>SDBU01010826.1_pt1 | contig 10076 bp, 17 predicted proteins | sample 2277071 | NCBI WGS metagenome assembly SDBU01 (sample SAMN10397929, study PRJNA504765) | marine sediment metagenome | isolation source: marine sediment core GS08_GC12, 126 cmbsf | place: Arctic Ocean: Gakkel Ridge, Loki's castle | collected 2008 | reverse complement strand
ATGTTAAAGTAAATGGCATTCGGGTCCAGAGAATCAACACAAGCTATCAACCACGGGAATATGTGATAAATATTAGTGAAATAATCAATCGTGAATCTAATATCAGTGTGCTTTTTGACGCTGACCGCCAATGGGCGATTAATAGTGGTTCCAATGGCTTTATAAGAGTAGCCAGCAATATCAGAATAGAGGTAACATTGCCTCCGACAGAAGAGCTTGTAGAACCTGGACCTCGTCCGCCGAGATTTGGATGGCCAAGTCCGCCGCAATTACCTATACCGTATTATCCTCCGGAGCCAGCGGCAGAGAAGTCTTCTGTGCTGCCATGGGTGTAGTGGGACTCGGGCTTTTAACTTTGCTTGCGGCCAGACTGAGACGGTGAACGGTATAACTATACTGTTACTTTATATTTGGTAGCAGGTGCGGGAGTCGAACCCGCTGTCTCCAGGTTATGGGCCTGGCGAGGAAACCGTTTCTCCCCCCTGCGAAGCTATCCCCGTGGAATCGGCCTTATTTTAAAGATTTAAGGCCAATAAGCGGCTTAACCCGTAGGGGACACCGGGCAAGCCGTTTCGTATGCCTCTTTTGTCAGGCTCCCTGTTATTTTTCCTGCGATAATCCTGTCCTTAGCCATTGGCCAATGCCTCCCTGAGATGGTCCGGCATATAAGTTAAGCCCAGCTTGTTGTCGATCAGGACAATGATAGAGTTAGATTTCATGCCCATGAGGTTATCGGTGTATTCTTTCAGCCGCTTGCCACCTTGAAAGCATCGGTAACAAAGGTGTTTGTTTTTCAGGGTATCCACGATGGGCCCCCACTCTTTGCAGGAAAAGCATCTTTTATTATCCCCCATTGAATTTATCCCCCCTTATTTCTTGAGAAATTTTTACCTTGCCAAAAACGCCGGGCATGCCGGCGGTGAAAGAGGGACATCAGCGATCGGGGGTTTGGTACCGCCAGCTGGGGAACAGGGTATACCACTTTCATCCCTCGTATTCGCCCCCAACAAGGAGCGTGCCTGGCGAGTTTCCTATACCACGGGGAAGCAATATGCCGTATCATTCTAATCCCCGAAGAGTCTGATGATAACCCTAGATACCAATATCCACCTATGAACATCTTTTTACACCTCCTCTTGGAATTCCGCGGCATCGATGACAATAACCCTGCCGTTGTTACGCTTTAACCTGCTGGCTATCCGGAAGTTTAATTCGTTCATGTTTAGGTTAGTCGTCAGAAGTGTGGACAGGCCGTTTACGAGGCGATAGTCAATTATCGTATCCAGTTTCTCCTGCACCCACTTGGTTGAGTTCTCTACTCCCAGGTCGTCAAGCATCAACAGGGGCACGTTAAGATAGAATTCCCATCTGCGGTCATAAGACAGATCTCCTTCTGTGCGAAAGCCAGTTCTCAGCTCATCAAGAAGCAATGGAACATAGCCATACTTGGCCGGTTCCCCCCGGGTTAGCCATCGGCGGATCGTGGCGATGCCCAGGTGCGTTTTCCCCCGGCCGGTATCAGACCATAGCGTGAGAAATGAAAAGCCGGCTGTTTTATCGGCCAGATGAATACAGGCATCAAAGGCCTCCTGGAGTTCAGGACGAGGCTCGAAGGTTTCGAATGTCATGTGTTCGGTGCTAACCGGCAACTCGCACATTTTTATCAGCCTTTCCCTGCGCTCTTCTTCCATCTGCTCCCGGACACATGGACAGGGCACGATCCTGGAGTAATCCGACTTGCCCCCTTCTTTCAGGGGATGGACAAACAGGGCGCCGCGGCATATCAAGCAGGGCTCAGGGTCCATCGTTTCTTCCACCTCCTCGGAGAGCAGTCCGGGCTTCCGCTGCGGTAGAACATTGCCGCTGGCCAGAATTTTTCTTAACGACTCCAATTGCGCCTCCGTTTCTTTTATCGCGACGTTCCCATGACAGGATGGTTGCATAGTCTGATTCGGACTTATACCCCTTCGAAGCCTTAGCAAGAGATAGATGTTCTATCCAATCGGTGGCTCCCTGAGCGCCAAATCTTTTGACTAATTTTTCCTTTTCCTCAGCCGTGAGTTTAACATTTTTTAACTCACCGAACGTCTCAAATTCCTTTATTTTTTCAGTTTCAGGTTTCTCCCCCTTAACAATCCCCCTCTTAGCTTTAGTCTTAGTATTAGCATTAGCTTTAGCTTTAGGAAGTATCGATATACTATCGATACTGTATTGATACGGTATCGATATCCTATACTTTTTCATATTATAATCAAGAAGTTCCTGAACGGCTATATGGTTGTTCAGATCATTCAACCTTGCAGCTGCCGCTATTAGAAACTTTGGAGACTTGGCTGGTCGCTTGAGGAAGCTCTTTACCCATACAAGATCATCCTGTTGATACCATTTTACTTTCGGCTCAAGCGATAAAAGCAATTCAGGAATAATGTCCTTCGGGATCTTGGTTTCAAAAGAAATGGTATTAAGAGTAATCTGATACAGGCCTGCCTGGTTAGTGTGGGAATTGTTCCATAGGTAAATATAAAGATACTGGGCATTACAGCTCAATTCCTGAACAAAAGGGTCATTCCAGTACTCTGTGTTAAATCCTCTTTCAGGCATATATATTTATCTCCCGGTTATTTGGCAAGCTTGTTATTTAGAAATTCGGTTAAGTCGGCGGCCTGTTCCCTCGAGAGGTTATTGATTGCCTCGACAAGAGAGCTGCCGGGTACTTTATACCGGTTACAAATTGACGTGAGCAGGTTATCAGGATTCCACCTTAAAGTGTTGATGGTTTCATTAAACCAGCCCTGGTCTATGGGACTATTCCATTCGATAGACGGTTTTTGTGAGTCGTTTCCAGGGTTTTGTGATTTATTCCCCGCTTTTTGTGATTCGCCCGGGGATTTCCTTTTTCTCAAGGCCTCGATTGCTTGTTCCAGGGTGCGGCCGGAGTTGGTCCAGTCCTTCATGGAGATGAGTCCCAATGCGGTATGGACCTCATCGTTAGTTTTATAGCCCAACCGCTTTGTTTCCCCCCAAAACCACTGATAATCATTCCTGGGGCCGGAGCTGTCCCCCGGTTTATCAAACATTTCCCTGAGAAGGGAGGAAACGCCTGGTAGGGTTTCTACAGCGTCGACTTCGGCCCTCTTGCTGGCCATCTTGACGATGGTATTTGTTAAGTCTCCAGGTGATGGGTTGGGAATTTTGTACTGGATAAAATTGCCCTTCTCCCGGTGTTTCAAGACTTTTATTGCCTCATCTGTATAACCGTATTCAGCGGGTTTCTCAACCCATAAGTTGTGGAACTTCGCTTCTTCAGTGGATGCGGCGCCAATCCCAGCCCCGACAATTTCTCCCGTTGCCCTGGATATCAGGGGAACTTCTACACAGACAACAACCCTTTCCCCGGTCATTTCCATGGTGATGATGCGTCTTTTCCCAGGGTAACAGTTGAAGCAGGCGGCGATCTTAGCAGCCCCAGGGTCCCATAGGAATTCGCCTTTTATCCCCGGGACATGGCCAAAGTCGACATTCGGGGCCAGCATGTCCTTTACCATCCCCTGCAGGAGGAATATAGACCGCTTCGTGTTCTCAACCGCTTCAGGGGTAACGTTTACGGATGCCGGCGGCCTGACAGCTGGTGCCTCATCCCCCTTCTTCATCAATGCTATAGCTTTTTCTGGTTCTACCATATAATTCTCCTTCAACAGTACTCTTGTACTGTTTAATTATTCTTTTTCCATTATTTTCGGAGGAACAGGCTCTTCATACAATATCGTAATATGTGAGAGCGTACATTCCCCACCCTCGAGAATAAAGACATGTTCATTGAGCGGCTTTTTAATTTCAGGCTCCTGCCCCCATATCCCCGATAGGCTAACCCAGGGTTTTACTGTTATCGTTCCTTCGTCATATACTCCTGAGGGTATGAGAACTATCCCTCGGTTACCCCGGTATGGTTTTCTCCAGGGCAAACGAAACCTAAGTTCTGAACTTAACTCCTCCCCTCCGGCTTTTAAAGAATCAATAGCGTCTTGGATTTTCCCGCCTTTTTCTACAGTTACAACCTGCTTAATGTAGCTGTACGAGAAGTGGTTTATCAGCTTGTCCAAACCTTCATAAATTAGATTACGGAGCCTTTTATGTATTGTGTTCGGATATCGCCATTTCATTTTTACTTTTTCCTTTCTAACAGTATTGCGATACTGTTTACCAACCTGCAAAGTGAACGTTTTTAATTGAAGCCTTAATCCAAGGGTTCGATATATCTATGTGTTGAATCTGAGTATATGTTCCACTATCAAGAAGAACCTTACCTCGCGGACCAAGATAGGGCTTCTGCCAGGGGAACTTAAACTTTACTACGATTGACAATGTTCCCTTCTCTAATACAGTATCAAGTGCCTGCTGTATGCTGTCCGGAGGCGTGACAAAAATTGTTCGTTCCGGATAGGCATAGGTCCATTTGTTTATAAACCTGTCTAATGCTTCAATCAATTTCATTTTCAATTTCATTTTCCTTTCCGATTTCAATTTCATTTTCACAGTATGCTACTGTTTATTTATCAGATGTACTTTGGCGTCGCCAGTATCGAGTGAGAAGAACCCAGATAGCTGCTATAATTATCCAAATCACTGTACTCCAGTTATGAAGGAAAGCAAACATGATGAGGCAGACAAAACAGAGAAGAAACGCCATGTATTCAAGCCAACTTAGAAATTTGTGAGGCACGATATTAATCTCCTTTCTACAGCATGGCTACTGTTTACCATTTATCTTTTTTGTAGGCATTCGGGAACCTTTTAGATAAGTATTTTGGAATATTAAAACCAAAGGCCGAGGCCACTAAAACACCAGTCAGGTATCCAAAACTCCAGATGAAAGTCGTATGCCCATAAGCTTCAATCGCAACAGAAATAAAAATCAATCCTCCGGCAAATAAAATGCAAGCAAGTCTTACTCTTTTCAAAATTAATCTCCCTTCCACAGTATCACTCTACTGTTTACTTTTTATTCCTTCGTTTAGCATATTTAGTAATTGGCACCGCTCTATAATGAGGATTCTCTTCCAATAAAACTTTCAGCTTCTCACCACCTCGAATTTGAGAGCCTGCTGATTGGAAGAGAGCGTAATATGGTTTCCCATTCTTTCTCGTTGATATCCAACCCTCAATATTTGGGTACATAGGACTCGCCTTTGTGGTATCTTGAATATTGTAAAGCTCATTTTCGTCTATCTCTACTTTATCTGGCATTAATTTCCTCTCGACAGTATTAGATTATTGTGTATCTGAAATCAGTTTGCCGTTCAAATGGTCGATTTCGTGCTGTAGGGCAAACGCAGGAATACCATGTTCCTTATAAGACTTTGGGTTACCTTCCAGGTCCATGCCTTTTACTTTTACTTGCTTATACCTTTGGACGGTAAAGATGGAGTTGCCATCGCCAATGCTAAGACACCCTTCACGGCTCCGCACCATTTTATTCAGCTTCTTTACAATCTCCGGGTTTATTATGATAACTGGTTCCCGGAAATCCCTCGAATACATATTTTGCATTAGGGCTATCATCCTAATTGGCTCCCCTAATTGAATAGCGGCCAACCCTAAGCAGGGTATTGGTTGACCACCTCGCATGATCCAAAGCATTTCCTGGGCTACTTCTTGCACAAGGCTGTCGATGTTTTCAATAGGCTTGGAAACCATGTGTAGCCTGGGGTCTGGTGTCTTTACTATTTTTCTCACTGTTTATTTAGAGCAGGGCTTTTCCTCTTGCCTGTCTATCCAATCATTTAATTTTGCCAGCTTTTCGGCCGGGATCCCGAGTTCAAGCAGCCTGGCCGAGTTCTCCCGTAATCGTTTTATTTCCTCTGGCGTTTTCATGATTATTTCTCCCTCTTATATTCAATAAGCTGGCTTTCCCAGGGCAAATACAGAGGATGCGAAGGCTCCCCGGCTTTTGTAACCCGGAGGCAAAAGACAGGTTCCCCAAGTAGTGCTAAAACCTGGTTCGGCCTTCCCCCCATATGTTTCAAACAATTACCCCATCCGGCCAGAACTTTAGAGGATAATTGTCGCATCATCTTTATGGCCGAATCATTAACTTTGTCGGGTGTGTCTATTACTGCAATGAGGTGGTCTGGATCAGGAGTGACATGGCTAAAGAGGTTGCCCGCGTATAGCCCTCCGAATCCCCAGTGTTTTGCAAAACCAACCAGACGGGTAATCGTAGGATCGTCTTTGGTGCTGTTGGCCGTTGAGGGATTCAGCCCTATGAAAAGCAGCTTGTCACCCTTAAGGTCCCAAATTCTCCATAGTGCATAGCGGTACCGCCAGTTGGAGTCGCTAAATGAGGCGCCGCTGATTCCTTCTCCGATGTTCATATTATCTCCACGGTATTAGTCTACCAACGTGGGAAATATCTCAGATTTCCCATATATGTTGTCCATTTCGTCTCTAAGGGCTTTTATTGCTGTGATAGTGTTATCTATTTTAAATTTATCAATAGAGGCTCCACAATTAAGGCACATAAGGTCATACGTGCGAGTATCCGGTATTGTATCGGCTCCGAGGTCATACTCTCTTGAGCTCATCAATAGAAGGGTGACAGCCGGATTTTGAGCTTTGCATTTCGGGCATTGGTCTACTTTATTCACTTGATTCCTCCTTCACTCATTATTTACTCCACAGTATGCGAATACTGTTATAATTCGGCCTTCGGTCCCCAGCAGTTATGTACCAATATCGCTTTTTCATGGAAGATTCTCGGCGATGTAGTGCAATGGTTCATGTGCAACTTCCCAATGAGTAAATTAAAGTAATAGGTAAATCCCTTAAATTCCATCCCACAGTTTGTACATTTAATTTTGCCGTAACTATAATCAAGTGTCGAATCCATTAGGTGTTTTCTCCTTCCTGGCAATACTTGGCTACTGTGTATCTTTATATAAGGTTTTAATATCATTAACAAATTGGACCATCCTGGTTCCGGTGATTCGAATGTTCTCTAAGGTGGGAAGGTCTATGGTGTTCTTCAGTAAGGCTATCTCCTGCCTAACTCGCTCATTGTCCCTCCAATCTGCTTTATCGGAGTCCCAGGTGATACCCAAGCGGGCAAGTTGTGTTTCAAAGTTTTTTATTTGGTACTCCCGATTAGTTAGATCTCTCCCCTTTTTCGTTAGAAACTGGTACATTTCCTGGACATGTCCCCTCACAAAATGGGCAAGTTCCTCCCTCTCTTTTGCCCTGGTAATGACATCTCTAATTTTCTGTAACTTATCAAGGTCTTCTCGGTCACGCTCATACATATTGGGCATTATCTTAGCTCGGGCCATCATCACATAGATTAAAAGGCGGTTGAGCTTCTCTCTATCCGGTTCCTGCCTTTCGGCTTTATGTTTAGTAAACAATCTGTCCTTTGATGCCCAGATAATACCGACTTGTGCAGGTAAATCCGTTGCCCGAATTAAACCGGCAGGGCATACAAAATAGAATTCATGGCATAAATCAAGATAACTCGTCCATTTCTGATCTTGCTCGAAGTCGTTGCGGGTACATTTTATCTCGTACCCTATTGTTGTAAGAGGAGAATAGGTGCGTCTCAAGACCCAAGCATCTATCTTTAAGAGGTCCCTTACTCCCCATGTTTCACCGTTCTTACATTCGGGAATGAAAACATCTTTCCAGTGTTTCTTCTCCAGCAATGAGACAATGTGTTCAGAGGTTATCCCATGAAGCCTAAGATTTCCCTTTTCTTTGATTACTGATATTTGATTTGGCTCAACCATCTATTTAACTCCACAGTACTGTTTATTGCTTCTCTTTCCGCTTAACCAAAGCCCTTTTACAGGCAGCACAGTTGTCAGATGATTCATCATTGCCCTGCTCAAGTGTTCCGCGAAAAAACCCCCATTTATTGCAGAGAGCCATTCTACCAACAAAATAATGGGCCTTCTTGCTAAGCCCGGGAAAACCCCAGCCTTCTTTTACTTCTACCATTGTTTTCTTTTCTGACAGTATTTGACTACTGTTTACCCCTTAAACTATTTTGTCTAATGACCTCCATTATTCTCCCCACTGCAATGCCGGCCATAAAACAGACTACGGCCAAGGCGATCCAAAATACTGACACTTTATTTTTCCCCTTTCACAGTATTGGTCTACTGTTAGCCATTATTTTTTCGGATAAATTGCTTCATTCGTGTTATGGTTTCCCAGACTCTCCCAACCACTACCCCAAATAGGAAGCAAATTATTCCAATTCCAATGGTAATGAATATCATTTACGACATCTCGCTTTCTTTCAAGGGAGCTGCCGGCCCCAGCCCTTCAGTTGCGCCATAGGCCAGGGAACTGATAAACCATGTCTCATATTCGCCTTGTAATCTTGCAGGGACCGCTAATGTTGCCTGGTTATTCCCCGCCTCCAATGCGTAAACTAACTGGCGTAACCTTAGGATCGCATCACAACGGTAATTATATGCAAAATCGTCAGCCGTTTTCCGGGCTATTCCATCCCAACCATTAGAACGAGCTAAATCTAAAAACTTCTGAATTTCAACAGCATGAGACAATATAATATTCCCCGTAGGTTCATTCTGGATTACTGTTGACTCTGACGTAAAGTGGGCTTCATGCCGGAACCAGGCAAACATACTATCGGTCAATGGTTTCAATACTTTAAGAGCTTTATCTTCAAGGCATTTACGGTCATAGTGTTGTTTATGCTCTTTCTCATAGCGAAAGAGAAGGTTTTTTAAATATGGTAACCGGAAGACATCGAATACCACACCTATAATCTTTGGCTGTTCCTCAGTCGGTGAATGTAGTACTTGAGGTGGAGGCGACTCAGCGAGTTCTTTGAGTGATTTGTTCAACCGTATATTTTTTTTCGAGTAAAGAGTTATTGATATCATTAGTGAAATTACGGCTATGGATAACACAATAATTGTAAGGCCGGCAACTGATAAATCAAACATAATTACGACTCCTGTATTTCTTTAAGCAGGGGAAAGAATTCTTTCTCCGGATCATCTGCGGCAAGGGTAACCAGCCAGCCGGCCAGGTTTAGGGCATCCTCCTTAGACATAGAGGAAGTGGCGAGAAACATCATAACCCGGATTCTGTCTCCCTGCAGGCCGACCAAATACTTATTTAGTGACATTTTTACCTCCTACGGTTTTTTAGCTTCGTTACTTGTGAGGATTTTCAGAATCCGCTGGATATGCTCTATTGGTATTGGCGCGCCGTTTCTCAAAACCATAAGAGTGTCCGAGTCCTGGTCTGAACCGGATATCACCCCGATATAGGCTTTTCGCTTTTTGGTTATTTTATCCTCACACACTACTACGGCAAAGTGGTTATATACCTGGCTGAACCAGATTGTGTCGAGGACTTTTAAATTATTTTCTTCCATAATTATTCCTTTCAGTCGCACTATAACCGTTATGTTTTATTCCACTTCCTTCGTTTTTATAATCCCGGTAACCGGGCCTCTTTCTTTAAACGGGCCTCCCGCTTATTATGTCCGTTGGGGCTGTATTTCAGCATTAACCGAATAACCCGCTCAACCTCCTCATCCGAGGGGCTTGTCATTAACTGCCAGACCCCTCGAGCTTTACGCACATCCCCAAGTCCGTTATCAAAGACACTACGCCCGATATACTCTGCAACCTCGAGCGGGCAGTCCTCGGCCCTGCTGAGGAAACCCTTGCAAACATCGATAAATTCCTCTCTGGTGTAGGCGGGAAAGGTAATGTGCAGGGCAAACCTTGATAAAAACTCCCTGGGCATCTTAGCGGAGCTGTTGCACGCCGCTATAACCATCGTGTCAAGTTTTATCCCCCGCGACTTCTTGCTTTTCGTTTCAAGGATCTCCCCGCTTTCCATCAGCCCCAACATGACCGAGAAAACATCGTTATCCATTTTGTCGGCCTCGTCCATCAATAAGATGGTCGGCTGGTGTTCGAAGAGGGCATCGGACAGGCCCGCTGCGGATGTCCTGGAGCCGAAACACATATAAGCATGGTCGACGGATGAACGCACCCCATCAAGGATGAGGCTTTTGGCGCATGCTGCGGCGCTGTCGG
>SDBU01010825.1_pt1 | contig 10076 bp, 9 predicted proteins | sample 2277071 | NCBI WGS metagenome assembly SDBU01 (sample SAMN10397929, study PRJNA504765) | marine sediment metagenome | isolation source: marine sediment core GS08_GC12, 126 cmbsf | place: Arctic Ocean: Gakkel Ridge, Loki's castle | collected 2008 | reverse complement strand
GCTGGAGATAGCAGTCCTGCTGAACGGCTCGTTAGAGTCGGCTGGGAGGCGAACAGCACTGTTTAGCCGATTACTCGACGAGCATGATATAGCTGACCTACCGAGAAATGGAACAAGGTCACCATCTGCTGTAAGCAAACAGACGTCTGACAGCTAACCCGTAACCGCTAATCGCTTATAACTTGATAGTAAGAATGGTGCCTGAAAAAGTTGGCGGGCAACGTTGAGTGGTAATCGTGGCAACTCTTTAGCATAGTTTATCGCTTGTGTCACTAACAGCATCAAAGCATATCAATGCTGTACGACAGAAAAACCAGACAATAGACAATCAATTTCTTTTTGGTGCAAAAAGAACAAGGAAACTAATCAAATGCATGAAAACAAGTTGAACATAGCTGTCGTTGGAGTCGGTTGGGAGGCGGACAGCGCTGTTCAGCCGATTGCTTGACGAGCACGATATCGCTGCCCTGCCGAGAAGTGGAAAAGCAACTCCATTCGGCATCTGACTGCTTTTCCAGGCCTTTGGGCGGAGTGGAAATTGGGTTTGATTGGGTTTGATTTGGGTTCGTTTTGGGTTCGTTTTGGGTTTGTTTTGGCATTTTATTGGCTTTAATTGGGTTCGTTTTGGGTTCGTTTGGGTTCGTTTTGGGTTCGTTTGGGTTCGTTTTGGGTTCGTTTTTCCCACTCCACCAAGTGTCCATTTTTTCGTAACCATTTGTTAATAAGTTAGTTACGTTCATTTGCAATCCGCCTACGGCGGACAAGATTGGGTTCGTTTTGCATAAAAAGGGGCTGATTTGTAAAGATCTCTTTACAGTTGTAGAGATGCCGAAAGCCAAATGATTATTGATTCCTTCGACTTCACTCAGGACAGGTAATGATAAATGATTATTAGTTTTTGACTGTATCATCATATTGGGTAAGGAGTTATCTGATAGCATGAAATCTGAAATCCTAATATCGATCCGCCTGAGGCGGACAAGTTTGAGGTTGGGTGGCCATTATAAGTCCTGCTAAGTTAAAGTTCAGTATTCGTTTATATTAGTTAGATATACATTATACAGCATGAAATGTTTGATGTAAAGCGAAATTTTAAAAAAATGAGGATATTTTGTCCCAAATTGAAACAAGTGAGCCGTTTGTGATAGAGCCGGTCGATGAGATGCCATTCGTACAGCGTCTTTTCGCTATGGCTTTCAGCCGCAGCGTTCGGCAGGCCACCGTGGTCTTGTTTGATCAGGGTTTCTGCAGCATTGCCACGTTTTTGACGGGTGTGTTGGTCGCCCGTGCTTGTGGCGACAATAAGGGTGAGTATGGCCTCTACGTGCTTGGGTTCACGCTGCTCATAACATTGCAAATTGTACAGCGATGCCTTGTTTCCGTTCCGTTTACTGTTCACAGTCCACACCTAAAGGCTCGTGACCACGCTACCTACTTTGGGAGCACGCTGATACATCATCTGGTGATTTCAGGAGTAGCAGCCATGGTCTTTGTTATTGCAGCGGCCGTGGTCTCCGGCACTGGCCGAACGGATGGCTTTGCAAGGGTATTGTTTGCCCTTGCGGTCGCCTCTGTGTTTGTCTTGCTTCGCGATTACACGCGATATGTCCTATTAGCTCAACTACGGGTCTGGGCCAGTTTGCTGATGGGCTTAGCTGCCAACTTCGCAACCGTTGGAATGCTTCTGCTGGCTTACAGAGGCGGCTGGCTGAATGCGCCGGTTGCTTACCTTATCCTGGGTGGATGCTCTGGTCTGCCCGCAATTATTGTGCTTCTTTCAAGAAGAAAACACCTGAGCGTTGTAAAGAATGCATTGTTTGGCCACCTAAAAAAGAACTGGCGTTTTGGGAAGTGGACGCTCGCTGCGACGGGAGCAAGTACTATTGGAATACGGGCCATTCCATGGCTCGTGTTATTGTGGTGTGGAAGTAGTTCTGTCGCAGTATTTGGTGCTCTTATGGCTGTGGCTGGCATTATCAGGCCTGCAATCTTAGGAGTAGCGGCCTATATGACTCCAAAGCTTGCGCATCACGTTAAATCGAGAGGTCCTGCATCAGCCATCAAAGCAGGCATGAAAGTGATTAGAACTATGGCCGTTTTGGCCGGGGTTTATGTAGTGTTTATGTGGGCGCTGGGTAACCAAATGGTAGGAGCTCTGTATACGGTTCGTTATCAAGGGCATTTAACGACTCTGGGAATTATTGCAATTGGCACCGCATTAGGAGCAATCAGTACGATACTGAAGTCGTTGATTAGGGCGATAGGTAAGCCAGAAATAGAGTTCTGGAGCAGCGGATGTGCTTCAATTGTTTGCGTCCTCATAAGTATTTCCCTGATTCCAAGATTTGGGATTGTTGGGGCAGCTATCGGTGTGACCGGATGGAATCTGACATTCACTGTCGTTACCGGCCTGCGAATAGCTTGGATGACTCATAAGTCGGTTACCTCTTGTGGAATCCAGATGGAGGCATAGATTAGATTATGTTTGGCTTTGGTCCCAGATACGCTACTTCCGATGCAGTGACATTTAAGAAGGACACCGTCCTTAAAAAAGTGGATCCGCGTTTTATGGAAGTAGAAGTTAAGATAACACAAGCAGCTTATGACCTCGCCCGGACTTCCGGCCTTTTTTATGTTCCGCAGATTATACGATACGACCGCAGCAGCGGAGTCATCGAATTTGAGCGCGTATGTGGGTATATTACTCTTGGACAATTACTAGCGAGAACGGATGGTGATTTGGAGATTATTCGTAGGGTAGGAAGGGTGCTTGCTCATATACATGACCACCTCAACATGCCCCCTGATTTACGCCACCCGGTCGGCTCGAAATGGTTAAGCATTGATGGTGATGTGGTGCCCATGCATGGCGACTTCAATACTGTCAACGTTGGTTACAAGGAGGATACCGATGTCATCGTTGTGTTGGATTGGGCTAGTGCTCCAAGCCTCGGCGCGAGATGTACCACAGGTCCAAGGTATCTCGAACTTGCCCACTTTATTTACAGCCTCTTGATACAACAGGCTAACTTCCTGAAATCGATAGGCCAACTACGACGACGGACAAATGCGTTTTTAGAAGGGTACCAGGCTGAGTCAGGCCAAAGAATCGATTTATCTATATTAGCTGAATTCCTTATTTCCTTTAGCATTGCTCTTTTCCCGGTTCATACGAAGCATAAGAACTTGCTTAAACGCCTGTATTACACTGGTATATGTTCTGTTGGATACATAATATTCAAGAGTTTGGCAAAACAATGGCGACAGGCTGGTCAATTCACTGCCGGCAAAAGAGCCAGTTTTCATGATAGAGTACGGAATGTATAACGACTTCCATGAAGATTATGACTATCGCCTGTCCCATACGGCTCATGGTAGGGGTCTGTCGTACGACGACCACTTTAGGACAATGCGGTGGCGCAGATACGTGTGGCATCGCGAACAAGGTGTCCTTGACTATGTGTTGGAAAAATACTTTCTAAACAAGTCTATCAGGCATCTGGACTTTGCATGTGGGACAGGGCGCATTCTTAAGTACCTCGTAGGCCGTACCGAAACTTCGACTGGTATTGACGTATCAGAAAGCATGCTGGAAGTAGCCAGGGAAAAAGTCCCTTCCGCGCAAATCATTAAGGGCGACCTTACAAAGAATGATATTCTCAGAGATAGCTTATTTAACCTGATTACAGCCTTCCGCTTTTTTGTAAATGCCCAACCCAATTTACGTGCAGAGGTTATCAAATACTTGGTACAGCATCTTACGCAAGACGGCCTTCTGGTCTTCAACAACCATCAGAATCATACAAGCATTCGATACCAAATAGCTCGTTTACGAGGGAGGCAATGGAGAACAATGACTAACAGGGAAGTAAGACAGCTCGTTTCTTCGGCGGGGCTGGTCATTGCTAAGGTATTTCCGATTGGAGTTCTTCCAGCCGTCGATGGTTATATGCTGGTTCCTTCCAGCATTCATCAAGTGGTGGACAGGATGTTGAATACTTGTCGATTAGGTGAAATTTTGGCTCAAAATGTAATCTTCATCTGTAGGAAAGCGTAGATGGTATCTAAGATAAACTAAGTGCAGCCGAACTGGGGGCTTGAGGAGGTAGTTTGATGATGTTTGATATGGATTCGACAGGATTTGGAAAGTGTATTTTTGTTGTCTTGTTTGTGATTCTTGCAATTGTCACACCGACCAGAGCATCGCTGTCCGATACATACATAACTGAGTGGAGCGGGGGGGCGATTGGAGCTTATTCTTTCACCTTTGATGATGGTTCCACGGGCCAATTTCAATACGCCGTTCCTATTCTGAATGAACACAGTATTCACGGCACGTTTTTCTTAATAGGAGCTTCAGTTGAAGCGTGGTACAGTACGGTTGGGCGGGTTCACGTTCCGCAGATGCTAAGCATGTTTGCTGCAGGGCATGAGATAGGTAGCCACACATATGATCACCCCCATCTTACAGACCTTAATGATGGCGATGTCCATACTCAGATGTCACTAGCTCGCGAGTTCTTCAACGGATACGGCATTGATCCAGTTAGCATGGCGTATCCATTTTCTGCGACCGATGAAAGAGTTCAGTCGATAGTAGGACAGTATATAGAATTTGCGAGGTGTGGTTACCCAATGGTGACTAATTCAAGTTCCTGGGACGAGTTGAATCCACTCGACCTGAGGTGGTCATCTGGTAGTCCTAACGGCTCCTATGATTCATATGGCTCCGTTGAGACGGCACTAGCTACGGGCACGTGGGCGATAGGTGTATTCCACCAAATAGATTGCTCAGGGATAAGACCTACAGCAGAGGAATTTCGAATTTTTGTAGAACATGTGGCAACTCTTCGCGATACAGGAGAACTATGGATCGATACTGTAAGAGAAATTGCCTGCTACATTCGTGAACGATCTTCTGCCAATATAACAAGTAGCTATGATTTAGAAAGCAAGACGGTTAAAGTTGGACTTCAAGTTGCCTTAGATTATCCGTACGTAGTCCCTTTGACCTTGAGAACCGATGTGAATGACTACTACGTAAAGTCCATAAGCCAGAGTGAGATGCCCATTTCGTACAAAGTGGTAAACGATGAAGCCGGTAGGTTAGTGCAATACGATGTGGTTCCCAACGGGGGGGATGTCACAATAGAGCTAACTGATCAAGCATCGGAGCAACAAGTGGTGTGCGTCAAGCCATTTGAGGAGGATTTGAATAATGATTGTAAAGTTGACATGACAGACTTTGCAATTCTTGCTGCAAGTTGGCTTGATTGTCACCTTGAACCAAAAGAGGCTTGTTTTGATTGAAATTGAATTTGTGATCTGGGGCACAACATAAATACATTCTGTGCTATGAGAATAATGAACACCAGAGTTTGGACCGGTTGGCGGGCTTGGCAGGTTTTTCCCTGTACAGTTGCTGTGGTCGCCGGGCCGCTTATTACCACTGTGTATCATCTGACACGGCCGGCGGATGCTGAGCTGGGTAGTTTAAGTCTGGCACAAGCCCTTCGGGGCATACTCTGCCTTATGATGTTCCTTTCTCTGGTTCTTTCGAGACGCCTTCGTCTCCTAGAGCATCGGATTATTCGCCCTCTGATGTTTCTGGCGTTATACGCTGTATTGACATGCCTGCTGGGGCCGTATCCCTATGAGAATGTTGTTTTCGCCGTGAAGTCAACTTTTGCGGCGCTCGTGTTTGCAAGTGCCTTCCATTTGGCACAGACCAAATCATGCAGCGAAAACTGGCTTGTTGTCATTGCCTGGGTGGTCTTACTCTTAATGGCGATATCTCAAGTCATCGGATTGGTAACTGGGAATATCGTAGCCATTTACAGGAGTGACTACGCCACCGCGGGTATCATCGACCAGCCTGCGATAACTGCTGCCTTGATTGTTTCTACTTTGCCTGTTTTTCTGAGATTCTTCCCAAAGAGACGGGCTGCGCTGGCTGGCATGATGGTTCTTCTTATATCGCTTTTCTTCACAATGAGACGTACTGCACTTATTGCGGCTGCTGGCGGGATACTGTGCATTCTGGCTCGTAATATAAACCCATTCCGAAGCCGAATCCCCTGGCGTCAGGCGCTATTGGTGGCTTTGGTTTTATGCGTCCTGATTGTGATTGGATTGCGGAGCCAGGCCGGGCAAGACCTATTGGACCGAATGAGTGATATGGACCCCTCAAAAGGGAGTGGCTCCGGAAGGTATATTTTCTGGCGTATTTCACTAAATCACATCTTGGATCGCAGCATTAGTGACCAGATATTAGGGGAGGGAATGGGAAGTATTCGGGATGTTATGTATAGGCATTTTGGTCACTCTATCGGGAGCCACACTCCCTGGCTGGACCTCACTTATGCATTCGGTGTATTTGGTCTAATCGCAATTGGGTGGTGGTTCCTTGAGCTAATACGATTTGCAAACTACTTGCGCACAGTCAAAGACCCCACATTTCAAGGTGTATTCTCGGCTATAATAATACTATTCCTCATTTCACTTGGACAAGGCGGGTTCTCTGACCCGTCTTTTGCCTTAACTTACGCCGCGTTGGGATTCTGGGCCGGGCAAATATTTTATGGGAGGCAACTGCATTATGCCTGATGTACTTCTTATCGAAGCGTGTGATTTTGAAAGATATCCAATAGGCGGACAACTCACAGTTGCCAAGCAGATGATGAAGGCCTTTGGTCCCCGACTTGCTCTTGTTGGTATCTGCACAGATAACACCCGAATCGGTCGATGGGTCAAGAAGAACATTGACGGTGTCGAATACAACTTTTTCGCCGTGGGACATAGGATACCGACAAGCCGCAAACCATTTATCCCGGCTCGAGTAAAAGCATATATAGAAATCAAGAAGTACAAAAGACAGATCCTTGCGATTGGAATAAGGTCTGTTTTTATCCAGTCGCCACAAACTTTGATCGCTGTACATAACTGGAGATGGGACAGTATATGTTATTACTCTGCCGGCCTTAATAATCCACTCGATATGCCACGTTATCATTGTGGAAAGCTCTTTGTCGATGTATTTTTTAGGAAATGGATAAGTTCGGTTGCAAAGGCTGACGTGATCCTCGCGGCTGCAGACGACAAGTCGATCGATGCTTTTGTTACTCGCACCAGAGGCCAGTTGACAAGAGATAGGGTTATCAAGTTTCCAACTCGCGTTGACACATCTTTTTTTCAACCAATCGATAAGGCCAAAGTTAGAAAGGAACTTGGTATTGATGAGAGCGACCTTGTAATTGTGAATTGCGGCAGAATAAACGCTGTCAAAGGCTGGGATTTCTTGGTTGATAGTTTCCACTTATTATGGCAGGATAACCGAAATGCGAGATTAATTGTCGTCGGCGATGGAGAAGACCGCCAAAAATTGCAGAACCGGATAGCCGAACGTGAGCTTTCTGCGAAAGTGATGATTAAGGGTTTCCAACCGCCAGGCGAAGTTGTGAAATACCTTAACGCCGCCGATGTCGTAGTGGTAGCATCGTATCGAGAGGGATGGTCAATAGCTCTACTTGAAGCGATTGCTTGCGGTAAAGCTGTAGTGTCAACGAATGTCAGTGGTGCGCGAGATATGATTGTTGAAGGTGAAAATGGCTTTGTTGTTGACGGGCGCGACCCGAAGCAGTTCGCTGAGGCTATGAATCGCACATTGAGCCTCAGAGAGCCTGAGGAGACCTCATTACGTATCGCGCAAAGATATGCCATAGCTAACCTGGCTAAAGATTTAAGTATGCTTTGGGTTCCTCTTGCTTGAAGAGCGGTTTTATTTGTAACAGGTACGTAGGTTCAATAGCGAGAACTTCACTATAAGAGAGTTTTCTTTTGGGATATAAATGATAATGGATTCTAATACCAAAGCGAGTTTTACAATGCACTTCCGCATCCCTCGGCGATTGGTGGATAGGGAGGCCTATGTTCTGCAACAATGTTCACGGAAAAGAGTGCTTCATATAGGCTGTATCGACTATGGGAGTTCCGGAAATTGGCAGACTACAGTTGAGGGCACGGAGTGGCTGCATAGGAAAATAGAAAAGGTGGCAAGTGAATTGGTTGGCATCGATAACGCTGCTGAAGCCGTGCAGTTATTAAGAAACCAGTATCGAATGAAGAACATCTATGTGGCTGATGCCGAGCATCTGGAAACTTTTAAGAAAGGTACTTTTGACGTAGTTGTTGCTGGTGAGGTACTTGAGCATCTTCCTTCCCCAGGAGGTTTTTTGAATTCAGCTCACACTGTCCTAAAACAGGATGGGTCTTTAATAGTGACCACAACTAATGCTTTTTGTTTACGCAGATTTCTGAGAATACCGTTTGGTAAAGAGAGTACACACGTTGACCATCTGGCATATTTCTCCCACAGGACGCTTCAACGTCTCGCGGAAGTGTGCGCGTACTCTGTGGTGGAACAATGCGCATATAGAATACCCAACACAAGACCCATCTTACCATACTTGGCAGAACGGCTGGCTTGCATCATTTCTCCAAATCTTTGTGAAGGGATAATATGTTGTATGAAGAGCAGCAGACAAAACAAGAACGAGGCAGTAAGATGAAAATCTGCATGGTTCACAACGAATACGGCAAGCTTAGCGGCGAAGAGATAATGGTCTCTCGCACTGTGGATCTACTCCAAGACAATGGGCATGAAATTTTCACCTATTTTCGTAAAAGTAGCGAAATTAAGACTGCCGGTAACAAAGTTAGGGCTTTGCTTTCGGGGATTTACTCAAGAAAAAGTCGGCAGCAGTTTAGGGAGATCATTAAACAGAATCGACCGGATATTATTCAGGTTCAGAATGTGTATCCGTTGATTTCACCCTCCGTTCTTGTAGAGGCGAAAAGGCAGAATATTCCTGTGGTAATGCGTTGTGCGAACTATCGCCTTATCTGTCCAAATGGCCTCCTTATGACAAATGGCCGGATTTGCGAAAAATGTTGTGGTGGACAGGAATACTGGTGCATATTTCGCAATTGCGAGAAGAACTACCTCAAGAGCCTTGGCTATGCTTTGCGCAATTACATTGCAAGAAAGAAAAAATATTTCCTTAATTACGTTACAGCGTATTACGCACAGACAGAGTTTCAGAAACAAAAGTTGATTGCCGAAGGCTATCCCGCAGCAAGGATTACAGTCATACCAAACATGGTTGACTCAACTGGAATCGAAGTATCTGACGAGCAAGGTGAATATATTGGTTACGTCGGGCGAATCAGTCCCGAAAAGGGTTTGCAGACCCTCGTGGGATCGGCGAGAGCTTGCAGCGATATTCAATTCAAGGCCGCTGGCTCTTATGCTCGCATGCCGCAGTTGCCTCAGCAGGCACCGAATAACTCTAAGTTTCTTGGGCATCTAAACAATGGTCAGCTTGGTCAGTTCTACAACAATAGCCGTATGATTGTCTTGCCCAGCATTTGGTATGAAGGTTTCCCTTCTGTTGTAATTGAGGCAATGCTACGTCAAAAGCCTGTTATCTGTTCCCACATTGGTGGCCTGCCGGAGATTGTTGAAGATGGCGTAACGGGGCTTCTATTTGAGCCTGGTAACGCAGATGAGCTTGCCGAAAAGATTCGCTATCTTTGGGACAGGCCTGAACTATGTCGAAAAATGGGCCGGGCAGGCCGAGAAAAGGCGCTTCGGGAATATTCGCCGGAAAAATACTACGAGCGTTTGATGGCTGTCTATGAAAAGGCTATGGCGCTCTGAGCCACATGCCTTGACCGCAATTCCTGAGTTCTTTTTCGGAGGGAGGAGATATATCCCTATGGATGATGAAGCTGTTCAAATAGGACGGTGTGATATTCTCAAAGTCAGATTTGATCTGATTGCTTATAACGTTGTGATGGAAACAATTGAGCGATGGAGACGGAACTGTGAGCGGCATTATGTCACGATTACCAATCCGCACAGTGTTATGATGTGCAGCCGTGATACAGAAATGTGGAAGGCTACCGACATGGCAGGCATGACGCTGCCTGATGGGGTGGGAATTGTATTGGCGGCACGATTACTGGGCTATCCACACAATGGCCGGGCGACGGGACCAATGCTGATGCTGAAACTC
>SDBU01010824.1_pt1 | contig 10076 bp, 9 predicted proteins | sample 2277071 | NCBI WGS metagenome assembly SDBU01 (sample SAMN10397929, study PRJNA504765) | marine sediment metagenome | isolation source: marine sediment core GS08_GC12, 126 cmbsf | place: Arctic Ocean: Gakkel Ridge, Loki's castle | collected 2008 | reverse complement strand
AGTAGACGCTCAACGACCTGTTTTATCTTGGTTTGCAGGAAGGGTTTGGCTACGTACTCGTTGGCTCCTGCTTTGAGAGCTTCTGGCGCAGTGTCAATGAAGAGGTACCCCGAATAAACGATTATTGGAAGATCGGGCTTTATCCCTCTGATGGCACGTGTCAGCTCAATTCCATCCATCTTGGGCATCTTCAGGTCAGTCATTACTAGATCGATCGGGCCAATCTCAACCAACTTTATAGCTTCTTCCCCGTCTTTCTCTTCGAAGACCCTGTAGCCCATAGTGCTCAAGAATTCGGCCAGCAGAATCCTTGCGTTCTTATGGTCATCGACCAGCAGGATTCGTTTGGCTTTCGTGTTCACAACGCTCATTTTCTCCTCCCGTTTCCTTACCTTTTTGTGGGAAAGTTTCAATGCCTTACTTTTATACAGAAGACGACAAAAATCATCTTGTTTTTAATTAAGGGCTACCGCAAAAAGAGAGTGGCACTTAACGTTGTTCTACCTCTATCTCTTTCTTCGGTTTAGCTTCTGTAATGCTTTTGGAAAACCTGGTCGATGTGTGCCTTCAGCTCCTCCAGGAAGAAGGGTTTGGTGACATAATCATCAGCACCTTTTTTCAAAGCCTCTATGGCGGTATCCATAGAAGGGTAACCTGAATAAATAATTACTGGCAGACGGGGCTTTGTTTTCCTGAGAGAAAGCATTAAATTGATCCCATTCACCTCCGGCATTCGCAGGTCGATAAGGGCTAGGTCGGCAAGTTCCTCTTTTACCATCCTCATAGCTCTTTGAGCATCCTTTGCCTCACAGACGGCATAGCCGGTAGTTTTTAAGAAATCGGAGAGTACTGCTAATACATTGGCATTATCATCAACCAATAATATCCGTTTCTGTTTAGTCTTTTCACTCATATCATCACTCCTCAACCTCTCCCCACGTATATGCTTCCAGGGTCAAATTGACATCTACCTTAGGCAGAGTCTCTTCTTTTGCTTGAACCTCAAGATTAGTAATATTAATCAATCGATGAAGATTCTCCAGACGATTTAGGTATTCAATAAATTTCAAAAAGGGAGATCTTAATTTCAGGCTCAGGGTTATCTTTTTAGCCTTTCCAGTCCCTGGAGCTGTCAGAACAAATACTGGCTCACCCAGGTCAAGAAATTCGATATCCAGTCCTTCGCTTCTGACAAACAGCTCTCTAAGTAAGTCGGTGGTCTCTTCCCGGGAAGGCACTACTTCCTCCATCAAGCTTACTGTAGCCTCTGCTTGCTGGTATCTTTTTTCTAACTCTTCTAGATTTCTGATGCTCGCCTCTGCCTGCCTAATTTGTCTATCCATGATTCCTATCTCTTTTCTTAACTTCTCTGTGGTCTGGATTTTAGGTTGGTAGCCATACCAATAAAATCCAGCCAATATGGGTAAGGAAAAGATACCCACAAGCAATACTATCTTGCCTCTATCTAATGGACCAAATTTCATGAGCTTCCGCTCCTTTCTACCCTCTCGTCTGACTGAACTCTTGATAAGGCAATCTCTTCGCTACGCAACAAGCGAGTAGTTATGGTGAAGTCAATCACCTCATGTCCATAACGGGTATTTCTATCAGTGGATTGTAAATAGACATCATTGAGATAAGGCGATTTTTCGAGTTGGCTTATAAATTCTATTAAGGAAAGGTCAGCCACCAGTTTTTCCCACTTTATACTTCCCTTAATCATCAAGATGGAGGAATCCTTCTTCTGGTCGGTGTCGGTTGGACTTGTTCCGAGGGAGAGCTCCCGCAGCCATGCCTTCTCGGGAATGGCCTCACTAAACTGAGCCAGAACTGGCACCCAGGGAATGGAGCTCTCTCTCAGTTGTATGACACTGGCATATCGGCGATTCCATCTGTTTAGGTCCCTCATAAGCGTCTCAACCCTATTCAGCCCTGGCTGCAAAGAAATAATCCTAGCCTTTTTGGATTGAAGCTCTTGCTCATAGACAGCCGCCTTTTGGTTCAAAAAATCATATCCGGTGGCCAGAAGGACGAAGAGGCTGACAAAGTAAAGAGAAGGAAGAAGAATCGCCCTCATTCGACGAGCTAATTGGGCCGCTTTTTCTTTAGCCGGAGAAAGATTGATACCCTCGCCTTTCCCTAGAGCCAGACCTGTAGCGATGCTAAGACCGGCAGATAAAAACTGGGGTTTCTGGTATCTTTTCTTTTTAAAGTGGGAATCAAGGGGAATTTTATCCAGCGGATTTCCCATTTCAACCGGGACTTCCAGGCTGGTGGTCAAAAATTTATCCAGATTGTTGAGTTGGGCCAGGCTTCCACTTAAGACTATTCTATCTATTCTCTCCTCCAGGGATTGAGCTCGATAGGAGTTAAGGGAAAGCCGCAGCTCCCTTACCAGTTTCCCTAACTCTATCTTGATTATCTCAGAAACTTTGAAGGCTTTCTCCTTTTCTTCTTTAATCTCAACTTTGCCTTTGCCCTTTGCTTGATCAGAGCTTTTTTCAGTTCCTCTATCAGAGTCTTTGTCGAGGATTCCGTACCTTTCTCTCATTTTTTGGGCACTTTCCAGATCCGATAAGTTTAGCTTCTCCTTTAGGCCTTCTGTAATGGTATCGCCGCCAAAGGCAATCTCCCGGCTGAATTCGAGCTTAGCATTCTTGACTATAGCCAGGTGGGTGGTGCTGGCCTCAACATCAACCAGAGCAATGACCTCATCTTTTTTCCACTCATTATTTAGCTTAAATGAATTCAAGAGAGCCAGAGGCACCACATCCATAGCCGCTGACTTGAGCCCCACCCTTTTAAGCAAGTCTATCTTTTCCTGGATTACCTTATTTTCAGCCAGCGCCACTATCATCTCCAATTTTTGAGCCCCATTATCCAGGACCTCATTTAGCGTTGAATAATCCAGAGTGGTCTCCTCCAGATCAAAGGGAGCCTTTTCTTTGACCATCCATTTAATGGCCTCTCTGAGTTTTTTTGCTGGGAGGGAGGGGAACCTGGCCACTTGAATGTAAACTGAAGGACCTGAGATACAGGAAATGACTCCATGTCCCTTCACTTTTTCTTCAGCTAAGATTTTTTTTATGGTAGAGGAGATTTCTCTTTTTTTGGTCTCACTCGAACCTTTCTCACTCCGTGGCAGCTCGGCAACAGCGAATCCCATCAATTTAAGACCTTGCCGAGTATGTCTCAGCTTGACCATCCTGACTGAATCATTTTCGATGTCCAGTCCTACGGTGACTTTTTTGGAACTAGAAAAATGGGACATTCTTCTGGCCCTTCTTACTTAATTTTCATGACGTTGGTCATGTCAAACATGGGAAAATATATGGAAACCACAATGAAGCCGACAGCCAGGGCCATCACTCCCAAAAGTAGGGGTTCAAGAGCGGAAGAAAGATTCTTAACCGTGAATTCTATTTCCTCATCATAGAAATCGGCTATTTTTTCCAGCATCAGACCCAATTTACCGGTCTCCTCTCCTACTTTTATCATATAAACTGGCATGGGGGGAAAGACTCCAGTTTTCTCCAGAGGCTCAGCAATACCGGTCCCTCGTTGTACACTTTGTCCCACCTTGGATAGAGCCCTGGCTACTACTTCGTTACCAGCTATCTCCTTTACTGTCTCCAGGGCCTCCGGAAGAAGCACCCCACTGCCATAGAGAACTCCAAGGGTGCGGCAAACCCGGGAGATAGCGGTTTTACGGACCAGTTTTCCCATCACCGGAAATTTCATCTGCAAGAGATCGTAATAGAATTTACCCCTGGCAGTCTTCTTGAACCACAGGAAGGTCGGTATTAACACGAGAAATAGGCCAGCAATCACGTATTTACTATCAGTAGCAAAGTTCACCAGGAATATCAACATCCTGGTGGCAAAGGGAAGCTCACCGCCGAACTCGGAAAACATAGTGAGAAATTGGGGAAGGACAAAGTTAAATAAAAAGAGAATCCCTCCCGTGACTACTCCCATTAACAATTTTGGATAGAGAGTGGCGGTCTTAATATCTCTTTTGGTCTTTTCCTCTTTTTCCATGAACGCGGCTAATCTAGTCAGGACTTCATCCAGTATTCCCGCGGTTTCCCCGGCATGGACCATGCTTATATAAAGGTGGGAGAAAACTTCTGGGAATTTAGCTAGAGCCATAAAAAAGCTTGCCCCCGAGCCAATATCTGCTTCCACTTTCCTTAAAGTTTCACCTAATTTGCGACTTTCTGTTTGCTTTGATAAGATCTTTAAGCTACCCATAAGGGAAAGACCCGAGCTTAGCATGGTAGCCAACTGCCGGTTATATAGCACTAAATCCTTGCTTTTCACCTTGTTCAGCCAGGCAAGACCAAATGACTGAGATAGGGATGAAGTTGAGGGCTTCCTTCCCTGGTTCAAGGAGATAATATGATGACCCAATCTCCATAACTGGGAGGCAGCTTCCTGGGAAGTTTCTGCCTTCAGGGTCCCTTTTCTTATCTGGCCTGCTTCATCGTAAACCTCATAGGTATGTTCGGCCATTTTTCTCCTCACTAGCGGTGGTCTTTTGGGCTTAATCTGTGGTGGTCAGCTAGAGTAAGCTTCTGATCAGCACCCAGCTTTCTAGCTGCATGACCGGGGTATGATTGGCTCTAAGCTTCATTGTTATGCCCACCGCTTTTACTTGACCAGCATCCACCGGAAAATCGAGGAGAATGGTAGTATCCTCGACTACTCCGTAGTAAGAAAAAGAAAAATCAGTGACTTCGATTCCCTGGCTGTTGAGTTGATTTCCCTCCCTATCGTATAGATTCTTATTCTGGCTGTCCCAGTGATATCTCGAGCTGTCGGGATCAAAGACTACGTTGGCTGCCTCGGCGGTAGTAACTGTGGTTGACTGCCGGAGTCTATCGGTCATGCGGTCCATGGCGTATCTCATATCGCTGTGCACCACCAGCTCATCTCTTTGAAAGAAGAAGCTTCTCATCCCCCTATCAGTTACCAGCAATAGCCCGGGGCCTAGAACGGCGAAGATTACCCCGGCTATCATGATCTCCATTAGGGTCGTCCCCGTCTGCGATCTTAGTGTTTTTAGCATCGTCTTCTCTATCTTAAACTCTCCACGGCGGTAACCAACTGCGCCGAGGGGTCAATGGCTGAGACTTTAAAGACTCTCACCGTAACTTCCATGGGGGTGCTGGGGTTGCTAAACTGATAGGTGGTTCGCCAGCTTGCCTCATTGACGGTCTGGATGGAATCAGGATACTCATAAATAATATCAAATCTATCCCTGAAGCTACCTCCGGTAATCGTTACATTGGTGACATCGAGCAAAGGGTCTCCTTCTAAGTCAATTATAGTCCCCGGGTTGGTATCAGCGAGAATACTTCCAGTGGCTGCCCCCCAGTTTACACTTACCGTGAGGGGCTCGGACCCCATTCTGATTACTCTGAGTTTCAGGTTCTGAGCGGCGGGAGCGGTAGAGCCGTCCACAAATGAGCCTTCTCCAGCTTTATACAGGTAGAAGCTTCCCAGAATGAAGGCGCTGTTTCTCACCTTCTCCACTCCCTCCTTAGCCAGATTAAAAGCTATGGAGGCACTGCGCAGCTCACCCAGCTTATTCAAATTTCGGCCAAAGTAAGCAATTATGGGGGTCAAAACCACAGCGAGGATAAAGACAGCCACTACGACTTCCATCAGGGTAAAGCCCTTTTCCTCTCGAATTACTGATTTTCTCAACTTAATCACCCATTTGCTTAGCTTGATTGCCAGGTACCCGGCTCCCGGCTGACCTTGCGAGTAGTTCCACCGCTACTGGAAGTTCCTCCCCAGAATCCAGGGGGGGAAACCTCTTGATACACGATCTGGTTGTTAGGCCCTACTGTGATATTATCAGCAATGATAACCCCCTTAATGTTACAATCCTCCAGAGTTACGACAGAGCTCGATGCATAGATGAGACCATTAATGTTGGTTTCCTCTTTAATACTGACATTTCCGGTTCCGCCATAAACCACTATGGCTGGAAAATCGCGCTTGGAGACATCTGGATTTAGCGAAGGATCTATGGTGTTCTGGCACTGAACAGTGAAGTTCCCCCCCTCCACCACCATAGTTCCCCGTAAGGTCGTCATCTCCTTCAGATTGGCGTTGCCCTGGACATAATAGACCCCGTATAAATGACTCCCGGGATGAGAAGTAAACCCACCCTCATAAATATGGTCAGCGTTACTGCGGAAGTAGTCCATGAGAGGGCGGGGAAGAAGCTTGCTTTCATAGGCTCCGGTGATATCGCAGCGACTGGTATAGGAGGCTATGTGTTTAAACTCCTCGATGTCAATGATTACTTTATGGGTTACTTGAGCCTGCCGGCTCACTCCATTAATCTCTCCGGTGGAGGTGAGCTGATATAAATAATATTTGTCGCTATCAAGATATCCCAGGCTGCCGTGCTCGCTGGTAGCCTCTACTCCTCCTCGGTAAGGCATAATGGCGGTGCAATCCACCGAATAAGAGCCATCTCCCAGAGAGGCGGTAGAGATAGAGCCAATTTTTGCATCGTTGTCATAATCAATAGGGAGATAACCGTCCCCTTTGATTTCCCAGATAGCGCTGCTTATGCCGGCCTCGGCCAGATAAAGAGCCTGGGCCCGGTCTTTGCTGAAATGGTAGCTTTTGTAGCCGGTGGGAGTGAGTACAGCCAATCCTCCGGTGAGGATTATGAGGACGGTAATCACAACTATGACCATAATGATGGCCACCACTCCCCTCTCACTCATCTTTTTATCTCCTTGCCAAAGAGTCAACTTTTGTCCCCTTGAAATTTCTCCTGCGGCTCCTTTGCCTGCTCTTCTTAAGAGAATCCTGAGCTTACTGAGCAAGGGCTGTCAGAGCCCCATTTCTGGGGGAAGTGCAGGTAGTCGACTGACCTGCACTTCCCTTCATTTTATATCTGGAGTCCTTACCTCAGGTAAGATCCCTTTTCCTATCAACTAGCCCTACTTGGGATCGGTGATGATCTTGCTATAACCGCCGAATGGCACTGGGTCGGCACTATCATCATAGCCGGTAACGGTTATTTGGCCAGAGGTCGAGTAGTTTATAACCACCTCGCCGCCGGCACCGGTAAGGGAACTGCCATCTCCATTATAGGAGGCCCAAGTCGCCGGTCCAGTGCAGTACTGGAACGTGGGTGAGACTGTAGGGCCATATATTACCACAGCCTGTCTGGTCGCGCTGTGATCACCAAACGGGTTCTTCAGGGTGCCGTAGTTGTCTTCTCCCACCTTCTTGGCCACTGCTTCTTCATCAGTGATTGATATGTCGTAATAGGCTGAAGCAGTATCGCTTGCTATGGCATCGTAGTTGGCAGCGACCATTCCCAACTTGGCAGCATGAATACCGGACAGATAGCGGGGGATGCCATAGGCAGCCACGACTGCCAGAATCAGCGTTACCACCATCAGCTCCATCAGGGTGAAACCTTTTTCTCCCTTTAACTGTCTTCCTTTAATAAACTTCATTCTTTCTCCCTCCTTTCAACTATTCGTATGTCGTAGAGCGTATAGTAAAAGACTAAATTCTCTCCGCCAAACGCTAAAGAAATCCGTTATTACGTTGTATCTTTATACTAACGATTCACGATTCACGAGATACTAGATACGGACTTATTATTCTTTGCTGGTCACCCGCATTACTTCAGCGATAGTGGTAATTCCCTCAATGGCTTTTTCTAATCCATCTTCTCGCAAAGTCTTCATTCCTGCCTCCCGGGCAGCTTCTTTTAAGATATTGGTTGGAGTGTTGCTCATCACCAGCTCTTTGATTTTGTCGTTCATAGGCATTAACTCGAATGCGCCAATCCGTCCATAGTAGCCCGTTCCTCCGCAATACCCACAACCTTTTCCCCGGTAAAATTTCAACCCATTCTCACCTGGCAGACCCAATTCAGTGATAATTTCTTTGTCTTCGGCATAAGGCTGCCGGCACTGGGGGCATACTCGGCGAATCAGCCTCTGGGCCAATACTCCAACAATGCCTGAAGAAACCAAATAAGGAGCTATGCCCATGTCAATGAGTCTGGTCAAGGCTCCAGGAGCATCGTTGGTATGGAGGGTGCTCAAAACCAGGTGACCGGTAAGGCTAGCCCGAATGGCAATCTCGGCTGTCTCGGAGTCCCTTATCTCCCCCACCATAATGATGTCTGGATCCTGTCGCAAAAAGGACCTCAAGCCCCGGGCAAAGGTTAAACCTGCCTTGAGGTTAATCTGAGACTGTCTCACCATAGGTACAGGACATTCTATAGGGTCCTCTATGGTGATGATATTTTTTTCCACGGATTTAATGGCGTTAAGGACCGCATAAAGGGTGGTGGTTTTGCCGGAGGAGGTAGGCCCGGTGACCAGGATTATCCCGTAGGGTCTTTCTATAAGGAAGTTAAAAGTTTTCAAGGTCTGGGGCGAAAATCCCAGACGTTCCAATCCTATCAGAAACCTCTCCCTATCTAAAACCCGCATTACTATCTTCTCTCCAAAGGCGGTGGGAAAGGTGGAGACTCTCAGGTCAATGGGTCTATTCTCTGCGGTTGCGGTAAAGCTTCCGTCCTGGGGGATTCTTCTTTCGGCAATATCCAGACCGCCCATAATCTTTATGCGAGAGACAATAGCTAGTTCCAGCTTCTTAGAGAGAACTGTTACCTCTCGTAAAATCCCGTCAATGCGGAAACGAACCGGAAGATTGTTCTCCTCCGGCTCCAGATGAATATCGCTAGCTCGTAATCGTACAGCCTCAACAATTATCTCATTCACCAGGTCAATAATACGAGGGATAGCGGCCAGATATTCAGACTTTTGGGCTGCTACCTCGACTACAGAGACAAGATCGTCTCCATTGTCCCTACCAAGAATCCCTTTGAGCTGGCCTTTAGAATAATATTGGTTGATAGTGTTAATAATATCCTCTTCGGTGCTAATCATTGGCTCAATAGTTAATCTTGCACGACGGACCAGAGCATCAATGGCACCAATATCTAAGGGATCCACCATAGCCACGGTTAGGTTATTCTCAATCTTGGATAAAGGAACTAGCCTGTACCTGCGAGCCATCTCTTCCGGCACTAACTCTATTTCCCGGGGATCAATGAGGTATCCTTTCAGATCCAGGTAGGGGATGCCTAAATGGCGTCCCAAAAAATCTATTAGCTTCGCCTTACTTATAAAATCTAATCTCATCAGGATTCTTCCTATCCCTTCTTGAGTAGATCTCTGCACCGAGATAGCTGTCTTTAATTGATCCTCGGTGATCAATCTCTCGCTGACCAGCTCTTTTTTGATGATATCAACATATCGATAGGATAGGGATTCTTTAAATTCTCTTTTGATCGCCATTCCCCACCACCTACTTATTTTAGGGGTTGCCCGTTTGCCCCCTCTATTTTCTTTCTTTAGCCTTCTACCTGAAGAGGCAAGTTTTTTGCCAACTTTTATGTCCCTAAAAAATATAACCCTAAAAAGCCACCGATGGCTTGTCCATAAAGGACTACAGATTTGTTAAGGAGGTTAACTGGTCCTCAGGTGAGCTTATCCGGGTATAAATTTGTCCATTTTTCTCCTGTAATGTGGTTACGAATTGTTTATCCTTGCTATTAGAAGGTTATCTGATTGGACATTTTCTGACTCTCCTTGCTCAAAATCGCACCTGACTTTTCTTTGAATAAGGAAAGTCTAACAAGTTCGTATATAAATCGCTTTTCCTCTTATCGTTAGTTGCTCACTATCCCATACTTTTCCATCTTATATCTCATGATGCGGCGGGAGATACCTAAAAACTTAGCAGCTTTGGTCTGAACCCAGCCAGTCTCTTTTAAGGCATTGGTGATAAGCTCTTTTTCCAGCTCACCTACCTTCTCTTTAAGGGAGAGTTTGCCGGAAGAAAGGGTAAGACGAGAGAGGTCGGAGGTTTTCTGGATCTCTAAAGGTAGATCTTGAGGAAGAATAGTATCACCCTTCCCCATAACTACCGCCCTTTCAATTACGTTCTCCAGCTCTCTTACATTACCCGGCCAGTTGTACCTCATTAAAAGATCGAAAGTCTCAAGGGGAACA
>SDBU01010823.1_pt1 | contig 10077 bp, 10 predicted proteins | sample 2277071 | NCBI WGS metagenome assembly SDBU01 (sample SAMN10397929, study PRJNA504765) | marine sediment metagenome | isolation source: marine sediment core GS08_GC12, 126 cmbsf | place: Arctic Ocean: Gakkel Ridge, Loki's castle | collected 2008 | reverse complement strand
TACTTGGTACTATTACAATAGTTCTTGCTACCGGGGATATTAATGTTTTAGACTTTGTATGGGGGAGGTATGATCTTGAACTGTATCCAGCTGGAGATACCACACAGGCCATTCGACTTTTAGAAGGCAAAATTAATCTAAGCAAGCAAGTAACTCAATAATGTCTGTTGCTCATCACTATACACACACTGACCCAGTTCGACAGCATCTGAGGCCAAATATATCTTCGGAGATAGAGGATACGTTGGTCGAGATGTATCGGCATACAAAGATTCTTGCTTCTGTTCTATTTCCGGATCACTTTAGTCGAGAGTTCGATAAACCTTATGATGAAATATTCGATGCCTTTGATGATCCCTCCATTATGCAAGCAGTTGTATGTGGTCCAAGAGGAGTTGGAAAGACCGCACTTGCGAACCTTGTATTACCTGCAAAGAAGATATTATATAGGGAGAGCCATTATGTAGTACCGTTATCGGCTACGTCAGATATGGCAATTGAACAGGCTAGAAATCTAAAAGAAGAGTTTAAGAACAATGAACAAATTGCCGCTTTGTTTCCTGGGCTTGAATTCAATTTAGATTCTGAAAAATTATGGTCTATAGGTTGGAATAATCTAGATACAGGTAAAGTTGAATATAGCAGTTGTGTCCGTCCTAGAGGCGGTGGTCAACAGGTTAGAGGACAGAAATTTGGAATATACCGACCGGACCTATTGATTCCAGATGACCTTGAAAAGACCGAAGAATCCTTGAGTGATGAACAAAGGGATAAACTTAAAAGGTGGTTCTTTTCTGATCTGGTTAATTCAGTTGATAGAAGTCAGACGAACTGGAAAATATTCTACCTTGCAACACTACTTCATGAGGATGCTCTTTTAGTTGAATTGATGGAAAAGAAGAGTTGGTTGACAATTACTCTACCGCTCTGCAATGATAGCTTCGAGAGTTATTTTCCAAATTACATTCCAACTGAGTCTGTAAAGAAGCCCGATGGAACAGTATTACTTGGCACAAAGGCTTTAGCAGAGTCCTTTAGGGAAGACCATCGAATTGATGTTTTCTTCATGGAGTATATGTGTGAGGTTCAGTCTACTAAGGATTCGTTATTTCAACCTAGGATGTTTAAGTATGCTGGTCCAGATGAAGAAGGACCGGACAATATTAAGATTACTATTGAAGAACTAGTCCGTTCTCCTCATGCAGAAGCTTTTATATTATTAGATCCTGCAAAGACTGTTACAAAACACAGTGCTGAGACTGCAATTGTTGGTGGATTCATAGATCATAAGCGGCATTGCTTATTCGTTGCAGATATTGTTCATGGGAAGATGTATCCTGATGAGATTTATAACTCCCTTTTTGACATGGCTGCCGAACTTAAATCTAGAGTAATTGGTGTCGAGGTTACGTCCCTGAATGAGTTTATCATATATCCTCTTAAGAATGAAATGGCCAGAAGGGGGATTAGCCTTGAGATCGTTGAATTGCAGGCAAGGGGTGGTCATTCAGAAGGAAAGGGTGAAGGGAAATTAAGAAGAATAGCAGCACTTGGACCTTTCTATCGTAGAGGGGAAGTATATCACTTTCGTACCGTATGCGCTGTTCTTGAGAAACAATTGCTTGGATTTCCTAGAAGTAAGAAGAAGGATGTAATGGATGCCTTTGCTTACATAGTCCAAATGCTTGAGAAGGGGCTAAGGTATTTCTTCCACGATTGGTTTGATGATGAGGCAACATATTCTGAAGAGGGGCCGGATATTGAAAAGGAGTATGAGGAATTAGAGGGGATGGATGACGAGCCTTTTGAATGCGAAGAATTGATTGGTGGATTGTATGGCTGAGAAGACATATAAATTAGGTTCTGTTGGGCCGTTTCCTTATGATGATACCGAGTTTCCTGCTGCATTGGATACTGATGGCACTATTCGTGCTGCCGCTGCTCCGGTTGGTGGCTCTGATGTTGTTAGATTAGATGACGTTGGTGGCTTGAATTTGGTAGGTTACACCGGGACACCAGTAGCAGCACAGGTGGCTTATTTTGCTGACGTGAATACTATCCAAGGAGCGGCGGACTTCACCTTTGATGGCAACACGCTGTTACTTTCCAATATGCCCGCTGGTGAGGATAACTCGGTGGTTATTCTTGACGCCAATGGGAAGTTAAGAACCGATGAGATTGATTCGAGGGTGTGGGGTTCGAGTCTGGTAAACTACATCGGGACACCTGCGAACAATCAGATTGCTACTTTTGTTGATGTAAATACTATTCAAGCAGAAGCCAATCTAACCTTTGATGGCTCAAAATTGTCTGTAACAGGTAGGATCTTTATATCAGACGACTACTTACTTTCCAATAGTAGTTACGTTGGCATCTTAAATGCTGAACGATTAGAGTTTTACACAGCAGGGTATGCTGCTTTTATGGGGTGTAATGTCGGCATAGGAACTGTAAGTCCAGGGGCTAAGTTAGAGATACAATCATCAAGCCCTATTTTAAGGCTTAGAGATACAGGTGCTCCAGCGGATGCAACTACTGCGTATGTTGAATTTGGGGGGACAACTGCGGGCGTTTGGAGTAGAACTGGTTATGTAGGTGATGCAGCGAGTGGAGATACAAATATACGTCTTCAAGCTGAAATTGGTGATTTACATTTAGGCGATTCAAGTGGTATTAGTGTTCTGAATTTGCAAAATAGCAACGTAGGCATCGGACTTACTACGATAGACGCCAATTATAAGCTTATTGTTAGACGGGCAGCCAATGTAAATTTTGGTATAGGTCTTCAAGGTTCTGAATTGGCGATTGCGGCATTTAATGATGCCCTATCTGCTAATGTTCCAATGAGATTTTATGCTTCTGAATATAACTTTTTGAATGGCAAAGTCAGTATCGGGACGACTACGCCTACAGGATTGCTTACGCTTGGTAGTGGTGCATTGGAGTTTGACGGTGGCTTGACTGCTTATCCTCCATTGGCTAATTCGTCAGGGATTTACGCTACTGAAGACCCTGGTGCTGGAAGTTATCCCTTCAACAACTACGGGCATCTTGTACTTCAAGCACGTAGGTCAGCGGGTACTGAAAATGATAGAGACATTGTTTTTGTAACGGGTTTTACCCCAGCAATTAGGGGTGTAATTAAAGATACTGGTGAATGGGGCATCGGGACGACAAGCCCTCAAGAATTGCTCCATGTGGGAACAGGAACAGATGGCTCTGATATAACGGCAACTGATTTATTAGTAACAAGAGCTGGTCCAAGTAATCTCTCAGTTAGAGACAGCACGAATAATGTTGAGACATTTCTTTTTGCTTCTTCTGTTGGTGGAATTATGGGAACTGTTACAAATGACCCATTAAACATTCAGACTAACAACACTAGTGCTATTTTTATTGATGCTTCTCAGAAGGTAGGCATGGGAATAGCAGCCCCGCTAGCAAAATTGCATATAGATCAAGCGTCCACCTCAGCAGCAATACCTGTACTCACGCTTGACCAAGCCGACATAAGTGACGGCTTTATCAATTTCATCGGCTCTGACAGGGGAGTAATAACTGGCGCAACTGATAGCCTTAAATCTGTCCGTGTGGAGTTGGGCGGCGTGGTTTACAGACTTGCACTCTACGTGGACGCATAGGAGATAAAATGGCAAAATCTAACGGCAAGATAAAGATGAAGTGTTCAGAATGTAAGAAGTTAGGGAAGCAAAGTATAGTCTATCCTGGGATCGGCTCGACCACATTGATGTGTTGTCAACCGTTCTACGATAAGGATGGCAACTATCATCATCACGATCTCAATACGATAACAACGCCATATTCCTGTTCCGAGGGCCATGAATGGATTAAATCAACTTCTGGCAGTTGTTGGTGTGGCTGGCCGGATATAACTAAGAAGGTAGTAGTTGAATCTGCTGGCAAGTTGGGGATAGGGTGTCCTCCTCCACCTGTAGAGTTGCATGTTTATGCAGAAGGCTCAGTTGGTATAATGCCAAAAGGTTTCCAACCAACAGCGAAACTTAGATTAGAGAAGGGAATTTGAAAGGAGATAAAAATGGCAAAGTCTAATGGCAAGATAAAGATTCAGGAAGAGCGGGAGAAGCGTCAAACCAATATGGAACGAAGTATCTAGAAATAGTAATATATAATGAAAGGAACAATTATGAAGATTAATTTTAATGTAGTTTTAATGACATTGGATGATAAGCCTATCAGATCTGGTGGTACTTGTTCTGAGTGTGGTCATGTAGCAAAACCAGAAGACCTTACATTGGAGAAAGTATCAATCATAGCTTTATTTAGTACTGGCTCTAAGGTAGAAGCGGATGAGAAACTAGAGCGATATGTTCTTGCACAGAGGATTAAGCAGCATCCAACGGTGGAATTATCTGCTGAGGATATTGTCCTCATTCGGAAAGAAATAGCAAACGTTTATGGCCCTCTGGTATATGGTAGGGCAAGTGAGATTCTTGATCCAGAAGTGGTTAAGAAACTGAAAGTATCGGAAGAGAGTAAGGAATAATAAATGCCGATAACGTTACATAATGAGAGTAGTCGTACTCAGATTGATTCGGGGTCTATTGCCGATGCTGATTTTAGTTATAAATATCCCCGTAAATTAGACCTTCGGCCCGATAGTGAATTACATAGGGATATTGTTGAGAGGGTCTTACAGAACGCACAAGAGGCTCATGATTCTATTAGCCAAAGATATGGCGTTTGGCGTGAGATTCAAAAAACCCTTACTGTATTTGTAAGTCCTGGTGTAAAGCGGGAAGCTTTAGCTGCCGGTGATCAGATTGTTCCAGTTATTATTCCTTCTTCTTATGCAATATTAGAGACCATCCTAACTTTCATGGTTGCCGCTTTTATACAAGAACCTATATTCAGGTATGATCCAGTTGGTCCAGAGGATACCCTTGGTGCCGCATTGCTTGAGATAATTATTCAAACTCAAGTTGAGAAGGCTAAGATGGGATTGAGCCTTCATACACAGTGGAGAGATGGTCTTGCATATGGTATTGGACCTGTTTCACCGTATTGGGATGTAAAGCATGGTAGAAGAAGAAGGTCTAAAACCTCGATAAATGAAACTACTGGAATAGAGGAAGAAGGAATTGTTGCTGAGGATACTATTTTATATGAAGGTAATACCTTAAATAGTATTGATCCATTTCTATACCTTCCTGATCCAACCGTAGCAGCGCAGGATATTCAGAAGGGTAGATATGTCGGATGGGCTTATGGTGATAATAAGCTGTCTCTGTTATCTGAGGAACTTGAGGATGATAGTGGTCTATTTAACGTTAAGTATCTAAAGTTCATTACTGGTCAAAGCAGATTTATGAGTGGTTCTAGGGGCTCTGAAGATAGGGCTGCTACCGGCTCTCCACGTACTGAATATAAAACCAGCATGGATTCGCCAGTTGATCTTCTAGTTCAATATGTAACTCTTATCCCTGAAGATTGGAAATTAGGTAGTAGTCAAAAGCCGGAGAAATGGAGATTCCTGGTTGCCGGAGATTCTATTCTAATCTCTGCACAGCCACTTGATTTGGATCACAATATGTATCCAGTTGGTGTAGTTGCTCCTGACTATGATGGTTATAGTGCTACCCCAATTTCTAGAATTGAAGTTTCACTCGGTATGCAGAATATTGTTGACTGGCTCTTCAATTCACATATAGCCAATGTTCGTAAGGCTGTGAATGATACTTTAATTGTTGACCCGTCGTTGATTAATATGAATGATGTCCGTAATCCGAAGCCAGGAGGAATTATCAGGACTAGACGAGCAAATTGGGGCAAGGGTGTCCAGAATGCTGTGGAACAATTAAAGATTTCTGATATCACACAGAGGAATATGGGTGATATTCAATTTATCCTAAACCAACTTAAAGAGGATACTTCCGCTGTTGATGTAATATCCGGAGTTGTTAGGGAAGGTGGAGAAAGAAGAAGTGCAACTGAATTTAGAGATGCCCGTACAAGTGCATTGTCTAAGGTTAGCAAGACTGCTATTATCATGGCAATGCAGAGTATGCAAGACCTAGGTTTCATGTTTGCTTCACAGACACAGCAATTGATGTCTGAACCTATGAAGGTTAAGTTAACCGGGAGATGGGAAAGTGATCTTAGGTTGGAGTATGGGGATCAACAGAATACTATGGTTGACCCAAGGGATATTATGGTTGATACTGATGTTGTTGTTAAGAGTGGTACAATACCAGGATCGGAGCCGGTTGATTTGTGGATACAAATATTGCAGGTTATGGGAACTAACCCTGAATTAACAGCTGGATGGGATTCTAATAGAATCCTAATGCACATTGCCAGGCAATTGGGAGCTACTAATGCTAGGGACTTTATTAAGGCTTCTGGACAACAGCAACAAGTACAGCCGGAAGTACAATCGACTACAAAGGTATTGGATCAAGTTCAAGCGGGTAATCTAGTACCAGTGGAGGCAATGCAGTGAGTGAACTAAGTTTGACTGAGAGGGATATTGAAGACTTCAAGCAGAATCCTGTGTGGGTAGAGATGCTTACTACATGGACTATTCGGAGAGCTGGATATCTTGAGGAACTATCGAAGGCCGCTGATATGGAAGAGGTCAAAAAGATTCAGGGTTGTATTACAGAGATAGATTATTGTATACAGCAACCAGATTTTATCCTGATGGAAGTTCAGGATGAGGAAGAGGAAGAAAAAACCGAGCCTGATGAGGATTAGGTGTAACTCGGATACCGTTCAAAGTTTGAACGGTGTACGAAAAAAGGAGATTAACAATGAGTGATACATTGAGTGCTGAAGAACAAATAACAGCGGAGCAGGAAGTTCAAGATCAAGGTATTGACGCTATGGTAAAGGCTTTATCCGTTGGGCCTGTTGAAGAAAAGAAGGAGGATGAAGACAAGGACAAGGGTAAAGATAAGGACAAAGACAAAGATAAAGACAAAGATAAAGATAAGGACAAAAAGGAATCTAAGGAAGAAGAATCTAGTGAGGAAGAGGAAGAATCTGAGGAAGAGGAATCTAAGGAGGATGAAGGTGAAGATGAAGGGGAAGATAAGGATAAAGAAGAGGATGAAGGCGGAGTGGATAAGGATACATCCGAGGAAGAAGATGAAGAAGAGTCTGAGGAGTCCGAAGAAGAATTAGAGGAAGAAGAGGAAGAGGAAGAGGATGAAAAAGGAACTGATGATGATCTCAAACTCCAACTAGAAATCCTTAAAGCCGAAAATGAAGCTCTCAAAACTGGTACTAAAACTGATGCTAAGCCAGAAGATCAACTAGGCATTACTAATATTAAGGGCTTGGAGGATGTTGACTTCATTGGTGATGAAGAAGGTATCGAAGAGTTGGCTAGTACCAAAGAGGGATTAAATAAAATACTCAATGCAGTACGTTCAAAAACTATTCAGGAGATGATGGTTACTCTGCCGAATCTTGCTGCTAATTTGGTAGCTCAGAGAACGAATCTGGAAAAGGCTGTAGAAAAGTTCTATGATGATAATAAGGATTTCAAACAGCACAAGGATTATGTTAGTCTCGTAGCACAGAAGGTTCAGTCTGACCATCCTGGACTTAAATTTGAAACAATGTTCAAATTGGTTGAGAAGACGGTTCGTAAGAACCTTAATCTCAAGAAGAAGGTTGAAGCCATCCGGGGTAAGGAGAATGAAAAGGATGGTAAGAAGAAAGGAAAACGTACAGATAAAAGCGATCCTGCATTGACTAAGAAGGGTGCAGGTGGTGGAGGTTCTGCCCGTGATTCAAAGGATACTAGAACGGGAGAGCAGAAAGAAATGGACAAAATGCTTGAAACAGTGGGATAACACTACAATGAAAGGAAATAAGTAGATGAGCGTTATAAATCACCTTCGTACCTTGGGCGTATATTTGTCCGGTGCACCTGATAATAGGATGGGCATCAATGGACATTTCCGCTTCAAGAATACGATTACTACCCTAGACACTGCGAGTGCTTTAACTTTAACGGTAGCACAGATACTAAGTGGGTTTATTCTTCGTGATCCAAATGGGGCAGCTAGAACAGATACTACCCCAACAGCGACAGCGATAATAAATGCTTTAGGCATCGGTGCTGTTGTAGGTTCAGCATTCAATCTAACAATACAAAATACTGGTACCATCAAGGAGTTTCTAACAATTGCAGGTGGTGCTGGTGTAACATTGGTTCCAACGGCTATTGTAATTGATGCAAATGAGAGTCTAACGCTTCGTTTTATAATAACAAGCGTAACCTCTCCTGCTGTAACGATATACAACCTTGGAATCACTAACCCAAATCTAGCAGATAACACTGAGATTGTTACTGCTGATAGGGCAATAGTTCCTGCTGACAATGGTAAGATATTCCTGATCGGAACTGATACTAAGGTATTTACCTTACCAGCCACGATTAAGGGGCATGTTAATACCTTTGTCAATATTGGCGCTGCCGGTAATAATATAATCACTATTGCCTCTGCTGTAGCTGATTACATTGCCGGTACTCTAACATTAGCTGCAACTGTGGTGGTTAAGGGTACTACCACTAACAAGGATCTTATTAATACCAAGACCACAAGCCAAGTTGGCGATTTTGCCAGATTGGTTGGTGATGGCATTGGTGGTTGGTATATAATTGGTTCAGCAGGTATCTGGGCCTCCGAATAGAGGTTTAATAACAATAGAAGGAGAATGATATGGGCTTCCATAGTTGGGTAATTGGAAAAAGTGTAGCCGGTTATTCCGGTCGTATTGTCGTTTCCAAGAACTCATTGGAAGGTCTTAAGGTTACAACAATATCAATCGCTGGAGTATCCAAAACAATGACAGTTTCGGCATTGTTGGGTGGTATGTTGATATACGATCCTACCGGGGGCGTATGTGCTCTTACTACACCAACCGCTGCGGAGATCGTCGCTGCTTTGGGCAAGGCTGCTGTACCAGGTACGGCATTCAAGTTCTATCTACGCCATGCTGGAGAAACCACTGGTGAAGATATAACTCTAACCGCTGGTAGTGGTGTAACATTAAGTCCAACCGTTCAGAAAGTTGCTGGTGATGAAGTCCTTAGTGTATTGGTGCTTATAACCAATGCCGGTGCCAACTTTGTGTCTTTCTCAATAACCATAAGCGATGCAGTTGATGCTGACCTTGTTGCATTCTTTGCAGAAAGTGGTGCATTACGGGCGGCTAAAGGTGCTGCTATTGCTCCTGGTGATGTATTCAGAGTAGGTGGCACTGGAGATACTACGGATAATGCTCTAGCAACTGTCAAGGGTTCTGGTGTTGTTGCTAATGATATATTCATAGTAACCAGCATTAGCACTCCAGCAGTATCATACGTGTCAAATGACAGTGAGGCGGTTACTATCTATAGCCTCGGTCTAGACCTAATGACTACTTAACTAAAGGAAGGAAATGAACTATGGGTTCTTTCTTCAATTGGATTATTGGCAATGGAGTGGCTAAGTATCTTGGCCGTACTACCATTGGCAAGAACTCCTTGGAAGGATTGAATGTAACGGTAGCGGCTTCTGGTAGTGCTACTTTGACTACTGGACCAATACTTGGAGGTATGCTATTACACGATCCAAGTGGGGCGGTTGCAGCACTTACCATACCTACGGCGGCAGCAATTGTCGCTGCTCTAGGTGATGCCGCCATAAAGGGTGCGGTATTCAAGTTTGGCCTCCGTAATACTGGATCAGGTGGTGAGGTTATTACCCTCGTTGCCGGGGCTGGTGTTACATTGAGTCCCACGACTCTGGAAGTCGATGCCGATGAAATTATTAACCTGTTAGTCCGTCTGGACACTGTTACATCTGGTAGCGAAGCAGTTACCATTTATGGCATCGGTCTAGATGTGTTGACTACTTAACAACTGAAGGGAGATAACAAATGCCTACAGTAACTCCGTTTCTAGGAATGAGGGGTACCACTGATTTCACAAGTGGTCAACGCCCTGAGCACTGGAGAGGTATGATCATGCGGTTGTTCCCAAATGGAAGGATGCCGTTGACGGCTTTAACAACCATGATGAGGCCAGGGAATATTTTTTCG
>SDBU01010822.1_pt1 | contig 10077 bp, 7 predicted proteins | sample 2277071 | NCBI WGS metagenome assembly SDBU01 (sample SAMN10397929, study PRJNA504765) | marine sediment metagenome | isolation source: marine sediment core GS08_GC12, 126 cmbsf | place: Arctic Ocean: Gakkel Ridge, Loki's castle | collected 2008 | reverse complement strand
GGAGCTTACGCCAGGCTTCCTGTTGCAGGGTGCTGGTGATAAATGGCGGCGCTGGCTGGCGGGCTACCTTCCTGGTTTTTACCTTAATAACGCTGTAGCCAGCCTCCTGGAGCTCACCAGTGAGGTCGTCAGCCTCTTTGCGGTTGTGGATATCCAGCTTGGTGCCATCAATAAGACCGACCAGCATTGCCCGAAAGGCTGCCCTCTCAGCAGTGGGCAGTTTCTTGGTTAGCTCCGCCTCGATAGTCCAGTATTCCACCGGGATAAATTGCTGAATCTCCCGCTCCCGGTCAACGATAATCCTCAGTGCCACCGACTGGACTCTGCCGGCGGAGAGACCTCGCCTCACGTTCTTCCAAAGCAGCGGGCTAATCTTATAACCAACCAATCTATCCAGAATCCGGCGTGCTTGCTGGGCATTGACCAGTTGCATGTCTATGGTGCCGGGGTGCTTGAAGGCACGCTCAACCGCCTCCCTGGTGATTTCATGGAAGACGATACGGCGGTAGGGTGTCCCATCTGACTTCGTCACCATCTCCAGGTGCCATGAGATTGCTTCCCCCTCACGGTCGGGGTCGGTAGCCAGGTATATAACCGAGGCAGTTTTGGCTGCCTGCTTGAGGTCTTGCACGACTTTCCTTTTCTCTCTGGCTACCACATATTTAGGTGTAAAGTTGTTTTCGATATCTACGCCTAATTGGCTCTTGGGCAGGTCTCTTACATGACCCAACGAGGCTTTGATACTGTAGCTAGCCCCCATAATCTTGGCTAGGGTTCTCGCCTTTGCCGGTGATTCAACAATAACCAGCTTCCTTTTCATCCTACTTAATCAACCGTCACCCTATATTCTTGCCTGGCTTCCCGAGCCAGAACATAATTCATCGTCCCCACCTGCTTTACCAGACCCTTAAGCTCCATGATTGCTAAGGTGCTGCTGACGGTTGATACTGGTAGACCGCTACTACGGCAGACTTCATCAATATGGGTCGGCTCAGCACTCAGTTGCTTTAGCAGTAGCGATTCAGTATCAGAAGCCGGCATAACCTCTTTCATTTCTAGCTGATGAGCTACCGCTGTTAAATTCAACTCTTCCAGAATGTCGGCATAATCCCGAACTAGTTTGGCTCCCTCCTGAATGAGGTGGTTCGTCCCTCTACTGGCTGGCGACAGGATATTACCTGGGACAGCAAATACCTCTCTGTTCTGCTCGACCGCGAGACGAGCGGTAATCATTGCCCCGCTGGTTTCACTAGCCTCAACCACCAGAACCCCGAGGCTTATCCCGCTCATGATTCGGTTACGGCGGGGGAAGTTATCCGCCTTAGGTCTGGTGCCCAACGGATACTCACTTATCAGCGCCCCCTGTTGCGTAATCTGGCGAGCCAGATTGGCATTCTCGCCAGGGTAAACAATATCAAGCCCACAGGCAAACACGGCAATACTCCTGCCCCCGGCAGCTAAGGCGCTATTGTGGGCTACTGAATCAATCCCCCGGGCTAAGCCGCTGACAACGGTGATTCTGTTCCGAGCCAGGTCAGCAACTATCTCTTCGGCTACCTGCCTGCCATACACAGTAGCCCGACGGGTGCCAACTACGGCTACACACCACTCATCCTCAGGAAGCAGGGAACCCCTGACATAGAGGATTGGGGGATAATCATATATCTCCTTGAGCCGAGATGGGTAGTCAGCATCATGATAGGTGAGTACCTTTACCCCATAGCGACCTAGCTTTTCCACCTCAGCTTCAAGGGATATTTTGGCTCGCCATAAGTTTATAGCCCGTATGGAACTACTATCCAGCCCCGCCTGCCTCAGGTCAGCCGAAGTAGCCTTCCAGGCATCCTCCAGGCTGCCAAAGTAGTTCTCAAGCTGGCTTAGCCTAACCCGGCCAATGCCGGGTATAAGACTAAAGCCGACCCAGTATTTGATGTCTTTATTACTCAAAGTAATGCTATTCTAGCATAGAGACGAAGTGGTGACAATTATGAGGGAGTTGCGAAATGCTTATTGACATCGTTAGCCTAAAAGGATTAGGATATGGATAAGATAACAATTTCGGGAAGCAAGCAAATGTTGATGACAAATGGAATGATTCGAAAAGCCTTAGAAGCGGGCGAGTTAAGAATATACAATTTGCAGATTTCTGCTTGCAGCCAGCTTCCTACGACATGCGACTTGGCGAAGACGCTATCACGAGCAGCCGTAGAGAAAAAGTTAACCCGGCACAAAAGGGTTTGCTAGTCATACCCGCTGGTGACTTTGCCCTAGTGTCAACACATGAAAGAGTTGAGTTGTCTACGAAAGTCGCAGCTCATATAGGATTGCGTTCGCATTACAGCAAAAAGGGATTGGCGATACTTTCAGGTCCCCAAATTGACCCTGGCTTTAGGGGGACATTAGTAATGGGATTGTCAAATCTTAGCCCTCGGGATATTACTCTGCCTTATAAAGAAAGATTCTGTACGATAGAATTCTATGCCTTGGCTGAGGCTGCCAGTGAACCATACACAGGGGAATACCAAAGCCAGACTGGGATTACTCCGCAAGACCTCGAGAACTTGGTTGAGGCTCAAGGTATGACTTTCGGTCAAGTGATTAAGTTACTGGGGGATTTAAGTCTGAATGTAAAATCCCTTTCTGAATCTATTTCGTTCCTTAAGTGGATTATTCCAATTGCAATGGGTGTATTAGCCATAGGAATCACTGCCGTAGGGATTCTTGTTGCCCTAAAATAACATGTGAGTACCCTACCCAACACAATTCCTCGCTGTTATCAACCATCATGTCTGCCCTCTATGCGAGCTCCTACTCCCTTGTCCGTAGCTATTTCTGTCAGCAGCGAAAGCGGGACACCAGGCTCTCTTCTTTTGCCAACCAGAAGAAATTCTTATTTGATGTTAGACCTTCAGGTCAAGAGCGAAAATAATCGCCTTGGCAATAGTGGTCATCTTCTGAGGAGAGAGGGTGGTAATTCGCTCAGCCAGCCTAGCTTTAGGAATGGTGAGGATATCGTCCAGGCTGACAACACACTGTTGAGGCATGCCCGCAGGTAGCAATTTTGGAGCTGGTTCCAGTATCAACAGGCGAACTACAAACCACTGTTATTTCGTTGAAGCAGAAGACAAACGACCTTATTGACAGAATTGAAAGCTTAAAACAGAAATAAGACTAAGCATGAGCCAGTGTGAAGTCTTACCTTGATTGCTTGCCCTGCCTGTTGAGTCACGCTCTACGTGACCCAGGTGTGACGAAGATACAACTTGACTATATCCCACCACAGATTTATAGTGCCTATTAACAGTTTGTGCCAAGGTTGTTAGCGAAGCACCAATTCTATTCCAGCATAAGGATGGTTATAGACTATTCAGAGTAGCGAGAGGGGTAAGAGTTGTGGCTAAACAGACGCCCGGTGGTTATAACGGCAGAATCCTGAGAGCAAACCTATCTGACAATAGTATATCTGTAGAGGCAACAGATGAGCTATTCTGTCGGAAATACTTAGGTGGCGCCGGTTTTGTTACCTACTTCCTGTGGAAAGAATTAAGGCAGGGAATTGACCCCTTAGGCTCCGATAACAAACTAATCTTTGCCCTGGGACCGCTAACGGGAGGCTCATTACCGGGCGGCGGTCGTAACTGCGTTGGTGCCAAATCTCCCTTAACCGGGGGCATTGCTAAATCAGAGGTTGGCGGATTTTGGGGCGCCGAGCTCAAGCGGGCTGGCTACGATGCCATTATTGTCGAAGGGAAGGCTGAGAAGCCGGTCTATCTCTGGATTCACGATGGGGAAGCCAGTATAAGAGATGCCAGTCACCTTTGGGGAAGGAAGACAAAGGAGACGCAGCAGGCTATAAGAGCTGAGCTAGGCGACAATCGCATACGGGTGGCAGTAATCGGACCGGCGGGGGAGAATCTAGTCCGCTATGCCTGCATTATGAATGGTCTCTATGACGCTGCTGGTCGGGGAGGGCTTGGCGCGGTAGCGGGTTCAAAGAATCTTAAAGCAATCGGTGTCCGGGGTCACCAAGCACCGCAGGTAGCTGAGCCTGGATGTGTGAAGGAATTGAGAGAATGGTTGTTAGCCAACATGCGACTGGTCAGGGATTTTCATGAGTTCGGCACTGGTGAAGCCATGGGAGGTTTTGAGTCTACAGGCAATCTACCGGTGCGCAATTTCCGTGATGGGTTGTTCCCCGGGGTAAAGGTGATAGACGCTCAGGCAGTGAAGGATACTATCAGGGTCGGGATGGAAGCCTGTTTTGGCTGTCCGATTCGCTGCAAAAAAGTGGTTCAGGTTGAAGAGCCGTATCCCGTAGACCCTGCCTATGGCGGACCAGAATATGAAACCCTAGCCGCACTGGGGTCTAACTGCGGCATAGATAACCTCAAAGCCATCGCTAAAGGCAACGAGCTTTGTGGTGCCTATTCGTTAGACACAATTTCAACGGGTGGTGTCATTGCCTTTGCTATGGAGTGCTTTGAGAGAGGGCTGCTGAGCACCAGGGACACCAATGGCATTGAACTGAGATTTGGGAATGATGAAGCTATGCTTGAAGTTATTGAACTCATTGCCAAGCGTGAAGGCATTGGTGACCTGCTGGGTGAGGGTACAGCTCGGGCAGCCCAAAGAATCGGCAAGGGGGCGCAAGAGTTTACCATGCAGGTTAAAGGACTGGAAGCAGGAATGCATGAACCACGAGCCAAACCAGGCCTCGGGCTTGGTTATATGGTTAATCCTCATGGTGCCGACCATTGCTGTAATATACATGACACGATGTACGTTAAAGGATGGCCCCTGAAAGAGCTAAGACCGTTCGGGCTACTTGAACCCGTTCCTCTTGATGATATTGGTCCCCGGAAGGTAGCCTTATTTAGACTTATACAGCTCAAACAGATTGTGTTCGACTGTCTGGTACTATGTAGTTTTTTCCCCTATAGTTACCAGCAGGTCGCTGATGTCGTAGCCGCAGTCACTGGATGGGATACAGGTGTAATGGAGCAACTGAGGGTGGCGGAGAGAGTCTTGACTATGGCCAGGCTATTCAATATCCGGGAGGGGTTTACCGCTGCTGACGATACACTACCGCTGCGCTTTTTCCAACCTAAAACCGATGGAGCTCTAGCTGACAAGCCTCTGAATCCCACGGAACTGGAGAGGGCTAAGAGCTACTACTATACTCTGATGGGTTGGGATGCACGTACCGGGATTCCTACACCAGAAAAGCTGGAAGAGCTGGACATCACATAGTCAAGCGGTCTACACCTTGATTTGGCATTACTTTTGGCGGAGAACCCAACGAATTAGATAGAGGTGGTTAGGCTTAGTGGTCGGGGTGAGAGGACTTGAACCTCCGACCTCAGCGTCCCAAACGCTGCGCGCTGCCCAACTGCGCCACACCCCGACTACTGAAACTATAGCAAAGCAGCGACTGGGGGTCAAATCGGGGCTAAATCTTTAATCCCGGCAGTCTGGGCAGTTATCAAAGGCGTCGACAGGTAAATCTGCCATCTTGATGATGTAATCTAGCTGCCTTTCCGGAGCCCAGTATCTACCGCAGGTCGTACACTTCTTCAGTTTGAACTCCATGGTGGTATGAGGCATGGTTATTATCCGGGTGTCACCCATGTCTTCAATACTAATTGCCCCAGTAGGACAAACGTAGGCACAGGCACCACAAGCAATGCATGCCTCGGAGAAGTCATAAAAAGGGGTAGCCATCTGTCTATCAACACCGCGGTTGACCAGGCTAATTGCTGAGACACCCACCACCTCTTCGCATGCCCTGGTGCATAAGGCACACAGAATGCACTTATGGTTACCCTCCTCCGGTGTGAACCGTGTCCCATCAATACCTAGCTTGCTGGCTAAGTCTTGTAACTCCTCTGAATCAGGGCACCTCGCTAGCAAGAGCTCGGTTACCATGCGGCGGACATTGGCAATTCTTGGCGAGTCGGTCTTGACAACAAGCCCGTCTTCTATCGTATACAGGCAGGAGGCTACCAACCTCTCCCGCCCCTGCTTGGTTACTTCTACCATACAAAGACGGCAGGCACCATAAGGGCTTACCCCCTCATGGTGGCAGAGAGCGGGTATGAAGATATTGTTGTCTCTAGCTGCCTCCAGTATTGTTTTCTCTTCTTCTGCCTGGACTTCTCGTCCGTCAATAGTTAGTGTTACCATATTCTGTTACCCCTACCTTACTTTTATGGCACAAAGCTTACACACCTCATAGCAAGCCCCGCACTTGATACATTTCTCCTGGTCTAAAGTAACCGGCTTCTTTTTCCCCATAAAGGTTATGGCTCCCGTGGGACAGGCTTTTACGCACAGCCCACACCCCGGGCACTTCTCCTCGTCAATGGAGTAGGTGATTAGCTCTTTGCAGACACCAGCCGGGCAGTTTTTGTCCCTGATATGAGCCTCATACTCGTCCCTGAAATAGCGGATGGTACTCAAAACCGGATTGGGAGCCGTGGTGCCGAGGGCACACAGGGAGCCATCAATTATTGCTGCCGACATTTCCTCCAATAGTTCTATATCCCCGTCTCTGCCTCTACCCTCAGTAATATCAGTCAGTATCTGGCTCATCCTTTTCAACCCCTCTCGGCAGGGAACACACTTGCCGCATGACTCGCCCTCAAGAAAGTTAGTAAAGTATTTGGCGATATCCACCATGCAGGTATCCTCATCCATGACAATCATGCCGCCCGAGCCCATCATTGAGCCAACTTTGGAAAGCTCATCAAAGTCCACGGTGAGGTCAAGTAGACTCTCCGGGATGCAGCCTCCCGAGGGACCACCGGTCTGCACCGCCTTGAATTTTCTTTCCTTGGGAATACCACCACCGATATCATAGATAATCTCCCTTAAGGTTATTCCCATTGGCACTTCCACCAAGCCGGTGTTGTTAATCTTGCCTACCAGTGAGAAAATCTTGGTGCCCTTGCTCCCTTCGGTGCCTATTTTGGCATACCAATCGGCACCGTTTTTGATTATTAGCGGAACATTCGCCCAGGTTTCGACATTGTTAAGATTAGTCGGCTGGTCCCACAAGCCCTTCTCAACAGTGTGAACATACTTGGCTCTGGGCTCACCCACCTTGCCCTCCAGTGAAGCCATCAGTGCCGTTGACTCACCGCAGACAAAAGCACCACCACCCCGGTTTATCCTGACCGTAAAATCAAATCCCGACCCCAGGATGTCTTTACCTAGAAATCCGTAGTCTTGAGCTTGTTTGATAGCCATCTCGGCATTTTTCACTGCCAATGGATATTCATTGCGAACATAGATATACCCCTGATGAGAACCTATGGCATAAGCGCCAATAATCATCCCCTCAAGAACGCTGTGTGGGTTTCCTTCCATCAGGCTTCTATCCATAAAGGCACCAGGGTCACCCTCGTCACAATTACAGATGACATACATGGTATCGCCTTCTGCCTGGCGGCACGTCTGCCACTTGATACCGGTGGGGAATCCACCACCACCACGCCCCCGCAAGCCAGATTTCTTGACCTCTTCAATTATCTCTTCGGGGGACATTTCAAAGAGGGTTTTACTCAGGGCGGCATAGCCACCTAGAGCCAGGTAGTCCTCAATATTGCTAGGGTCAATATAGCCGTTATTGCCGAAGACAAGGCGCTGTTGCTTCTTGTAGAAGGGCACCTCATACTCATAGCTTATTTTGCTGCCGGTATTCGGGTCAGTGTAGAGCAATCTATCAATAATATTACCCTTAACAATGGTTTCTGAAACTACCTCCGGAACATCTGTCACCCGTGCCCGCTGATAAAAAATGTTCTTCGGCTTAATAACGATTAGCGGTCCCCGCTCGCAGAAGCCATGGCAACCGGTAATCCTTATATCCACCTTGGCTTCCAGATTCTGCCGCTCGATTTCCTCTTTGAACGCTACCTGCAACTTTTCGCTACCGTTGGCATGGCACCCACTGCCGGAACAAATAGTGATACATGGCTTATTCGAGTCTCTCTTCTCTATTATTGATTGTCTCAGTGCTTCTAGCTCTTGCGAGGACTTCAACCTGTTCAATGTTTGCGCCTCCGTCCCAGTTAATCGTAGTTGCTCAACAATGGCTTGACCTTATCAGTTTTCATCTCGCCTGTGTGCTCGCCATCAACAACAACTATCGGCCCCAGAGCACAGGCGCCAACGCAGTTGACCGTCTCCAGTGTATATTTGAGGTCTTCGGTTGTTTCTCCCGGTTTGATGCCAAGCTCTCGCTCAATTGCTTCCAGGACTCTAACCGCTCCCCTGACATGACAGGCAGTGCCCAGGCAGACATTAATAAGGTGGCGTCCCCGTGGCTTCAAGCTGAAGGCCTTAAAAAAGGTGGCGACACTATAGACTTGAGTTAACGGGACAGCTAAGCCCTGGCTCACCTCCTCCAGGGCTTCCCTGGGCAGATAGTTGTACTCCGCCTGAACATCCTGCAGTACCGATACCAGCAAGCCTTGGTCACGCTGGTACTTGTCCAGTATCTCCTGTACCTTCTGTTCTGCAACCTTCATGCTGCCTTCTCCTTAAGCTTGGCGTATTCGGCACTCACCCTCTGCTGAATCTCATTTATTACATCCTCAGATAGATGCCGGAACCTCCCCTGTAGCTTCATGTAGTCCGTAACCGGTCTAAGGTCAGGTAAATCAAAACTTAGCTTATATTTGCCGTTCTCCACCTCGTACAGCGGGAACATCCCTGTCTCTACTGCCAGGCGACCCATCCTGATGGTTAAATCGGCAGGGCACCGCCAACCGGTGGGACAAACCGATAAGACATGAAGATAAGCCGGACCCTTGGTGGCTACTGCCTTTTCTACCTTGGTCATCAAATCAAAGGGGTAGCTGGGGCAGGCAGTAGCGATATAAGGTATATCATGAGCAGCAGCAATGGCGGGCATATTCTTCTTCCAGGTAACCTGTCCGATGCTTACCTTACCCGCTGGAGAGGTGGTTGTAGAGGCACCATAGGGAGTAGAAGATGACCGTTGGACGCCGGTGTTCATGTAGGCTTCGTTATCAAAGCAGACATAAAGGAAATTATGACCTCTTTCTAAGGCTCCGGATAGTGCCTGTAGCCCAATATCACTGGTACCGCCATCGCCAGCCATGGCTACCACCTTGACACCTGGCAGTGACCATCTTCCTTTCCTGGTCATAGCCTTTAGACCGGCTTCTATGCCGGAAGCCACGGCTGCGGTATTCTCAAACAGGGTATGAATCCAGGGGACACTCCACGAGGTATAAGGTAGCGGTGATGAGACTATCTCCATGCAGCCGGTAGCATAAGCAATAATAACGTTATCCCCCAATGCCTTGCAGACAAGCCTCACCGCCAGAGCCTCGCCGCAACCAATGCAAGCCCGGTGTCCGGGAACAAACCTTTCCTTCTTGGTTACCAGCCTGGGAACATAAACAGTTTGCGTTTCCATTAGCCTCTTACTCCGAATATTTCAAATTCTTGCTCGCTTCCGGTTTGTGCGATTTCTATGCCTCGATTAACTATCTCCTCAAATCCGGCAACAGAGATATCCCTGCCCCCGAGACCACCAACAAAGCCGACTATCTTTGGCCTCCTGTCAACTTGATATAAGGCTGATTTAATCTCGGAGCAAACTGGACCCCCGGGTCCGCCAAAGGAAAGGGCTCTATCAAGCACAATGAGAACCTCGGCATCTTTTACCGCCTGGCGGATTTCCTCAAAGGGGAAAGGACGCCATAGGCGAAGCCTTACCAGCCCGATTTCCTTACCCTCGTTTCTCAGTTTATCAATAGCGGTCATTGCCGTCTCGCTGAAGCTGCCCATAGTTAGCAAAAGCACCCGGCTATCTTCACAGCGGTAGGATTCCACAGGAGAGTAGTATCGTCCAAAGGTATCCCCAAATTCCTTCCAGACCTGGAGAATTACTTCTTTGGAGGCTCTCAGATTTACCTCCTGCGCCCACTTTGTCTCTGAATAGATAATCGGTGGGCCAAAATCTCCCATCGTCACCGGTTTATTAGGATTCAGGGGTAAGGGGTATTGATTGGGCGGGAGAAACTGGTCAACCTCACTCTGCTC
>SDBU01010821.1_pt1 | contig 10077 bp, 7 predicted proteins | sample 2277071 | NCBI WGS metagenome assembly SDBU01 (sample SAMN10397929, study PRJNA504765) | marine sediment metagenome | isolation source: marine sediment core GS08_GC12, 126 cmbsf | place: Arctic Ocean: Gakkel Ridge, Loki's castle | collected 2008 | reverse complement strand
GTGGCAGTCATTAATGCGGTGGCCGTTTTCTGGCCGATGCGGTTGGGGTCGAAGAGCCTCTGTCAGCTGGAGGAATGACTCGAATGCGGAGTGCGGAATTCGGAAATCGGAAATGTTCAAAAGCCGACAGGTGCAATACCAATTTGGATGATATCCTCGAGAGACCATTGATTAAATAATTAGAGTCACGCTTAATACATGGTCGAAGTCAATGCTGGATGGTGAATGCTCTTCACTGAAATCGTTTTTCATTCCGCATTCCGTATTCCACATTCCGCATTTGGTCGTGTTGCTTGACTATGTTTCGTGACATTGATAGAAAAGACTTGGGATTGCCAATTTGGAGAACAGCACAGGGGCGAAATGCAAGACAAATTGAAAGTATAGGAGGGATTGTCATGGCAGATTTTGGACGAGTCAGGATTCTTGTGGGGATTTCAGCGCTATTGGTTGTCTTCATGATCTTTTTGGGCTGTACTCGCTTGAAAAGAGACACCAGAACCTCGGAGGAACCAGAACCCGCTACAACTGTTCGGGATGTGACATCGGCACCTATTTACCATGACTTCGAAGATGTTTTAGTCCCTTCAGAACTCAAGGTGGATAGGAAGAAGTCTTTTGTTCATCACGCCCCTGAGTTCAGAGCTGGGGTCTTGGTATTGACGGGGCGCGTGGAGATAAACTCTATAGTCAGATTCTTTGAGAACAACATGGCAAAGGATAACTGGCGACTAGTTACTTCATTCAGGGCCCCCCGTACCATGATGATTTTCGAAAAGCCGAATCGAGACTGCATCATCAACATTACTGAAAAACAATTCAAGACCGAAGTTGAGATCTGGGTGGCCCCAACCGCGGAGACCGCGGAAGGACGTGAGTTTAAATAGGGTGAAAGGTGAACCCGCACGAACGGGAATTGTGGATCATTTGACCAATATCGGTTTAGCGCAAGGTTGCGCCTAGTGTTGCGTCTCTAAAATAAGTTTAATTACTATAACGCCAGCCGAAAGCCTTTTCCGTGCATGATTTAGCGGAACGAAGCTGACATCCCGAAAATGGTCACGGAGCAAGGAAAATGGCTTGATGGCGAAGCCATATTTTTTGAACAAACTTGTGAGACACAACACTATCGGCTTGAGAAGAGCCACTTCGTGTCCGAATAACGAAATGCCAGATCCCCTGAAGGATAAGAAGATTGTATTCGGCGTGTGCGGCGGGATCGCTGCTTACAAGGCCGTGGACCTTCTTAGGGTCCTTGTTAAGGCCGGTGCCGAGGTCCGGGTTATCATGACCAGGGCAGCCCAGGCGTTTGTTGGCCCGGTTACCTTTGAGGCTCTTTCAGGGCATTCGGTATGGACCCAGATGTTTGGGGAGCAAGGAGATAAACCTTTTAGACATATCGCATGGGCAGAGGAGGCGGATGCTGTCGTTATAGTGCCGGCCACAGCCAATATTATTGGCAAGATGTCCCATGGGATTGCAGATGATCCTTTGACTACCTTTATCTTAGCGGTTCGAGCGCCGATCTTGGTTTGTCCATCCATGAACATTCACATGTATGAGAATCATCTGGTTCAGGAGAACATTAAGAGGCTTGAGCAGACTGGCATCAAGGTGCTCAGTCCCGAGACCGGATTACTCGCCTGTGGCCACGAGGGGCCAGGTCGGTTGCCGGATGTCGAGACAATAGCAGAAGAAGTTCGTTCGCTGTTGTGTCCGAAGGATTTGGCTCGAGAGAGGATCGTGGTAACTGCTGGGCCCACCCAGGAACCGATCGATCCAGTCAGGTTTATCAGTAATCCTTCTTCGGGCAAGATGGGACATGTCCTTGCGCGTGTTGCCCAGAGGCGGGGGGCAGAAGTTTCGTTGGTTACTGGACCCACCGTGCTTCCTGACCCTCAGGGTGTCAAGGTGATCCAGGTCAGGACTGCCGAAGAGATGTTCAACGCGGTGATGGACATTGCGGAAAAAGCTACAATCATTGTGATGGCCGCTGCGGTGTCGGACTGGCGGCCTGCCAGTCTCTTTGAACACAAGGTCAAGAAGGAGGAGATGGCACAGGATTTACGCCTTGAAGAGACAGTGGATATTTTAAAGGCACTGGGGGAAAACAAGAACCGCCGAATTCTGGTCGGTTTTGCTGCTGAAACTCGAGATTTACAGGAAAATGCCTGCGCCAAGCTGGCTGCCAAGAATCTAGATCTTATTGTTGCTAATCTAATCGGACAGGCCGATTCAGGGTTTGGTTCGGACACCAATCAGGTAAGTCTTTTTTATAGAGACGGTCGCAACGAGGCTTTGCCGCTTATGGACAAGGGAGCACTTGCCGACATATTATTCGACAAAGTCTTGGAGATTAGGAAAGAGACAGATGACGGAACCGATTCAAACCTTCAATGAGAGTCCCACACGGCTCTTGTCTGAAATTCGAGAGGATTTGAAGGCTTATCTCCAATATATGAAAGGGTTAGGGTATGCGGGTGTGACCTTGTCCGAAGACTCTCTCAGGATTCTAGACCACTGGTCCAAAGGAGCCATGGCAGAAACCTTGGATATGATTCGGGCGGATCTTGGCACCTGCCAAAGATGCAAGCTCCACAAGGGACGCAAACATATCGTTTTTGGAGCTGGGAATCCCCGGGCAAAGCTGGTCTTGGTAGGTGAGGGGCCGGGCTACGAAGAAGACATACAGGGCAAGCCGTTTGTGGGTCAGGCAGGTCAGCTGCTTACCAGGATACTTCGGGCGATTCGATTGACTCGGGAGGAAGTCTATATTTGCAATATTATAAAGTGCCGGCCTCCGGGAAATCGAAATCCTGAACCGGACGAGATTGCTGCGTGCATCCCTTTTCTCCGAAGGCAGTTGAGGGCCATGAGACCCGGGCTGATATGTGCCTTGGGCACGTTTGCGGCCCAAACACTTCTGGGGACCAAAACGCCGATATCTCGATTGCGGGGCAACTTCTATACGTACGAAGGTATTAATCTCCTTCCCACATATCACCCAGCTTTTCTTCTGCGAAATCCTTCAAAGAAGGCTGATGTATGGGAAGACGTACAGAAGCTTCAGGAGGCTTATGAAAAGGCTTAGAGAGGTCTTTCATAGAAGTGCAATAGTGGCACTTGCATTAATAGGCGTGCTGTTTGGCGGATTTCCGCTGTCAGCCCAGGCTGCCAAGGGAGAGGTCTATGTAGTTGAGGTTTCAGGTATAATCAATCCAGGCTTGGCACAGTATGTGATAAGAAGCATTGAAACGGCTGATAGTGAGGAAGCTGCCTGTATCGTGCTTCAGCTTGATACCCCTGGCGGGCTGGCCCTCTCCATGCGTTCCATTGTCATGGCCATGCTGGCGTCGGAGATTCCTGTGGTGGTGTATGTATCGCCGAGCGGGGCAAGGGCAGCCTCTGCCGGCGTGATGATTACCCTTGCGGCTGATATTGCGGCCATGGCCCCTGGCACCAATATTGGTGCGGCCCATCCTGTCAACCTCGGCCAAAAGGAGATGGACAAGACCATGGCCGAGAAGGTGGTCAACGACATGGTGGCCTACACCAAAAGCATTGCAGAAAAACGGGGTCGCAACAGCGAATGGGCGGAAAAGTCGATTCGTGAGAGTGTCTCGGCCACGGAAAGAGAGGCCTTGGAGCTCAAGGTTATTGACCTCATTGCCGAGGATTTGGACGATCTGATTCAGAAGATCGATGGTCGAGACTTGAAGGACAAGGGAACATTGCGCACCAAAGGCGTCAAGCGGGTGATCCTCACGGAAAGCTTCAGGGACAAGATCCTGAAGACCCTGAGCGATCCCAACATTGCCTATCTTCTTATGATGATCGGCATGGCCGGACTGTATTTCGAGCTTTCTCATCCCGGCACTATCTTCCCGGGCGTTATTGGGGCCATCTCCCTGATTTTGGCCTTCTTTGCCTTTCAAACACTTCCGGTGAACTACGCAGGGATCTTGCTGATTGCTGTTGCTCTTATCCTCTTTATACTCGAGATGAAGGTAACCAGCTACGGTCTTTTGAGTCTGGGTGGGATAATATCGCTCTTCCTAGGGTCCTTGATGCTGTTTCAGGGGACCTCACCTGAGATGCGCCTCTCCTGGCGTGTGCTGATTCCGACGGTTATCATGGTTTCTGGATTTTTTGTGGCCGTTGCCAGCCTGGTGTTTCGCTCCCAGATATCCAAACCCAGAACTGGCGACAAGGGGTTGATTGGAGAGATTGGTGTGGTTAAGGAAAGGCTTGAGCCTGGAGGCAAAGTCTTTGTCCATGGGGAGCTTTGGAACGCTGAGGCGGCAGAACCGATCGAGGTAGGCGCTAAGGTCCGTGTAATAGGAGTGGATCAGCTAGTTTTGAGGGTCGAGGAGGTTAAGTAGGTTGTGGGTTCTTCTGCCTCACGTATCTCATGATTGTTGCTGTCAAATCAACAGGTTTGGCTTATTAAGATACAGCAGACACTGGGGGCACTCGGCCCTTAGAGATTGACAATATTGTAGTGGTATTATAAAATACAGAATCATATTTGCATGCAAAATAGGAAGTCCCTATAAGCATGCAAAGAATGTTTCAGCGCCAATGTCAGGCACTGCGACTGCCACGGGGCCGTATGGGTGACCAGGAGGAGCGTCGATAATGGCCTTTGATCAGCACAACCTGAAGCAAGTTTTATGGGGTGTCCTTCTGATCGGAATGGGCGTGCTCCTTTGCGTCAAGGAACCTTATGCCCTTCGGTTATCACCGGGGTCTACCTTCTTGAGCTTTTCCCGGTACTTTATTGCGGTTTTCCTTATAGTTGCCGGTGCCAAGAAATTGTATACACTCTATTTTGTCGAGGACAAGGAACCCCCTTCAGACGGGTAAGTGGTACATACATTTGGAACAAAACCCTTTTTACATGGAGATTTGATCTGTCATGGCTGCACTAGAGATGTCAGAACAGCAGACAGCTGATAATAGTGTGGCGAGTGGCCCCGCTTCTGGAGAAAACAAGGGCCATCAAGAAAGGCTCTTGGACATTACGAACCGTGTCCATTCCGCCAGCAACGTCGATGAGATTCTGATTGATCTACAGGATGATATCATCAAATTGTTCGAAGCCGAGCGGCTCACGATCTACGTGGTGGACGGAATCAAGAAGGACCTGGTGTCCCGGGTCAAGTCAGGAGATGAGATCAGCGAGATACGTGTGCCCATCTCCACCACCAGTCTTGCGGGGTACTCAGCGTACAAGGGACGGTTGGTCAACATCAAGAACGTATACGATGAAAAAGAATTGGCCGCCATCGATCCGAAGCTGGACTTCGACAAATCCTGGGACGAAAAGACCGGGTTTCGGACACGACAGGTGCTAGTGGCGCCCGTAAGCTTCCAAAAGTATCTCATGGGCGCCATTCAGCTTATCAATCGCAAGGATGGCATGGCCTTTAATGAGCGGGACGAAGCAGCCGTCCAGGAACTATCCCAGACGCTTGGAATCGCTCTATTCAATCAAAAAAGGATGGCAAAGGCCCGTCCGAGCAAATTTGATTATCTCATAGAAAACGGGCTATTAACACAAAAAGAGGCGGACAAGGCGGTACTGGAGGCGAGGAAGACGAGACAGGAGATTGAAGACCTCCTGATGAAATCCTATAAGATCTCCAAGAAGGACATTGGGCAGGCTCTGAGTCACTATTATAGGACGCCATTTGTGGAGTATAACGAAAAGATTCCAATTCCGGGTGACCTTCTGGCTGGCCTGAAGGTACCGTTCATGAAGGAGAATAACTGGGTTCCCATCGGACAAGATCAAGACCACAAAAAAGTTATTATTGCCATTGACAACCCGTACCATCTCCAAAAAGTGGATATGCTCAAGCCGCTCTTTCCTGATAAAGAGATTATATTCCATGTAGCGCTTAAAGAAGATATCGACAAATTTCTCATTCTCTTCTACCAGGACGAAAAGGAGCTGAGCTCTATTGAAGACATCATCGGGCAGTTGGAGGTAGAGGAGGACGAAATTGATGCGGCGGAGAAGGGTGTAACCGAAGAGGACAGTGCCGTTGTCCAACTGGTTAACAAGATGATCCTGGATGCCCATGAGCGGGATGCCTCAGACATTCACATTGAACCTTACCCTGGAAAGAACCCTACGCAGGTTCGGATTAGAGTTGACGGCGCATTGCAGGTTTATCAGACCGTCCCGTACAATTATCGTGCTGCGGTGGTCTCACGCATCAAGATTATGGCCGATCTGGACATTGCTGAACGCCGCAAGCCCCAGGACGGCAAGATAAAGTTCAAGAAGTATGGTGGAAAGGACCTTGAACTCCGTGTAGCAGTGGTGCCAACGGCGGGCGGCCTAGAAGACGTGGTGCTCCGTCTGTTGCATGCAGGTGAGCCCATAGCGCTTGAGAAGATGGAATTTTCAAAATGGAATCTTGAAAGCTTTGTGAGTATCATTACCCAACCTTATGGGCTTATCTTTCTGACCGGGCCTACCGGGTCTGGAAAGACCACAACGCTGCATTCTGTCCTTGCTTACATTAATAAACCTGACGTCAAGATATGGACGGCTGAAGACCCCGTGGAGATCACTCAGGTGGGCCTGCGGCAGGTTCAGACCCGAGACGACATAGGTTTTGATTATGCCACGGCCATGCGAGCGTTCTTGAGGGCCGACCCGGACGTCATTATGGTCGGTGAGATGCGCGACAAGGAGAGCACACATATCGGAATCGAGGCCTCACTGACCGGACACTTAGTCTTTTCCACGCTGCATACAAACAGCGCTCCTGAGAGCATCACACGCCTGCTGGATATGGGCATGGATCCTTTCAATTTTGCAGATGCCGTACTGGGTATCCTGGGCCAGCGCCTGGTTCGTACCCTTTGCAAAGAATGCAAGAAGCAGTTTAACCCTTCTCAACAAGAATATGACGAGCTGGTTCGGGAGTACGACCCAAAAGCATTTGAGAAACTCAACATTCCCTATTCAAAGGACCTTGTGCTGTATAAGGGCGCGGGTTGTCAAGCATGCAGCAATACCGGGTATCGGGGCCGTATGGGTCTTCATGAACTCTTGATGGGAACCGACGAGATGAAAGGGCTGATCCAGCGAAAGTCCCCGATGGAATTCATTTGGGAGCAGGCTGTCGAGGATGGGATGACGACGCTGAAGCAGGACGGCATCAGGAAGATCTTTCTTGGCTACACCGATCTGAGAGAGGTCAGGAAGGTTTGTATTAGGTAAGAAAGGTGAAAGCTCAAAGGTGAAAGCTGAAAGCAAGAACGGCACAATGCATTTTTTTGCTTTGACCTTTGACCTTTGAGCTTGTTTTCATATGTCCGCCTTTAAACTGATTTCAAGCTTTTCGCCCAAAGGCGACCAGCCAAGGGCCATTGAAGCGTTAAATCATGGGGTCAGAAAGGGCCTCCGCCATCAGGTGCTCCTGGGTGTGACCGGTTCGGGCAAGACCTTCACTGTGGCCCACGTGATCGCCCTGTTGAACAAACCCACCCTTGTAATCGCCCCAAACAAGACGTTAGCTGCCCAACTCTACGAGGAGTTCAAGACCTTCTTTCCGGAGAATGCTGTCGAGTATTTTGTCAGCTACTATGACTACTACCAGCCTGAGGCCTACCTGCCAGTCACCGATACCTACATTGAAAAAGATGCCTCGATAAATGAAATGATTGACAGATTACGCCATTCGGCCACCCGGTCTGTCATGGCCCGGAGAGACGTGATTGTGGTGGCGAGCGTATCGTGCATCTTTGGTCTGGGTGCTCCTGAAGATTATTTAGAGATGTGTCTTGAGCTCACGCAGGGCACCGACTTTGTGCGGGACGCCATGCTACGGCGTCTGGTAGCCATGCAGTATTCCCGAAACGACTATGATTTCCACCGAGATACCTTCCGGGTCAGAGGGGACCGAGTAGAGATTTTCCCGGCTTATGAGGACGACAAGGCCGTCCGCGTGGAGTTTTTTGGTGACACCATTGAGGGCATCTATGAAATCGACCCATTACTGGGTAAGGTGGTGAGGCCCCTTAAGCGGGTGATTATCTATCCGGCCACACATTACGTCACTTCAAGGGTCACTCTGAATCATGCTGTCAAATCGATAAAAGAAGAGCTCAAAGAGCGCATCCCATACTTTAGAGATGCCAAGAAATGGATTGAGGCCCAGCGGATCGAGGAGCGGACCGATTTTGATCTGGAGATGATGCGGGAGCTGGGCTACTGCCACGGGATCGAAAACTATTCGCGTCATCTGACCGGCAGGAGGCCAGGTGACCCGCCCCCGACCTTGCTCGATTATTTTCCAGAGGATTTCCTCCTCGTTATTGATGAAAGCCATATTTCGATTCCCCAATTACGGGGCATGTACCGCGGGGATCGGTCTCGAAAGGAGACACTGGTCGAGTATGGATTCAGGCTTCCTTCAGCTATGGACAACAGGCCCCTGGCCTTTGAGGAGTTTACAAAGAAGATATTCCGGGTGATCTGTGTGTCGGCCACGCCGGGTGACTACGAGATTGAGATGGCCCAAGGACGGGTCGTTGAGCAGATCATCCGTCCCACAGGGCTTATCGATCCCAGCGTTGTGGTGAAGCCTGCCGGGGATCAGGTGGATGACCTCCTCAATGAGATCAGGGTCCGCGAAGAGCGCAAAGAGAGGGTGCTTGTGATAACCCTGACTAAACGTATGGCAGAGGATCTGACCGACTATTACGGGGATCTGGGGGTCAAGGTACGCTACCTTCATTCTGATATTACTACCATGGAACGGGTGCAAATTATCCGGGATCTGCGTCTGGGGGTCTTTGACGTACTGATCGGGATCAACCTCCTCAGGGAGGGCTTGGATCTGCCCGAGGTCAGCCTGGTAGCCATCTTGGATGCTGACAAAGAGGGGTTTCTGCGCTCGGAACGCTCTTTGATCCAGACGTGCGGCCGGGCGGCCAGGAATGTCTTGGGAACGGTGATCTTTTATGCGGATCATATGACGCGGTCCATGCAGAGGGCTGTTGATGAGACGAATCGGCGGAGAAGGCTTCAGGCGGCATATAACAAGAAGCACGGCATAACCCCTGAGACCATACAAAAAGAGATTACGAGCATACTCAGCTCGGTCTATGAGTCAGACTACGTTACAGTACGGAAGGTCTCAGAACCGGCTGCTGAGTTTAAGTCGGTGGACGATCTTGAAAATATCATTCAGGAGTTCGAGTCCGAGATGAAAGAGGCAGTCAAGAAGTTGGCCTTTGAAAGGGCGGCAGAGTTAAGGGACCAGATCAAAGAGCTTCGAGAGCTCGATTTGGATTTGAGATGAAAGTCGACTCGGGATTAATTTGGCCTGACGTTTTCGGCACCAAGGAATATGAATGATACTCGAATATGCCGCAAAGAGTTCGTATCGACGCACCGGGCGGGCTACATCACATCATTGAGCGAAGGAAATGGGACAGAGACCGGCTCCAGAAAAGCACCTGCTTCTCGCCGTAGAAATAAAGGCATAAAATCATAGGCGTCCCCCAAATTCACTCTAGGTCATAAGGCTTGCTCCTATGAGGGGCAACCTAATTGAAAACGACCCAGTTAGGGACACTCGGAAAATCGATAGGGGGGAACCAACTCATCCACTTCTGGCGGCGGCTGCGGCCCACATCGGTTGTCGGCTCCCACAACCATGGTGTCCGTGGCCGTGTTTCCCGAATCGTCCGTGACGGTCAATGTAACGCAATAGAAGCTGTGTTCCAAATTCGATACAACTGCCATTGAACTGGGGCTCTCCTCCACCCTGTCATAGGCTGGGTTCTTTATGTGCATAAGTACCCATTCGTAGGATACTATTGTGCCGTCTGGGTCGTAGGACCCGCTACCGTCAAGAGTGACCTCATCGATAACCAGCTGGTTATCACCTGCGTTGGCGATGGGGGGGCAAAAGTCTGCTCCGTCACAGTCCTGATCTACGCCATCACAAGGCACCTCAGTTTCTCCAGGATTCACATCAGGGTCGCCATCATCGCAGTCGATTGCGCCACAAAGGCCACCTTCTATCTTGTAGGTGTCACCGTCAACAT
>SDBU01010820.1_pt1 | contig 10079 bp, 8 predicted proteins | sample 2277071 | NCBI WGS metagenome assembly SDBU01 (sample SAMN10397929, study PRJNA504765) | marine sediment metagenome | isolation source: marine sediment core GS08_GC12, 126 cmbsf | place: Arctic Ocean: Gakkel Ridge, Loki's castle | collected 2008 | reverse complement strand
CCCGCAAGGGCGATCCCGCAGGACTGCGGGAGAGTCAACGCGAAGATTTAGCGCTAACAGTTGCGCGCAAGCGCTTGAGAAGAGGCACTGCGTGCAACCACAGGAATACTTTAAGTATTTTGAGGATAGCGCTGACGCTTCACTTCGTGCGAAATCTGAGTCTGACGCAGGCACTTTAGTGAAGCTTTAGCGCTGATTGGGCGAGACCTTTGCATAACTACTTGGAACGACAATTATGAACTTTTTGGGGTACCCATCCGGGCGAAGCTAACGGCCCACTGGGGTGGGCAAATCGCAAACTGTTTGAGGCCGTTAGGCCGAGTTTTTGCGATTTAGTGAGCAAGCTCGTAAATGGGTCAAAAAGGTCATATTAAAAAGCGAAAAGGGGTTATGCAAAGGTCTCTGGGCAAAGGGGGATGTTTTGCAAAGGTCTCGGAACCAGGGGAAAAGCCGGCACGACCCCCTAAGGTGATGACAGGACCCCATTGCGGAACACGTAGACCCCTGTGAGTCGTTGTCCCCCGCCAAGGGGGGCATTGTCGGAGTCCACGACAAGGAAACGTACATTCGGATCGGCATCCAAAGTGAGCTGCAGCCAGAATTCCTGATTCGAGCCCTGATCGTCTGGCGAATCGTACGAGTCGGCCTGGCCGTTAAGCAGCCTTGCGGTGATATTCCCGTTGTAGTACCCCTGGCTTCGCAAGGGGTCGAAGGTTGCCAAATTGAATGCCGGGGCGCTGGTGGCATTCGGGTACTTCTCGTTGTCCATATAAAAGAGGGAAAAGGCTCTATACACCTTATGGCATTCGCTCACAACAACGGCTGAGTGGGCCCTAGCAGTATAGTAGCGCATCACGAGCATGGCAAACACGGCGAGTATCCCGATGATAGCGATTACGATCAGCAATTCGATCAGGGTGAAACCCTTTTCCTTGGCCAAAGTAACCTCCATGTATCGGCGATTCGCCGCAGCACGGCAAACCATTGCTCCTTGTCCCCTGATCACACTCCTTTACCAGGGCCCTGCCTTTCCGTCAAAGCCTTGGGCCGACCTGATATTCCCAGGGGAACTTTGAGTGCACACCTTTTCTCGTTTGAATTCGCCTTAACCTGTATCGATACCTCCTGGTTCCAGAATCAAGCAGGCCAAAGGAGGCAGGGCCGGGGAAATCGACTGTGAGAAACCGTGAGACGGTATCTTCTCTACCTCAATATAGCCTTCATTGCCGAGGTCGCTTCCTCCGTAGTAAACCGAATCGCTATTGATACGTTCGCGGTAACTTCCCTGTCCCGGCACACCCACTCGATAGCTTTGTCTGGGCACAGGGGTAAAATTGAACACACAGACCAGGTGATTTTCCCTTCCGTAACGGACATAAGAGATGACACTGCCCTCAGAGTCATTGCAATCGATCCACGAGAAGCCTTCAGGGGATGGATCCAACTCCCACAGGGCTGAATGCTCAAGGTACAGCCTCCCGAGGTCCATCATGAATTGCTGGAAGGCCTTATGCATCGAGTCTGATTGCAGGTGCCAATCGAGCCCCTTTTCGTGGTACCACTCATCCCACTGTGCAAATTCGCTTCCCATGAAAAGGAGTTTCTTTCCTGGGTGCGTGTACATGTATGCCAGCAGAAGTCTCAGATTGGCAAACTTCTGCCAGTCGTCACCAGGCATCTTTCTTAGAAGGGAACCTTTGCCGTAAACCACCTCATCATGGGAAAAGGGCAAGACAAAGTTTTCGCTGTAAGCATACATCATGGAAAAGGTCAGATTGTTATGGTGATATTTTCGATGAACAGGATCCTTGCTAAAGTAAAGCAAGGTGTCATGCATCCATCCCATATCCCACTTAAAGCCAAACCCAAGGCCACCCAGGTGGGCCGGCGAGGTCACCCCCGTCCAGGCTGTTGATTCTTCGGCGATCGTAAAACACCCTGGAAACAACCCGTAGACTGCCTTATTGAGCTCACGGAAAAACTCTATGGCCTCCAGGTTCTCGTTTCCTCCATACCGATTTGGAATCCACTCACCATCTTGCCTGCCGTAATCGAGATAGAGCATAGAGGCCACCGCATCGACCCTGAGGCCATCAATATGATACTTATCCAACCAGAACAGGGCATTCGCCATGAGAAAATTGCGAACTTCATGTCGGCCAAAGTTAAAGATGAGGGTCCCCCACTCCGCATGCTCTCCTTCCCGCGGATCCACGTGTTCGTAAAGGGCGGTTCCATCGAAAAGCCTGAGGCTGTAGTCGTCCTTTGGAAAATGGGCAGGCACCCAGTCCATAATGACCCCTATGCCGTGCTGGTGGCACGCGTCCACAAAATATTTAAAGTCGTCAGGATTCCCAAACCGACTTGTCGGGGCGTAATAACCGGTGACCTGATAACCCCAGGAGCCGTCAAAGGGATGCTCAGCAACAGGCATAATCTCCACGTGGGTGAACCCGAACTTCTTGGCGTGTTCGACCAGCCTGGGGGCCAGCTCTCGATACGTAAGCCACCTGTTTTCCTCTTCGGCCACACGCATCCAGGACCCCAGGTGGACCTCATAGATAGCCATCGGTTCCTGGCGCAGGTTTCGCTCGCTTCGGGTGGTCATCCATGCGTCATCGTGCCATTCATAGGCTTCCAGCTTCCACACTATGGAAGCCGTCCCAGGCCTTAGCTCCATGGCAAAGGCGTACGGGTCGGTCTTTATCCGGAGTTCCCCTTTGGCGGTTTTGATCTCATACTTGTAAACAGTACCCGGTCCTATCTCGGGCACAAAAATCTCCCAGATTCCCGAGGATCCCATCTGCCTCATGGGAAAAAGCCTTCCATCCCATCGGTTGAAATCCCCAATCACACTCACCCTTCTTGCATTGGGCGCCCAGACTGCAAAAGAGACACCCTTCACACCATCTGTCTCATGGAGATGTGCCCCGAGCCTCTCATAAAGGCGGTGATGGGTCCCTTCCCCTGCCAGATAGAGGTCCAAATCGCCCAAAGTCGGCATGAAACGGTAAGGCGCATTGCTTTCCCACTGGTTTCCATCAGCAAACGTGAATCGAACCTTGTAGGACACAGGCAGGTCTTGATCGGGAAGAAAGCAAGCAAAGAGACCACCCGGATGGCACTTTTCCATGAGAAAAGGCTCCTTCCCCTCGACGGCCACTTCTGCCTGGGTTGCCTCGGGGTGAAAAGCCCTTACTACAACCCCCGCCTTTTCCTCGACCGTATGGAGATGGGCACCAAGAATGCTGTGTGGATCAGGATGCTCAACTCTGACGAGCCTCTCAACGTCTTTTGGAAGAATTCCTGTGAGTAGAGATTCTTTTTTCATCTTACTGGTAATGGACGATATGGGTTGACGGTGCAGCGCTGATCCTTGTTTGCTTTGTCCTGCACATAATAGAAACATACCCAAAGGTCCTCATGTAATCAAGGTCAAACCTCAAATGGTTCATCCGCGGCTCCACGTTTTCCAGAACTTATGGGCAGCAACGGGATGGAGCTTGAACCGTAAAAGCCCACGCATTACCTGTCCCGATCTGCCCCGATCTATCGGGATTTCATCGGGACTGCAGGGATATTCAAAACATTTTGGTATTTCTCTTCAGTCGTGATAATATTGCTCACCAGAGAAGGAAAGGAAAAATGTGCCCACATGAACTCATCTTAGGGGAAACGGTCGATTTCATAACCGGCGAAACCCTTGTCGATACCATTGATGAAAGGGCCAGGCAGAAGGTTGCACGGTTCCTCGTCGAGAAGAAGGGGTATTTGAAAGATGAGATACAGCCGAGGCGACAGATTACACTCGATGTAGATGGCAACAAGGGTACTTTCACGGTAAACTTCGTGATCAGGCTGGGGGATAAGTCTTTCATGGTCATCATCTTTGGGCCCGGTTCTTTGGTCACTCGAGAGCGGCCTGCGTTAGCTGCAGCTAGGCTTGTTGAAGGTTATCAAGTACCGTTGACTGTGGTAACAAACGGTCGGGGAGCGGAGGTCCTTGAAACTAGATCCGGCGAAGTAATAGCTGAAGGGCTTGAGAACATTCCTTCAAGGGCCGAGGCCCTGCAAAGATTACCCACAGTCAGATTCGAAACTCTTACTGAAGAACGATTGGCAAAGGAGGAGAGGATTCTCTATGCATTTGAAGTTTTGGCTGCGCGCGAGTGTGACGAGTTCACTTGTAGTCTGTATTAGCGGGGCTTATGGCTTCGTTGACTGTTGAGGAAAGGAGACATCATGCGTGCTTTATACGTTACCTCCACTGAAAGACACACCGGCAAAAAACTGTTAACCATAGGGTTGATTGACCGGCTGAGGAGAGATGGTTTCAAAGTTGGCTATTTCAAACCCCTGGGACATTTTCCCGTCAAGGTGGATAATATTGTCACGGATAGAGCCGCTTGGCTGACTCACAGTCTCTTTCAGTTCGAGGACCCCATAGAACTTGTCTGCCCTGTCGTTATAACCCGGGATCTGATCATGCAGAACTTCGAAAAAGACATTACAGGGTTAGAGAAAAAGATCAAAGGTGCCTTTGAAAAGATATCTGAGCAAAAAGATGTGGTCGTGGTCGGTTCCGACAACAGTTTCAGCGAGGGTAGTTCCCTCGGTGTCTCTGGTATACGACTCGTCAAATTGCTGAATGCCTACGCGCTGTTTATGGAAAGATATGCATGTGATGTGTGTATTGATGCCCTTGTGGAGTTGAAGAATGTCATAGGCGATCCTATGATTGGCGTTGTATTTAATAGAGTAAAACCCGTGGATCTGGAGGAGATAAAGGGACTCGTTTCACCTTTCCTGAATCGTAAGAAAATGGAACTTTACGGGTCGGTACTCGAAGATAAGTTGTTAGGGTCTATCGGTATAAGCGAACTCGCTACCCACCTCAGCGCAGACGTTGTTTGCGGTAAGGATAACCTCGATGGGTTAGTGGAGAACTTCCTGGTGGGAGGCATGCAGGTGGATAAGTTCATAAGCTACGTGCTGAAAAGGCCTGCCGCCGGGATTATCGTGGGTGGCGATCGGACTGACATCCAGCTTGTAGCCATCGAAAATGAAGTCAGATGTCTAGTTCTGTCTGGAAACCTCTACCCGAACGATACTATCATTGCAAGGGCCGAGGCAAAAGGTGTGCCGATTCTGGTCACGAGGGATGACACATACACAGTGGCAAAGAACGTGGAAGCCATTGTTGGACAATTGAAGCTGGAGAAGAGAGAAAAGATGGATCATGGCATGAATCTGGTGGACCAAATCTTTGATTTTGAAAAGCTTTATGAAAGGCTTAACCTTGTACCTCAATAACAGGGTCTCAGGTTAACGACGAGATGGGCTGTGCCGGGCAGAAACAATGGTGGTCTATGGCTCTGCCGACTCAAATACACGACGAGCAGGGACGGCTCATTCACGTGCGAGCCTATGAGGACAAGGATTTCGAAGGTTTGAAAGAGATGTACGATACCTTCGAGCCCAAGGGCCTCGAGTCAGGCTTACCACCACCTGATGATCAGGTTCGGCTCAGATGGCTCAATTATGTGATATCTGATCTGTGCAACATTCTAGCCATACACAATAACCAGCCTGTAGGCCATACCGCCCTTGACCTCTCTTGTACCCCTTCCTGTCCAGAGTACTTGATCTTCATCCGTAAGGGGTTCCGAGACTGTGGCATTGGCACAACATTGTCAACGGTGATGAAAGCGATTGCCAAGGAGTCCGGATGTGAGAAGGTCGTGGTGACGGTCCGTGCAGCTAACACCCGGGCCATTAGAGTATTTGAGAAGGTGGGGTTTGTCTTCTGCGGCGGAATTGAACGAGACCGTGACATGGAATTGTGTCTAAGGCCCCGAAGAACCACTCGTCCGAAAGTTTGCAAGAGATAGGATAGGCATGTCCGTGCGCTCGGCTTTTATATACAGCCAGAAGTTTGCCAAGTTCAGAGCCCACAAAGGATATCCGTGGCTATTTGACAGAAGCGAGGTCACGTACCAATTATGCGACAAATTGCAGCTGTTTGACCACGATTCAACAGAGATTCATACCCCCAAGCCCGCCCGTACCGAGGCACTTCTCAGCTTTCACACGAAACAATATATCAGGCTTCTTAGAAAGGCAAATCAAGGTAAGCCTGATGAAGAATGGTTAAGGCACGGACTGGGAACGACTGAGTGCCCTGTGTTCGAAGGCGTTTACGATTATCATGCCCTGGCAGCAGGAGCCACACTTCTGGGGGCGGAACTCATAGATCAGGGTGAAGCGGACGTTGTATTCAGTCCCACTGGAGGGTTTCACCATGCGGGCAAGGATTTTGCCGCCGGCTTCTGTTACATCAATGATATTGTCCTTGCCATCAAGAATTGGCTGCGCCGAAGAAAACGCATACTTTACATTGATATCGATGCCCATCATGGCGATCAGGTTCAAGCGGCCTTTTACAACACGAGCAAGGTGATGACTGTATCGTTTCATGAAGGCGGTCATACACTCTTTCCATTCAAAACAGGGTTTGAAAGCGAAATCGGGCTGGGCCGAGGCAAGGGGTATTCGATTAATGTCCCTCTGCCGGAAAATACCTGTGATGAGGAATTCTTATGGGCCTTTGACAGAATTTTCTTGCCAGTGGCCCGAGCCTTCCAGCCGGATGTCGTGGTGGCCGTGCTTGGTGCTGACGTCTTGTTTTCAGATCCTTTTTCCTCTTTGCAGTTAACGAACATCTCGGCAAGCCAAGCATTGCAGACTATCCTGCAGGTTTCTCCAAAGCTCTTAGCCTTGGGTGGCGGTGGCTACATCCGGGATAATATTGCACGCACATGGACGTTGGCATGGGCGATCATGAATCATCAGGGACCTAACGAAGAGGATACTGCAGCTTTTGGAGGTGTATTCTGGGGGGATGGTCTTTCCTCTTTGAGTGACAGGCCCCACTTCCTGCCTGAAAACCTTAAGAAAAAGACTCAAGCAGATATTCAGAGGGTTGTGCGAGCCATCGAAAGGGATGCATTTCCCTTTTTAAAGATCATGAAATCGTAAAAAGTTTTTTGCGAGGGACATTGAGCATTTTGGGAGAAAAGCACTCGAGATGTTCTGCGTCAGAAAATGCTAACTGTCTGAGGGCGTTAGCCCGAGTATAGCGCATAGCTTCACTTCGTGCAGCATTTTAGCTTAACATCTTGAGTGCGCCCAAAATACTCACGGAGCGAGCAAAATGGACTTTTTACGAAACCATCAATGATAAGCCACAAAGGAGGAAATGACGATGCCGAAGAAAGCCGTCAAATCTAGTGCCTCACGTAAAGAGATATATCCTCCACCAAAGGATTTCAAGAAAAGGGCACGTATTAAGAGCCTGAAAGCATATCGCGAGATTTACAGGCGTTCAGTAGACGACCCGGAAGGTTTCTGGTCGGAGCGGGCTCAGGAGTTGTCCTGGTTCAAGAAGTGGAACAAGGTCTTGGATTATGATTTTCACGATGCAAGGGTACGTTGGTTTGAAGGAGGCAAGATTAATGTCTCCTTGAACTGCCTGGACCGTCATTTAGATTCGTGGAGAAAGAACAAAGCAGCCCTAATCTGGGTGGGCGAGAAGATCGGCGAGGATAGAATCTATACTTACCAGTTGCTCCACCAGGAAGTCTGCAGGTTCGCCAATGTTTTGAGACAAAAGGGCATAAGAAAGGGAGACAGGGTGGCAATCTATCTGCCCATGATCCCAGAGCTTCCCATCGCCATGCTGGCATGTGCCCGCATTGGAGCGATCCACAGCATCGTTTTTGGTGGGTTTAGCGCCGATTCGCTCCGAAGCCGCATAAGGGACTGTAGAGCTAAAATGCTAATCACGGCAGATGGTGGTTTCAGGGGCGGACGGGTGATAGCCCTAAAACGAAATGCCGACGAGGCCCTGACTGACTGCCCTGAAGTGAAGGCTTGCATCGTTGTCCGGAGAACCGGCACCGGTGTGAAAATGAAAAGAGGGAGAGACTCCTGGTGGCACGACGAAATGTCTAATACAAACCTCAAGGCCAAGTGTGATCCCGCGGTGATGGATGCCGAGGACCCATTGTTTATTCTCTACACCAGTGGGTCCACCGGAAAGCCGAAAGGCGTGCTTCATACCACAGCAGGCTATCTCCTGTACACCAACCAAACCTTCAAATGGATCTTTGATATTCGAGACGAGGATACGTATTGGTGCACGGCCGATATTGGATGGATTACGGGTCATAGCTATATTGTCTACGGTCCTCTTTGTGCCGGAGCCACCAGCTTGATGTTTGAGGGAGTCCCAACTTATCCTGATCCAGGCAGGTACTGGGAAATTGTCCAGAGATATAGGGTTAATATCTTGTATACTGCCCCGACCGTAATCAGGGCACTGGCCAGACATGGAAACGCATGGCCTAAACGCTACAATTTGAGCAGCCTGAGGCTTCTGGGCAGTGTGGGAGAAATCATCAACCCAGAAGCCTGGAGATGGTATCATAAGCACATCGGCAAGGGCCGGTGCCCCATTGTGGACACCTGGTGGCAGACTGAAACTGGTGGCATGCTTATTTCACCCCTTCCAGGAGCCATACCTACCAAGCCCGGATCAGCCACAGTCCCCTTTCCAGGTATTGTCCCTCAGATTGTGAATGATAAGGGTAAGAAGTGCAAGCCTGGCGAAAGCGGATATCTCTTGATTGCCAAGCCGTGGCCGGGCATCATGCGGAGCGTCTATGGTGAGCCTGAGCGGTTCAAACATACCTACTTTAGCCAATTTCCTGGTATGTATTTCACAGGAGATGGAGCCAAAAAGGATAAGGATGGATATTACTGGCTCATGGGTCGCGTGGACGATGTCATTAATGTCTCTGGCCACCGCATGGGAACATCTGAGATTGAAAGCGCCTTTGTCTCTCACAATTCAGTGGCCGAGGCTGCTGTTGTGGGGTATCCACACGAGGTAAAAGGGGAAGGGATTTATGCCTTCGTGGTTTTGAATGCGGTAGTCAAAGGATCAGATGACTTGCGGAAGTCGTTAATCAAACATGTGCGAAAAGAGATAGGTCCCATTGCGACACCGGATAAGATACAGTTTACTGAAGCCCTTCCCAAGACACGTAGCGGAAAAATTATGAGAAGGATCTTGAGAAAAATAGCGGGAGGCGATATCGATGACCTGGGAGACCTGACGACCTTGGCTGATAAGAGTGGATTCGTCAGGCTGATTCAAGGGAGACAACCTTGACGGCTTCAATAACCGCGCAAAGAGACTTTTGTGGGCAACAGCCTGGAGGTTGTCTTCTCAGATAAGAAAAGGGGGAACCAAATTGAACAATCGTCTAATCTGGATAGACCTGGAAATGACCGGCCTTGACCCCGAAAAGAATGTCATCATAGAAATTGCCACGATTGTAACCGACGATAGCCTCGATATTGTGGCTGAAGGCCCGAGCCTAGCCATAAACCATCCGGAAGGAGTCCTTTCTGCCATGGACGAGTGGAGCAGGAAGCATCATGAAGCATCCGGACTGACAGATAGAGCCAAAGCTTCTCCCTATGACTGCGGGCGCGCTGAACAAGAGACACTGGAATTTCTTTCTCACCACTGTCGGGAAGGGGAATCTACACTATGTGGCAATTCTATCTGGCAGGATCGGCGGTTTTTGGCCAAACACATGCCAGCGCTCCACGAATTTTTTCACTATCGAATGATCGATGTAAGCTCAATCAAGGAACTGGTCAAAAGATGGTACCCCTTGTTGCCGGTCGTCGAAAAGCAAAAGGCCCATCTAGCACTAACGGACATAAAGGAATCTATAGATGAGTTGAAGTACTACCGCCAGAAAGTATTCCTGCCAAAAGGTCAAATCTGACCAAACGCCCTTCCATAACCACATAGAACGAGCGCTTCCTGAATTCCTGAGGGAAACAGGGCTCATATAGTAATTCTCATAAGTATGTTCCGTTTGCGGCAATCTTTCTAGGCGGGCAGGGAGTATCTCTTTTTGAATCAGGTCAATCCCCCTCTCCGCTCGTCGGTGGCATAATGCACGGAACTCTACAGGCTAGGCACACGGCAACGCCCCCTA
>SDBU01010819.1_pt1 | contig 10079 bp, 8 predicted proteins | sample 2277071 | NCBI WGS metagenome assembly SDBU01 (sample SAMN10397929, study PRJNA504765) | marine sediment metagenome | isolation source: marine sediment core GS08_GC12, 126 cmbsf | place: Arctic Ocean: Gakkel Ridge, Loki's castle | collected 2008 | reverse complement strand
TCCAACTGCACCCGCAACCACGTAAATTATCTTTCTTGTGCGTGATATATTGGTGCCTCTGAGGAAAAGCATAATCATAAACGAGTATATGAAGAGGCTGTGGCTTCCCGCACAAGACCAAGACACAATAGCAGAATACGTGCGGTTTGCTCCAGTTACAATGAGACCTAAACCGTTTGCGCCCCCCGAGAATGTCTGGGTTCCGTAACCCAGAAGATTCAGGATAGAAGAAGCTCCGTAAACTGTAACCGGAACAAAGGACTGCAAAACAGTGAAGGTTCCGTACGGATAGAATGTGTCAATCATGTAGAAGACGCCGACGCCTGCGATAAAGAATGATGAAACAGCGAAAGTCTTCAGTCCCCGAGCCCCATATAGAAGCCAAATCGAAGTTACAAAGAATATTGCAAAGAGAATATACTCGAAGGATAACGGCCAAGAGACATTCAAAAACCAGTTTTCAGGAAGTACAATCGGTACTCCTAAAACTTTTCCTAGTTCCACTATTCCAGACTGTAAACCGAAGTGTAACCCAACTGAATATACTGTTGGCAACAGCAAGATTACAGCAGCTAACACTGTTTTTTTGGTCCACAATATTGTGCGTTCTGTTTTGAGTTTCTTCCAGCCAAGGGCTACCTCTACGAAGAATAGCCAGAGAAAGAGAAGGTACGGCGCTCTGCCCTTCCACAATAAATCGAAGGACCCCGCGTCTAAGATGTAAAGAATGACCAGTGGCACAGTGAACGCTGCGAAAACAAGTGCGGTCTGTAAAAGAAAGTAGCGATCTATTCTTGAGAGGAGCCTCTTTAGTTGTTCTTTTGAAGGAATTATCATGTTGTTGTTTCTCACTGAATATGTCTGTAGCTATTCGTGCAGAGGATACCTTTATTCCGTTCGCAGTAAAATAATTATTCGTTCCATCCCTGTCAGCAAAATCATTTTTTCTGTTCCTTAAACTTGAGGGATATCGAGTTGATGCAGAAACGTTGACCTGTAGGCGTTGGGCTGTCATCAAAGACGTGTCCAAGGTGTCCGCCACACTTTTTGCAGGTTACCTCTGTTCTTTGTATTCCGAAACGGTTATCCTCTTTTTCTTTGATGTTATCCTTGGAACTTGCCCAGAAACTGGGCCAGCCTGTACCTGAATCAAATTTTGTGTCTGAACTAAAAAGTTCGTTTCCACATCCAGCGCAAACGTAAATGCCGTTTTTCTTGTTTTTCAGATACGCTCCAATGAATGCAGGTTCGGTTCCATTTTCTCTAAGCACATGATATTCCTCTGGGGAAAGAAGCTTCTTCCATTTGTCTTCTGTTTTTGTTTTGATGGCTTTCCACCTCCCTGACGTTTCAGGATTCTCAAAACTAAATTGTTACCACGGCGGGTTGGCTACAAATCTTATATTTGCTGTTGCTTTAAAAGTTATACTTGAACAAAGAAAGTGATGGTTTTGAGCGAATTCAAATATCCTGCTTCATTTAAGGGAAAATATTCAGGCGTTTTTGTTTTAACTATTGTACAATTTTTGGGTGGACTTGTTCACGCTGTTATCGGTTTAGGTCTCATATATGCAGCATCTGGTGAACTGGTCTATAACGTTTACACGCTTCTCTACGGAGTCTTTAGCATAATTTTCGCGTATGGTCTTTGGGCAGGCAAAAAATCGGGCTGGCTAGGCACAATAATTGTGTCCCTTTTTGTTATTGTAGTAGATGTTTCTACAGTTTTAGATATTCGATTGATAGCTGGGGTTCCGAGGAGTTCCGCGTTCGGAGAAATATTCATCAGCCTTGTATTTCTAGTATACCTGCTTCAACCCAAAATCATTCATGTATTCAAGGAACCTAATTAGCGTCTATATCTCAAACTTTTTTCATTTTTCATTCCTAAATTTTCCCGTGCCGGAGCTTCAGCAAGCCATTCTTCCTTTGATCGTTTTTCCATTCAACTCTTAACCGAAAGTTTTGGTAACCTTCACAACTCCACAACTGCAAAGCATTAAATTGATGCCTGTTGGGAATTTGACGGGAAAGTAATGATGGCTGTTGATATTTCAGAAAACACAAGTGAACATGCACATTATCACTTCAAACTATACATTAATTTTTATTACCGCCATCTCCTGGTGATGGTCTTAACACAATCCCCCTTTTTTCAAAGGGTTAAATTTAAACCCTTAATCCTTTTTGGTGTATGTGGGTTGGACGTAAAGCGTAGAGCATAAAAGAATTGGTAGAGGCGCACGCATATTAGGAGACTAATAGAGGTTCATTGTTGAAAACTAGCTTTTTTCTGAAAAATGGCGCAACAGCATTATTGTGTTACCTAAAGCTAATTTATTCTGTCACCTGATAATGGTTCTAAATTCCTCCTTTTTTCAGAAAACCCAAGTAAGCCATTATATTAACACTTGAGACATAACATTAATTTTTATTTCTGTTTGAACATTAGTTATTGTGCCGGATGACGAAAAGGCATTAGCTTGACGCTTCAGGATGAAATCTCAGAGTTACTCCGACGGCACTCTTCAATTAGATGTCTCTGTATTGTAGCATCGTCCACATCAAAACTACGCCTGCGAGAGACTGCAATCCGACAAAACCGAAGTTTAACGGAAATTGAGTCACCGCAACCACCCAGACAGAAAAGATTGTCCACATCACCGCGAGCCACATCACTAAGATTTTGTTTGAAAGCTTCATGTTCATCAGTTATTTCCTTGTTTTCGTTGAATACAAAAAGGCTATGAACCGAAAATACTGACTCAGAATATTGACTACAAAAAAGGAAAAATAGAGAGTTTTTTGGAAACCCAGAAAACAGGTTTCCGCGATATGTGAACGGTTTTAGGCTAATTTTTTGGCTATTTCGTAGGCAGTCTTGTAATCCACTATTCCACTTGGGGACTCCACGGCTCGCTTGAACATCTCGCCTTCAATCTGGATTTTAAGGGGGCCTATAGCTAGGGCGCCTATCCCAAATTTGCCTGGAGTAAACTCCTTACATTTATGAGTGGCTTTCAAGCCTTCGATACCCAAAGGCGGAACAGCGTTGATGTCTCCAAGCACCTTACATTTCTTTCCATACTTCTCAAGTACGCTCAGAGACAGAAGTTGAATGCCCGCAGCACCACAAGCCAAAATCACGTCAGCATCTTTTATGGCTTCACCAATCTCCTCAGGAGTGCCCGCTTGGACTCCACATACCTGTTTTGTTCCTAGTTCATCGTTGATTTTGTCCGCAGCAGCCGTTGCTCGATCTAGCTTCCGTGAAGTGAGGACAACGTTTCCTCCCTCGCTGGCGTATAACTTTGCTGCAACCACTCCGACTGGTCCAGTTCCTGCCAGAATTGCTGCAGTTTTTCCTTTGAAGTCGCCAACTTTTTCGTTGAAGAGTTTCATGGTTTTCGCTACTGCAGAGGACGCGGTTGTGTAAGCTCCTCTTGGGTCTATTATTACAGACAGTTCAAAGGGTGGAAACATAGACTTCTTTACTACATCAAGTATTCCAAGGGCTTTTTCAACATCTTGACCGCCTATGAAAACTTTGGTGTGTTTTGCTCCTTCAGGTCCACGTGGAAACATGGCGTCTTGGATTAGTCGTTTTGCGTCACTGATCTCAACATTACTGTAATTAATTATCTGGGCTTCTGGGTAAAGGTCGATGGCAACTAACATATCGAAGGGGCTTGCGTATTTGTCTGTGTCCAAAAATATTATAACATCTTTTCGGTTTGACAATGCTATTAACCTCACAATTTTTGTGAGATGTAATTCTGTAGAGTAAGATTTATGTGTTTTGTAAGTATGTGTATTAACATCAAAACCTTGTAAACCAACAAAATATAACACATAAATAACCCCATTCAATTATCGGAAGCTAGGTGACGTTTTTGCTCAAACTCTACAACTCGCTAACCAGAAAGCTTGAGGTTTTCAAACCCCTAAAAGAGGGAAAAGTGAAGATGGTCACCTGTGGACCATCTATCTACCAGTTGCCACACATAGGAAACTACCGCACTTTCGTTTTTGAGGACATTCTTCAACGTTACCTAGAATACCTTGGCTACAAAGTAGAGCGATTACTGAATATCACTGACGTAGAAGACAAAGCCTTAGCCGAAGCTGAGAATCGAAATATAACACTACAAGAACTAACTAATAGCAACCTCGAAACTTTCATTAACGAACTAAAAAAACTGAAAGTCAAGATTCCTGACCACTTGCAACGGTCTTCGTTTGTTGTTGACGAAGCCGTTTATCTAATAGAGATTCTGCTGGAGAAAGGTTATGCTTACTGGTATACCCATCGAGGTCGAAGAAACGTCTACTACGATCCATTGAAGTTTGATGGATTCGGTAAACTATTCGGTTTGGACATGAGTAAATGGCCTAAGAAAAGGAGACGTTTCCATCGGGATACTTACTCTAATGACCGATGGAACAAAGGAGATTTCATCTTATGGCACGGCTATAATGAAGGCGACAAAGTATATTGGGACACAAAAATAGGCAAGGGCATGCCATCATGGAACATTCAAGACCAAGCCATGCTGCTAAAAACTTTCGGGCTTGAGGCTGACATTTGGTGCAGCGGAATCGATAGCACACATCGTCATCACGATTACATAATAGCCACTGTTGAAGCGATTGTAGGCAAGCCTTTTGTTAGCTACTGGCTTCACTCAGCGCACTTATTTTTTGAGGGCGAAAAGATGTCTAAACGCAAAGGCAATATAAAATACCCAAATGACCTGTTGGAAACTGAATGTATATGGAACCATATTCGTTTCTTCTTTATCTACGGTCACTATAGACGAAAACTGAATTTCACCTTCAAAGACTACACTAAAGTCTGCAATTTACTCAAGAGTTTTCGAGAGATGGTAAATAACCTCAAGGTTGCTGAAGGCTCTGAACAAGAATCTAGCACTCGAGCAAAGAAACTGGTCAAAAAGATACAAACAGATTTTGAGGAAAAGATGAACAATGATCTTCAGGTTAAGGCTGCCTTTGACTCGTTGTATAAGACAGTTTCATGCTTGGTAAAACTTAAGGAACAGAAAATGTTAAGCGCCGAAGACTCTAAGGAGGCATTAGAGAAACTAAAAGCCATCAACTATGTTTTACAAGCAATTTTCTAACAAAAGGGGGGTCCTTGAATGTGGCAAAAAAAGAGACACCGAATAATCTTGCACGTTGATATGGACAAATTTTTTGCCGCAGTAGAAGAAAGAGAAAATCCTGAAATTAGAGGTGAACCAGTTGTTGTAGGAGCCGACCCAAAAGAGGGAACCGGAAGAGGTGTAGTCAGCACCAGCAATTATGAAGCACGAAAGTACGGCGTCACGTCCGGTATTCCCATCACACGAGCATGGAGATTATGTCCCAACGCCATCTATCTCCCAGTTAACTATAGCCTTTACCAGAAAGTATCTGCACGAATCATGACAATTCTGCGGGGCTACGCGGAGAAGTTTGAGCGCTGGGGTCTAGATGAAGCATTCTTGGATGTGACTTCTCGGGTCAAAAATTTTGAAGAAGCAGAGAAGATTGCGCAGAAAATCAAGAAAGAGGTTTACGAAAAGGAGCGGCTTACCTGTTCTGTTGGTGTTGGACCGAACAAGCTTGTGGCTAAGATATGCAGTGACTTTGAGAAACCGGACGGGTTAACAGTTGTCAGAGCTGAGGATAAGAAAGCGTTTCTGTCGCCTCTGCGGGTGCGTAAGCTGTTGTGGGTTGGCAGAAAGACCGAGAACCGACTCAACATGCTGGGCATCCAGACTATCGGCGATTTGGCAAACTATGACGCGTCTGTTTTAGCAAAAAAATTTGGTGCCAGGGGCACGCAGTTGTATCTAATGGCACAGGGAATCGACAATAGCGAGGTTCAGGAGCACTGGGAAAGAAAGTCCATGAGCCGAGAGCTAACTTTCGAAGAGGACACATGCGACTCAAAACTAATCTTTGAAACGTTGGATGCATTCTCAAAAGATTTGCATCACGAACTTACGACATCCAACTTCACATTTAAGACAATTACAGTGAAGATACGATACGAAAACTTCGAAACCCACACCCACGGCAAGACCCTGCCTTTCTTCACAGACCGCCTGAAAGATATACAGAAGAGCTCCAGAGATCTTGTGCAAAATTATTTGCGTTCTGACCGAAAAATTCGCTTGATAGGTGTTAGGCTCTCAAACTTGTTTTCGACCGAAAAACAGACAAGGTTAGCTAATTAACAAATCGTTCTTAAGTTTTATATCCTAAAAGATTCTATTGAATAATTACCTTTGGGACACTGTTTTGAGTGAAGGATGGATTCGTGCTTCTGAGAGAATTCTTGAGCAGTTAAAACATCTTGAGAATACTGAAGACAAAGACCGTTTGGAACTGGTAAGGTCCCTACGTTTTGTTTTAAACATGTTACAGAGAAGCCTGATCGGCTGGACGCATTGGGTGAACAACCCGGACATAATGACTATTTTTTCGCAAAAAGACTTGAAGACTATGACAAAAACGCTATCTGAGTTTACTCGTTCCTTCGTAAAATACGACCTGAGAATGACCCGTTTAGGCGTCAAAAAAGGATTAAAGTCTCCGAAAAAGGTTGCAAAAAAAAGAGAGAAGAGCGAACTGAACAGTTCTACGTTTAAGCCTGAAAGCTGTTTTCTAAGCTTTCATATTTTCGTTCTACTATGAAATGTCAAGCGGGAAAGGAAAACCAGTAACGTTAATAGGTCGCTACATGTAGTAACATTTTCAAAGTGAGGACAATGCCAAAGTTGAATGTCTTAGTTTTAACTGGTCGCACTATTGACCAAGGCAGAGGAAAAGAAATGGGAAAACTATCAGACGTATACCAGAAAGATGTAACACAATGCCAAATTGACCCCGAAGACATGAAAGCTCTCGGCTTGAGGCGAAACACTAACGTTAAAGTTACAACAAACTTTGGCAGTATCGTTTTGAGAGCCGTAAAATCCATTCGGGGTCCTCATCCCAAAATGATTTTTATTAGCTACGGTCCTTGGGCAAGCATGATCTCTGACCCTGAGACCCATGGATCAGGTATGCCCTCATTAAAGGGGATGTCTGGGGTACTCGAATCAACACCTGACGAAAAAGTGTTAACTATGCAGGAGCTAGTTAACCAACTTAAGGAGGCATAACCCTGAAAGTTATTCCTGCTGTAACCTGTCCGGTCTGCGGAACTTTTTGTGACGACATTGAAATAATTGTTGATGATAATAACCGCATTATTGAAGCGAAAAATGCGTGCGCTATGGGTGCAGCTAAATTTCTGAACTATTCAGATCATCGCATTAAAAAACCTCTTATCCGAAAAAATGGTGAATTAGTCGAAGTTACAATGGATGAGGCTATCGAAAAGGCAGCCCAGATTCTTGTTGACGCGCACTATCCTATTTTGTATGGCTGGAGCAACACTTGCTGTGAAGCACAAAGAGTAGGCGTAGAATTGGTGGAAGAGGTTGGAGGCGTAATGGATAACACCGCAGTTGTCTGTCATGGTCCCTCCATCATGGGTGTTCAAGATGCTGGTATACCCTCATCTACTCTGGGACAGTTGCGGCATCGTGCAGACCTAATCATCTACTGGGCTAGCAATCCTTGGGCTGCTCATCCACGGCATCCAGAACGGTACACCATGTTCTCGGATGGCAGATTCGAAAAGAGCACATGGACACAGTATCTTTCCAAATTAAGAGGCGACATGTCAAAGAAGAAGATTCAAAGAGCCTCTAATCTACTCTTGAAAAAGGACTTCTGTTTTGAGCATTGCGAATCAGAAGGCTTGCCCTGTAATATGTATCAGAATAAGCGGAGAACCATCGTTGTGGATGTCCGCAAGACCCGCACAGCAGATGCAGCCGATTGCTTCCTTCAGGTAGAACCCGGCAAAGACTATGAACTTCTGCAAGCCTTACGTGTACTCGTTAATGACGGAGAACTTGACGTCGATGAGGTTGCGGGGATACCCGTTGAAACCCTTGAGGCTCTCGCTGACGTTCTGGTGGGATGCAAACTAGGTGTCATCTTCTTCGGTTTAGGGTTAACAATGACTAAAGGGAAACATCGAAACATAGACGCAGCAATCAATCTCACTCGTGATCTGAATAATCGAACAAAATTCCTCATCATGCCTATGCGAGGGCACTACAACGTAACTGGAGCAAACATAGTTACAACTTGGCAAACAGGATACCCCTTTGCTGTTGATTTGTCTAATGGATACCCCAGGTACAACCCGGGAGAAACATCGTCAACTGACATTCTTATCCGTGACGAATCTGATGCTATGCTTGTTATTGCTTCTGATCCGGTTGCTCACTTTCCAAAAGCTGCCTCCAAGAACATCGCAAAGCATCCTCTCATAGCCATAGACCCTGAGGTCACTCCAACCACAATGTTGGCGGATGTGATTTTGCCGCCTGCTTTCGTGGGAATCGAGGCGGAGGGAACAGCCTATCGTATGGATCATGTTCCGTTGCCTCTGAAGAAGGTTGTAGAACCTCCAGAAGGATTTCTTTCAGATCAAGAAATTTTAAGGAAACTGCTTCAAAAAGTTCGCGAACTAAAAAAGAGGGATATGGATTGAGTGAACTAATCATCAAGAACGGGTTCGTTTACGATCCCCTGAATCGCATTGACGGCGAAAAAATGGACATATTCATCAGAGATGGAAAGATCGTAAAAACAGTTAAAGATTCAGCGAAGGTCGTTGATGCTTCAGGTATGGTTGTTATGCCCGGAGGAGTTGACATCCACAGCCACATAGCAGGCGGTGAAGTGGATACAGGTCGTATGCTAAGACCTGAAGACCACGTTAAGGATGTTGAAGTTAAAACAGCCCTGACCCGGTCTGGAGTGGGCTATTCGATTCCCTCCACATTCACAACAGGTTATCGTTACTCCAAGATGGGTTATACAACTGTAATGAATCCATCCATGGCGCCTCTTCAGGCACGTCACACTCACGAGGAACTAGCTGACACTCCAATGATTGACAAGGCAACATATCCTCTGCTAGGAGACTGGTGGTTCAGCCTAGAACACATAAGAGACGGCTTAATCGAAGAGAACGCTGCTCACATAGCATGGATGCTCAAAGCTACAAGAGGATACGCGATAAAAGTCGTTAATCCCGGAGGCTTAGAGGCATGGGGCTTCGGACGAAACGTTCATGGTCTTGATGATGTGGTGCCGAACTTTGGCATAACTCCCCGTGAGATCGTCAGAGGATTATGCAAAGTCAATACCATGCTCAATCTTCCGCACAGTATTCATCTTCACACGAACAATCTTGGACAACCAGGAAACTATGTTACGGCATTAGAGACTATGAAGTGTGTAGAAGATTTGGCGAGAGACGACAAGCCCATAATACACATTACACACATTCAGTTCTGTTCCTTCAAGGGTGAAGACTGGAGAAGCTTCTGTTCTGGAGCAGAAGAGGTCTCGAATTACGTTAATAATCACAGTCACGTGACTCTCGACGTTGGTCAGGTTGTTTTCTCGGACACAACAACTATGACTGCTGATGGTCCATTCCAGTTTGGTCTCTATCAATTGACAGGTAACAAATGGGTTAACCACGATGTCGAAACCGAAACAAGTGGAGGAATAGTGCCCTTCAGATACAAGCGGTCAAGCGCTGTTCACGCGACACAGTGGTCAATCGGGCTTGAAATTCTTCTTCTAATTAAAGACCCGTGGAAAATTTTCATGACAACCGACCATCCTAACGCTGGTCCTTTTTTTTATTACCCCCAGATTATGACATGGTACATTAGTAAAGATGCAAGAGAGAAAGTGCTGAGCAAAATCAACAAACGGGCAAGAAAGAAAAGTTTGTTGCCCAGCATCGACAGGGAACTCAGTCTCTACGAGCTGGCAATTGTTACGCGTGCGGGTCAAGCTAAGGCTCTTGGCTTGAAAGATAAGGGACATTTGGGAGTTGGCGCTGACGCTGACATCGCAATTTATAACATAAACCCTGAACTTGTTGATCCCTCCAAAAAGTTTGTGTCTGCTAGAAAAGCCTTTGAGCG
>SDBU01010818.1_pt1 | contig 10080 bp, 11 predicted proteins | sample 2277071 | NCBI WGS metagenome assembly SDBU01 (sample SAMN10397929, study PRJNA504765) | marine sediment metagenome | isolation source: marine sediment core GS08_GC12, 126 cmbsf | place: Arctic Ocean: Gakkel Ridge, Loki's castle | collected 2008 | reverse complement strand
CTTCTAAGTCAACTGTAATGCCGGAATACAGGGAGTCATCTCGGCACCTGACAATATAGAAAAACCATTCTTGGTCTGTTATTGCCCTTCGACTCATTTTATTCGCTCAGGGTTCAGCCAGAAGGATTCTCCCTGAAGGGTAAGCGGAGAGGGTGGGATTCGAACCCACGGTAGCCAAGGCTACACTCGCTCTCCAGGCGAGCCTGATAGTCCACTCCAGCACCTCTCCCCTTAGTAACTTTAATGTTGCTTATACGTTGCTTAACTGAAGCTCCTCACTGCGAGAACATGCCTATTCGCTGCTCTATTCCTATTGCCAGGGGAGCCAGGGATACACTCTTTCCAGGTAAGTAAACTGACATAATAAACACGTAGACCTTGTTACTCTTGAAGATGCACATATCGTATCCCATACTGACCCCGTAGGCGCTCACTGTCCCTGAGCCTAACACCGCCAGGTCCCCTACCTTGGGATAGCTAACCTCTACTTCTGCATCAGCAAGCTCCACCCCTTCCTCGACAGCTCCCATCCGCAAGCCTTCCAAAACCATGGACTCAATCTGCTCCTCATCTCTAATAAGTGCGTCTCCAGCAGCTCGTTCCACTTGGCTCTCAATAATGGTGAAGTAGGCAAAGACCATTTGGTAAGGTTCTTCAGAGAGGAATAGCTCTACCTCGCTGACGTCGCGTCCCAAGCCCATATCTTTATTGGAAAACCCCTCACTGGCGGCATCCAACCGCTCAAAACTAGCTGACAGTTCCCATGACATGTCGAGCACTGTAGGAGCATCAGCCAGTCTTATTTTGGGTTTAGTTGCTGTTGAGGTAGTACCCGGTTCTCCACAAGCTATTGCTGGCATTACCATAATTAGCAGGACTAGCACAAATATCGCTATTTTAGTAGCAATCTTCATAGTGCGACCTCCTCTCTCTTTCTTCTGGCGGAGAGGGTGGGATTCGAACCCACGCTCCGCTTGCGCAGAGACCGCTTTTCGAGAGCGGCACCATCAACCACTCGGACACCTCTCCTAGCTTTAAATTTTACCTTATAACCTCCCTACTCAGCAAATTTGCTAACATTTTGCTAACCTACCTCGGTCGTTTGGACTTCAGGTGAACCAGCCTGCAAGCCTTCGTCAAAGCGTTGAGCTGCTGCCTCTTGTAGTCCAGGCAGGACATGGGAATAAATATCCAAGGTTATCGCTACTGAGCTATGGCCCAAACGCTCAGAGACAATCTTTGGGTGAATCCCTTGCCGTAGCATAAGCGTAGCGTGGGCGTGCCGCAGGTCATGGAACCGGATGCCCTGGAATCCCAATGACCTTGCCAGCTTTTCAAAAGCCCTTGAGACAGTGTTGGGGCGAAGTGGGCTGCCGTCTGGGTTCGAGAACACCAAGTCTTCGGGTGATAGGGACTTCCCTAATAGCATCCGGTCAAGTTCCTGCTTCTGCTTGTGCTCCCTAAGGAGCATTGCCAGCGAGGGCGACAGAGCTATCATGCGGCGGCTTCCTTTGGTCTTGGGCTTCCCGACCACATACGTTCCATTTTGGAGCTGATGGAGTGTCTGCACTACTGATAGCGTGGCCAGTTCCAGATCCACATCGCACCACCGCAAGCCAAGCAGCTCACTGCGGCGCATCCCCGTGTAGACTGCCGTAAAGATGCAGGCATGGTAGGGTGTTTCTTTTGCCGCCTGCAACAACATTCGCACTCCATCTGAGTCTATGATAGCTATTCCCTTGCGCTCTGGAGCCGGCGGATCAACAGCCTCTGCCACATTCCTAATCAGGAGGCCATGCTTGACAGCATGTCTTAAGGCTTCGTAAAGCACCATGTGGTGATAGCGAACCGTCCCGGCCGAAAGCCCGCCATTCCCGTCTTTTCGCCCTGCCATGAGGGCTTGGCTGTAGTAGCTCTGGATGCGCTGAGGCTGTAATGCCGTCAGCTCGAGCGAGCCAAAGGCGGGGATAAGATGGGCTCTTACGATCCCTTCGTACCGGTCCCGCGTCTTAGGAGTCGCATTCGTAGCCACATAGCTTTCCAGCCATTGCTTGAGGTATTCGCCTACCGTCATCTTTGCCGGTTTGACATAGGCGCCGCCCTCAATGCGTGTCAGGAGAGTCCGCAGTTCCCCTTCTGCGTCCCTCTTGCTGCCACGAACCGTCACGGTTTGTTGCTTTCGCTTCCCGGTCTCTGGGTCGCGTCCCCAATCTACCCAGAGGGTCCAGGTTCCTTTGCTCCGTTGTCGCATGTGCCCTTTCATGTCTTATTCCCCCTTCTCTTTTGTTTGCTCTCTGCCCGCTTGATTATTAACAAGTTCTTACTTGGTCACATCAAGATATATCATCAGGTCTGCATCTATCCTGCGTGTGTCAAGATACTGGCCCAAATACTCCGCTATCATTTCCGCATATGCATATTGGTCTGCCCAACGGCAAAGCTCACAGAATGGGTCTGGACCCTTGGTAGGCACAACAGATCGGAGCCGCCAGAGCCATTTTGCCTGCCTGTTGGTTAGAAACACCCATCCACCTTCCTGTGGCTCAAGTCGTTCGATGCGTGCTGGCAGATAGGGATTGGTTAATGGCCATAGCTGCTCACCTTTATTTACACGTTCCTCACACTCCTTATAGGATTCTAGAAGCCAGACAGTAGCCTCCCACGGAATGCTTGTCTTGTCCATCGTTCCTAGGGACCAGGGCTCATCCTGAGTGTTCCTTTCTGCCTCCTTACGAGCAGTGCTCACATACTGATAGACTGTCCGCAGCCCCGGAACATCTTTAGGGTCAAATTCTTCTTCTAATTTCGCCTGAAGTTCTTTGCCCGACATATGACGCTCACTCAGAGTCAGAGCAATTATGCGGTTCAAGATTTCCTGCTTGGTTCTTGGGCGTCCCCTCGGCCTCTTTGCCATCTTACCTTACTTTTTGCACCGTGCTACACTTACGTTTAAGTGCATTTAATACAGGAATAAGAAGAATTTAATTTGACTCGGAGTGCATAAATACTATAACATGTCAATACATTCTCTGTCAACCCCAAACGAGAGGAGGAGGTAGAAATGAAGGAAATTCTTACGCCAAAGCAGGTAGCAGACCGACTACAAGTTCATGTAATTACTGTTTATAGGTGGATTTCACAAGGACTTCTTCCAGCTCAACGTTTGCCAGGCGGCGGGTTGCGGATAGAAGCCAGCGAGTTGGGGAAACTGATTAGTGAGAACACGGGGCGAGCCAATGCCAAACCAAGAAGGTGAATCTCTAACGCTTACCGTTCCCGAAGCCGCCCGGCTCCTTCGCATTTCCCGGGGAGTGGCCTATGAAGCGGCACGGACTGGCGCTCTTCCGACTATTCGATTCGGCCGAGTGATTCGTGTCCCCCGGCATGCCCTTGAACGTTTGCTGGGACAGAATGAGGATAGCGAGAGTAAGTGAAGGCGGACAAAACCACGCCTGAGGCTGGGTAAGCCCCGATTCGCGGCGTGGGACTCCTGGGGCAGGTCAGGGATCAGGGCGCTTATACCTGTCTGAAATCGTTCCTTTTTTGACAAACCCTCAGCAGACGACTAAACTCAAGTTCCAATATGTAGAACACTAATAATTTGAATATATTGGTTTAGAAAGATGAACCGTATAGAGAGCACTGAAATCGCTAAGTAATATTGCGGTAGCCGGTGCCCTTTTTTGGTTAACTAGGATGTTAGTGCAGCAGATAAAGAAATAAAATAAATAATAAAGGGGGGAATATATGACTAGAGTGAGACAGGTAATTGACGTAGAAAAGTATGTTAGTAAATGGCGACTGTGGACTTCATTATTAATGATATTTGCTGGTGCAGTTATAGCTTCTAAGTTTGATTCATGGTATGCAATAGCAGGTGGTGCCGCTCTGGCAGTAGTAGGTTGTTACATCAATCAGCTGTCCATAAAGTGGGAAATGAAGGGACCTGATAAACTTATTATAGAGTCCAGCAATAAACCGCAACCCTGAGGGCACAAAATAAAATAAATAGGGAATAAACGGGGGTTAAACAATGTTAATTGCTGGTATCTGCTTAAGTTTCGTAGGGTCTGCGCTTATGGCGGCATTATGGGGATGGGGCGGGGCCTTTAAGATAAAGGAAGGGCATCTTTGGGTTGCTCCTAATCGAGGCAAGCGACTTATGATAGTTGGCCAAATCGGACTTATCCTATTATCTATAGGTTTCCTTCTCCAGTTAATTCATGCCTGTTGCTAAGAGGGCACAGGAACAAAGTAAATAATAAACGAGGTGTAGAATGCCTTTATGCGACTTCCGACTCCGGTTCAATTTTCCCGAGGGGTATCGTATCGACTCCGATGTAGAGCTGCTCGAACTCCTAGTCTTACCACTTGGAGAGTGCATCAAGCTGCGCAGTGGTGCCGCTGGAACACCAATAAAAGATCATGCTCATGCTGCTGTTTTAGGAAAATCATTCGCCTCGGAAGAACAAGCAAGAGCCGCTGCCGAAAAATCCAAACGCGCCCTTCTTTACTGGGCTATCGAGCACCGCGTGGGCATAGATTTTGGTGATAGAAAACTAAAACCTCAAGGTTTTGTCACGAACGCAGGCTTGGCGGCACTAGAAAAACAATATGAGGGCCCTTTCAGGAATGATATGCATGGCATTGATGTTTATGAACATGTTGAAAATCTAAGGTTTGTTAGCTTCAATGTGGAGCCAACACTAGGTAAGTATCCTCCTAGATTAATAGAGGCTTTCCAACGTGAATACCTGAACAATCGAGAGTTTACGGAAAAGCAGACGCTAGCAAGCGAAATTTATGCAAGTTCCTTCTTTGATGTGTCCGCCCTCAGTCGCTTCATCACACTTGTTACAGCAGTCGAAGCACTCTTAGATCCACTAAAGCGCTCTGACGAGGTAGAAGCATTAGTGAAAGAGTTTATAGCCAAGACGCAGCAGTCAACGGTAGATAAGCTAACGAGGGAGTCAATTATCGGCAGCCTTAACCGGATAAGGTATCAATCGATTAGTCAAGCCGGGCGCACGCTGGCTCATCGCTTTATCCCTAACGAGCTTTTTAAGGGACAGTCATCGGCTGCTTTCTTCGCTCGCTCCTATGATTTGCGAGGCCAGATAGTTCATGATGGAAAGATAGCGGACGAAAAACTGAACATCAGGGACGTTGCCAACGTTATGGAAACTTTTGTTGCTCAGCTTCTACTTGCGGTGTTGAACAGTGAGCCACTATCGGGGAGTAACCCAGAAGTAAAGAGCGAGCCATGAAAGAGGAGTAACCCATGATCGATGAGCGACACCCTGGGGGCACAAAAATAAAATAAAAAGGTTCCTTTTTTCAGATATACTCTCACGCCTATCCCTCAAGCGTGATTTTCAGCGGACCTTTTTCTAGCGATTAGTTAAGCGTGTCACTATCTAGCCTGTTACGAAACTCTCGGCTGCAAAAAGATTCCTTTTCAATGTCTTGACATATCATTATAAATATATTATGTTCACTATACATGCTTTAAGCATAGCTAGGAAATAGAAGTAATATGGAATGCGAATATCAGTCGTGTAATCTGTCTCTAAAACCATGGAACTCGGCCACAAATTTCCCTAGTGCAGCATTATCTGTGAGACGAGCGTTAGATGCCAAGATAATTTTGCCAGAACACAGATTATTAGAGTTCGGTGCAGGTAACCTCAGGAATATTATGCACATAATCTCTGAACTCCACAATAATCAAAATTGTTCTGTAATTGAAAAGGAAGAAGTGAAAGATAGATTTAAAACAAAGTATACGGAATATTCACAAGGAAAAGGTACAATATTAAGCGGTTATGACAATGAAATATTTGATGGGATAATATGTACATTTGTCCTAGAGACTATATGTCCATCCTCTGAAAGGACAAAAACACTGAAGTCTTTGAAAACATCATTAGGGGAAGATGGATACTTAATTGCTTCATTTCGTGGATACTCAGGTGTAAAAGGTACGAAATATATGAAATGCCCAGCTGACGAAGGATTTATTTCACCACTAGGCACATTTATTAAACCGTATTCAATTCCTGAAGTCATTACATTATTCTTGGGAACAAGATTCTCTAACTTGATGTTTCTGGAGAAATATCGTGTTGAATATCCACAAAATATACATGTTTTGGCAAGAGTATGAGCCAATTAATGAATAGAGCTTGGATAGAAGTATTTCTTAAAGAATGCGGGAGGGAAGTCTCTCTATCTTATAACGTCTTCAACCAAACTAATAATTGGGGTATTACGCTTGCTTCTGGCATTATTGGCATTGTTTTTCTATCAGCCGTCGACACCTCTCAAGGCACGATAACAATTTCGTACCCAAGCATTATCCATTGGATAGTAATTATAATTGCTTGGGTAATAATGATTCGTTTTTATGTTCGGTCATGCCTCGCTTTGGTGAATATGTATAGATGGAATTCACTGATTTTTGCCGCAAACAAAGTATTATCTATACCTGAACATCATTCTTTCACAGATATATATTATAGAAATTTTGCGAAGAAAGTAAGAGCGTATTTTTACGATTGGAGAAGTCCCATTCCATTCAAAAAACTAGCCTGGGAATGCTTCCGATTAATGTACATATGGTTTTTTCTTATTCTGATTGTATTAATAGGATGGGGGGCAATTAAACTACATGGTGAAGAATTCTGGTGGCTTGGTATTGCCATTTTCATAATACCAACAGCATGGGAAGCATACTCTTTTCTGAGATATCGAGCTTTCAGATATACACGCTTATTATTGGAAAATGAACCGGAAATCCCGGATTTTGTGGATAGTAGAATGCTCTCGCCTCGACATATGGAAGCGGAGCAAAAGCAGAAAGATATACAAGAACCCGAAATTCAATCACAAGGTTTATCTTTTTTCTTTTTCGGTTTGCTCGCTATTCTCGCTTCAAACATTATGCAAGGTGAGACTATTCTCGGTAGTCTACTACGAGCGTTGATTATTATCACGGGAATAATATCCACCTTATGGGCTCTCACACTTTTTACTGTGTCTATAAAAATTGATTTATTAAAAAAAATAAATACAGCTAAATTGCAACGTATCCGTCAATGGAGTAATCTCGCTCATTGGCCAGCATTAGTTACGGTAGTTGGGGTAAGTTTCGCATCGATATGGGCGCAAATGATTCAAGCAGGCATTGGTGAAATGCATATATATATTATATATGGATTAGGGCTATTAGTTTTTCTAATACTATTGGTCAACCGTTATCAAGATCAATGATAAATCAAGAAGCAAAACAAATATTTGGAATATAATGAAACAGCAAGTCAGACAACTAGTCAAGAAGACGGACAACTATGATTGCAGAAACTGCCATACCAAGGATCATTTGATAAAAGGTCCGCTGAAAATCACGCTTGAGGGATAGGCGTGAGAGTATATCTGAAAAAAGGAACAATAATAATCCAAATACTTTCGATTGACATAAACGATATATAAGGCTACACTCAAATTCGAAAACCGTATGAAACCATAATCCTAAAACTTTAATTGGAGATGTGTCCGTGAATGACAAAAACGCATATATTAAATTACAATTTGCGACCAGTCTAGCAAAAGAATTAAATATCAGCTCTAACGACTTATTCAATAAATTAGAAGCTAGCGGGCTTATCATCAGAAATGGCAGTGTTTGGGACTTAACTCCAAAGGGAAAAGCTAAAGGGGGCATGTATAAAAAGGGGGCAAATATTGCCCGTTACATAGCCTGGCCTTCATCAATTACGACTGAACTTAACGAAATTAGTGAAGTTGATAGTCATAGTCTAATTACAGCAACTACCATTGGGAAAAGTTTTGACATGTCTGCCACCAGAATTAATTCTATTATTTCTGAACTTGGATGGATAAAGAAAGATTCTATAAATGGATGGCACGTAACTGAGTTAGGAAAGAATGTAGGCGGAGTAGAAGAAAAACATACTACATCTGGTGTGCCTTACGTTCGTTGGGCTCCAACAATAATAAAAAACCGCATATTGATTGATAATGTACATCAAGCAGGTGGTGAGGTCACCAAAATTGAAGAAGAAGAATACCAAAAGGAAAATGAACCAGAGTCAACAGGTTTCAGAGAGAAATTCCCGGCACAACATCGAGCCAAGGATGGACACCAAGTTAGGTCAAAAGCGGAATTAGTCATTGATAATTTTCTCTATGATGCTAAAATCGTCCATGCTTGTGAAAGGAAAATACCTGTAGAAGAGGATATGTATTGTGACTTCTATGTTCCTACTGGCAAGGTCTATATTGAATTCTGGGGTCTAGATGAAGAAAAATACCTTGCCAGAAAGAAGAGGAAATTGGAAATATATAGTAAATATAATTTAAATCTTATTGAGCTATTTGAAAAAGATGTATCTAATCTTGATGATACTCTGCCAGGTAAACTCCGTAGTTTTGGAATAACTGTGGAGTAGTGAGCAATGAACCGTTATAAAGATGTTCTTTCTTTGATTCAAGAATCAAAGAAAGAACATGAAGAAGTAGAAGATTTGGTAACTATCCCCTCTCTACTCAATAGGGATATGCGAAACTCCCCTCAAAGCTAATCCTCACGACTAATGCGAATTTGTGAAAAATACTTCACCCCAAGCTAACCCAATTCCGGGACCAAAGCAAACCAACAAATGACGGAATGTGCAGATAGAGAGATGACAACCGGCCGCGGATACTAGACAGAGTCGCCACGCTCCTCAATCATCCTCTTCGCCTCGGGAGACTGTATCGATCGTCTCGCGTTGCAGATTAAGAGCCAGCAGCCGCGCCAGCACCTCGCTTGCTGGCAGACCAGGGTCCCACCTGTAGGCAAGAAACACGGCTTCATCCAATCTCTTGTGAGCCATGTCGACCCAGGCAGGTCGTTCGTTGTATAGGTTGGTTAGCGTCCTTTGCTTGAGTTCTGTTGGACCGACAGTGTCATCGGCAGGATTCAACCAACGCTCCCGCAGTTCATAGAGGCGTTTGGCCGCTTGAGCAATTGCTTCCGCTTGATCGGAAGTCGGATGAGGAAATGGGAAGGTCTCAAACGTAGTTGTGGGTGTGTATCTGAACCCACTTTCAGCTTCTCTAAGCTGAGTCCCCATTCCCCGAGCCCAGACTTCGTGAACGCATGAGTGTAGGATTCCGAAGGTGTAATCGTCATCTCGAGCGAAGACCAACGTACCTTGATTGCACAAAAAGCCTGTCGGCACCCAAACGAAAATTCTGTGTTTCGACACACCCGGTGTGGCGATAAACCGGGCCTTACCATTCAATGCAGAACGCATGCCCGGCCGGGGTTCAGCATATTGCCACCATCGCTCCGCATAGCTGGAACGTCGATTCTTAGATCGGATGGGGTAAACATGACGCCTAACGTATTCGAACGGTGCTTCATAGTACGAAGCTTCTTCTTCAGTCATAAGAGCGAAATCAATCGTCCACTTTCCACGAGGTCGGCGAACCAAGTCCACTGCACTCGCCACTGGGCGGACAACATCGGAGTTTGAGCGACCATTCACGTTCAATGGAGCATTGAGGAATCCCCTAGCAAGCGCCCCGTCAATGTCAAAGGGAGCCTTAGCAGACGGCCCCATGAAGCAGATGTTTAGGTTTGCCCTTAGTCTTCGAGCCATGGTAAGGTTCACCCCAGCAGTAAGATTGGGGTTGATGCCGGAGACTGGTTGGCTATTGAGAGTCCGAACCGTCTCCGAACCATTATCAAAGCCCACGATAGAGATGTGAACCGTCGCGCCATCGAGTACCCATGGACGGTCGGCGATGGCTAGGAAGATGTTCCCGGTTTCCTTGATCCGTTCCAGCACTCGACGGTTTGCGCCTCCTCGAATGCCTTGCGTGGCAAGAAGTCCTGCCCGCTGTGCCTGCCCCGAAGCGATCATATCCCGTGCCTTTTCGAACCAATAACAGCACAGGTCGCTAAAGTTCGGTAACCGGGTGCCATATAGTCCGAAAAGAGAGTCCACATATTCATTGCCAAGGCGTGACCGTAAAAGGCCTCCTCCCAAGAATGGAGGGTTGCCAACGATG
>SDBU01010817.1_pt1 | contig 10080 bp, 6 predicted proteins | sample 2277071 | NCBI WGS metagenome assembly SDBU01 (sample SAMN10397929, study PRJNA504765) | marine sediment metagenome | isolation source: marine sediment core GS08_GC12, 126 cmbsf | place: Arctic Ocean: Gakkel Ridge, Loki's castle | collected 2008 | reverse complement strand
GAAGCTGGCGAAGTCGCGCAGATCGAGGTCGAGGTCGTCGTCCGCGTCGTGGTAGAAGCTGGCCGCTCCCGGACCGCCGCCGGCGAAATCGCCCGTGGATGAGTAGTCCAACCGCTCGATCACCGATCCGTCGGCGTTGCCCATCCCGGCGATCGAGAAGTTCTGGTTGACCAGGTAATAGGTGAACTCGCTCGCCGACTCCTCGAAGGTCGTGACGCGCTCGTCGATGAACTGTGCGCCGTTGACATGGAAGCGGACCCGCGCGTCAGCCGCGTCGCGCTCCTCGATGACGCTCTGCCCGTCGTAGTAGTACCGCGTCGTGACTGCCGCGACCGGGTCCTCGAAGACGATGCGCCGTCCGAGTGCGTCGTAGTTGTAGTTGGCCAGGACGGTATCGTCCGACGCCTTGATCTGAATCAGGCGGTTCTGTTCGTCATATGTGTACTGCCGCCCGTCCTGGTCAACGGTAATGTTGCCCGCGTCGTCGTAGGTGACGGCGCTGCCGCCGATGGTCGGATACTCGTTGGCGGGGTTGACGGTGCCATATGCTGTCACCGTTGCGGCGCGGTTCGTGTGGGACTCCCGGTTTCCGACCAGATCGAAGGTGGTGGATTCGACCTTTCCGTTCTCGAAGTATTCCGTGTCGGTCAGGCGGTTGAGGCGGTCCACGGCGAACGCGCGGTCGTCCGCCACGAAGGTCGCCATCCCCTCTGTGGTGGTCTGCGTGAGCGGATTCCCGTTGTTGTCGTGGCTGAACACATAGGCCACGACGGTCTGCGACCCGCCGCCGCCAGGCTCAAAGCGATTGATGATCGCGTTGACGCGGCGGTGGGAGTCGTAGCCGATGTCGTACTCGTACACGGTGTTGCCGCCGGGATCGCTGGTGATCGTGCGGCGCTTGTCCAGCAGGCGACCGTTGTAGTCGTAATCCAGGAAGGGCGCGGCGTTGAGGTTGACCGTGTCCACCTGATCGAGGACCGTCGGCGTGTAGGCCAGCACATCGCCGCCGGGGTAGGTGAGCTGGATGCGGTTGCCGGCCTGGTCATGGTTGTAATCAACAGTCCGCGCCGTCCCGTCGGCGATGGTCTGGCTCTCGAAGTCGAGGTCGCCCAGGTCTGTGTAGGCCATGACATCGCCCGACACCGCATCGGGATCGACGGTCGTGCCGCGCTGCGCCAGCGTCATACGCCCGACGCCATCGTAGCCGAATGTGTCCCGGTCCGTGCCCGTCGTGCGCGTCAGCAACAGGCTCCGATCGTCGTACGCGAAGGCGGTCGCCAGGCCTCGCTGATCGGTGCGCTGTGTCATGCGACCGGCCAGATCGAACACTGAACGCACGCAGTCGGTGCAGCCCGCCGGGTCGGCGTGATCGCCGCTGTCGGGGTAGACGATCCGGGTTTGCCGGCCAAGGCTGTCGTAACGGTAGGTGGTGAGCTGATCCGCGAGGGGCGTGCCGTCGCTCACCTTGTTCCTGGCCGTCTGGGTGATGAGTTGGCTCAGGCGGTTGTAGCCGAAGTCGGTCTGCCGTTCGAGGGCGCCGGTTTCGTCCTCGACGAGCCGTGTCCGCCTCCCGATGAGGTCGAAGTCGGTCCGCGCGATGATGCCGCGCGCGTCGGTTGATCGTGTCTGGCGGTCCAGCCCGTCCAACTCGAAGGTGGTGACCAGATCGGGGAACCCGAGCGCGGTCTGCCGGGTGGTACGGTCGTGTCCGTCGTAGCCGAAGGTGAAGGTCCGCGTTCCCACACCGTCGAACACGGCGCGCTGCGAAAGCCGACCGTTGGCGGCATAGCCCTGGTCCGTGAAGCTGCCGGACGGGTCCGTCACTCGATCCACGCGACCCAAGTCGTCGTAGGTGGTTGCCGTTTCCAGCGGCGTCGCCGAATTGTTGTTGTAGGTCCGCCGGACCTGCAAACGCCCGTCGGCCTCGTACACGAAATCGACCACACGGTCCGTCGTGACATCCGCGCCGGCGGCGTCGGTTGCTGCTGTTGCGTCGGCCAGCACGGCGCGGCGCGCCTGCCGTCCGGCGTTGTCGTACGCGAATACGGTGGTCATCTTCGGCGCGTCGGCAGCGTCCCGTATGCGCTCTCGCCGCAGGTTGCCGCGCGAGTCGTACCGGCGGACGCGGTCCGGGCGCCCGCCCGCTCCGTCCTCCGGTTCGGTGACCTGGACCATGCGGCTCAGCGCGTCATACACCATTGTCGTGACGGCTGAGTCCGTTGCGTTGAGCTTGACCGTCCGCTCGGTGACGTTGCCGCGGCCGTCGCGGGTCGTGAAGGCCGTCTCGCCGCCTTCGGAGTCCGTGATCCGTTCGACCCGATTCGCGCCGTCGTAGATCGTCGTGATGACCCGATCGCCCACGGTGGCGTCGCCGAAGGAGCGCTGCACGGTCACGTTGCCGGCCCAGTCGAACCCGCGCTCGGTCAGGGGATCGGTGACGAGATCCTGCCCGGCTTCTGTTCGCTGCCGCGACTCGTAGTTGAACCCGCCTTCGTCGTAGAGGGCCGTGGTGTCGGACAGCACGGCTGCGTTGTCGTCCACGACGGTCCGTGTCACATTATTGGCGTTGTCGTACTCGAAGGTCGTGGTGATGGTGTTTCCGCCGTCGGGTCCGGGGATGCGCTTGATCTTCTCCAGCCGGTCGAAGTCGTCGTAGACTCGTTCCTCCACCGCGCCTGTGGGGCGGTTGATGAACCGGAGGTTCCCCATCGCATCGTATTCAAATATCATGCTCAGGTTGGCGTTAGGTGCCTCGTTGAGCGCCAGGGGCGTCTCCGTCTTGACAAGCCCTCGTCCATCGTAGATGCGGCTCGTGCCGCGCCCCGAGGTGTCGAACTCCCTTTCAATCTCGCCCAGCCAGTTGTAGTCAAAGTTGGATTCCTGAGCGATTCCACCCGGGTCAAGCTTCTGAAGCGTCAGCCTGCCCAGGCGATCGTTGGTGAATTCCGTAATGATCTCTGCGGGGCTGAGCGACTGGCCGTCCTGGTTCTTGTTCTCAACGATCTGCTGAACCAGTCGACCGTTGCCGTCGTAGAGGTTCGTGGTTCGATAGACGGGATCTGTCGGGTCGGCGCACGGGCTACCGGGGTTACCCGCATCGATGTTGAGGAAGCGTTCCGTTACGGTCACACGCCCGTCGTTGTCGAACCGGGTGCGTGTCCAGAAGCCGTCCGGGTCCACCGTGATCCGGCCCTGTGTGGCCGCGGTATCGCAGAAGAGGAATTGGGTTACGAGGTTCTCTCCGCCGGGATCGACCGTCTGTGAGGTGACGCGGAGTAGCTCGTCGTGCGCGTACTGGACAACACGCGCGTTCGCGGCGTCGTAATCCACTTCCCGCCCGTGGAGCCAATAGTCCGTGGAAAAGTAACTACCGTACACAAGACGTGTTTCCGGCGTTCGGGGTGCGGACGGGCCGGCATTGATGGTGGGGCCGGTGATGGACAGGAGCCGGTTGAGGTCCTGTCCCCTCACTTCCGTCCAGTCGTCGACGTACTGGCCACCGTTGTCATAGTCGAAGGTGACCTCGGACAGCACCCCGCGGCCGTCCCGCTGCTTGACGATCCTCGGGCGGTAGAACAACCGCGTTCCGCTCTGCTGGTAGAAGAACTCGTAATCCATGTCGAAGGTAATCAGCGACCCGTCGTTCGGGCCAGTCCGCGTGCTCCTGGTGCGGAACCCGAAGTCAACCGTCTGGCCGCCGATGTGCGCGTCGTACTCATGGTTGATCGTGGTTCCGTCCGGCAGGTCTACCTGCGTGATGACCATCGAGCCGTCCGGGTTACCCACGTCGTGCGTGAAGGTCGTCGTGAAAGGCGTGCCCGTTCCATTCAAGCCGTCGTACGATGTGATGCTGGCAAGGCGATGGTTCAATCCGTTGGCCGTGTCGTAGGCGAAATCGAACTGCCGGAACTCGCCCGTCCCGGCGTATTCCTTTCGCCGGCGCAGGCTCTCACTGACGATCTCATGCTCGACGACCTTCTGGAGCGCGCCGTCGATGAAGTGGCGCTCCTCGGTCAGAATGGTCGGCGCTCCCCCAGGATCGTTCGCATAGATAAACTCATACATCAGGGCGTTGCCAGCGTCCCGCACTTCCGTAACCCGGCCCGCGGAGTTGTAGGTGAAGGACCTGGCGCCGTTTCCGCCATCCGGGATCACCCCGGTGATCCAGCCTTCGACCTCATCGCTCTGGATGTCCCAACCACGCCCGTCCGATGTCGTAATCCGGGTGACCACACCAGCCGTGCGCTCGAGCGTTATCACATTCGCGTCCGGATGCTGCTCGTTCGGGTCGGTGGGGTGGTCGCGGATTTTGGTGACGCGGTTGTTGAAGTCATCATCGTAGACATACTGGACCGATGCGGGATGAAACTCGCTCTGTCTCAGCGGACGAACATAATTGAATCGGTACATCCCATCCGTCGTGAGTGACGGCGTATCATAGTGTGTGCCATGGGAGCCATAGATATCTGCGGAGTTGAAAAACCCGACAAGATGCCCCGGCCAGGGCGTTCCCCAGCTCGTCTTGTTCGCGGTGAGCGAGCCGCCTCCGAGCTTGAACTGGGAGATGTTTTGGATGAACAGCGACTCCGCCGCACCCGGAAAGACCACATCGCTCTTCTCGATGGCCGCAGGCCCGAGCTGCCTGTCTCGATAGCTGAACGCCGCCCCGATCGTCTCCGCGGTCCGGCCCACCGGGACCGTGAGACGCGCGTTGCCCACCGCCACATCGAGAATCGGCGTGCCGAGCAGGAACGCCTCGCTTTCTCCCGGCAGGGCGCAGAACGAACCGGTGATCGGCGCGACCGTGAAGACTCGCGTCGGACTCGTCGGAAAGCCATCTGCGCTGTAGCTGAAGCGAATCGTGAACGACTGCTCCGCGAGGGTCTTGGTGCCGATCGCCTTGAAAGAGAATCGCTTAATATCGTCGGCGTCTGTGAAGACAATCGCGGGAGAGAACTCCGAAGTACCCGTTAGATCAATCTCGTTCTCGGAGGCGTCCACCCCTTCGTACATCCGCAACACGCTGCGGTCCCAGTCACCCTCGACCCAGATGTCGATCGTGCTGCTGGTGATGAAAAGACCGGTGACAAACGGCTCGACATGGCTTTGCACTTCACCATAGCCGATGTCCATCGAACATTCGCGCAGCGAGTCGATGGTCCCGCGGTACGGCGCGTTCAGCACACCGTCCCCCTCGTTCGAGGTGATCTGCGCGCTGACCGGTGTCGAGAAGGCGAACGCGGAAGCGAGGCCAAGCAACACTCTGTGGATAGTTGGGCGTTTCATTTCGATTCCTCCTCGTCCGTGCGCGCGAAGGCCGCGTCGAACCGTTCATGGACATCGTAGTCGGGATGCGACTCGACGAGCGCATCGAACACCGCTTTCGCACCGTCCTCGTCCCCGCGTTCGAGCAGGGATTCGATTCGTTCCGTCAGGACGACAGGCTCCCAGCGGCGGGAACCTTTCACCCGTGCTGCGATCTCATCCGCGACCCGATCAGCGTGATCGGTTTGCCCAAGCTCGCTAAGGAGACGGTAGCGACGGATCGCCGCAGGCACAGCCACGGCGTCGCTCGGCGCGAGATCGACGATCTCCCCGAGCCGTTCTGCGGCCTCACGACGGTCCGCTGCGGCTACTGAGGATGCCACCAGCGCATCGACCAACTCGAAACGGCAGGCAACCCGTGCATCGACGGGCCAGTCGCCTTGCGTATACGCCCAGCGACTGACGGCGATCATCGCCGCACGCTCTCCTCGCCGTCCCAACCACTTCACAACCGATCGGTAAACCTCGCTTGGAGTCCGCGCTGCCGACCGTGCCTTGATCTCCGCCTGGAGCGAGGCCACCGGCTCGGCCAGCCAATCCGGCGAGCGACGCGCCTCCGCCTCCAAATGCTCAATACGCAACGCAATCGAAGCCGATCTGGCATCCTTCGGATAGTCGGCAGCCATCCGCCGAAGACGCTCGGAGGATGCGGCGGGTTGACCGGTCCAGGCGAGGTTCTCCGCCGCCAGCCAGAGAGCGTCTGCCCCTGACTTCGTTCCTGCCGCTTCACTGGCACACCGATCCCAGGCCACCGTCGAGGCTTCCCAGTCGTCCAGCACCCGGTACACCCACCCGAGCTTGAGCAGCGCAGCCCCTTTCGTGCGGCGGTCGCTGGTGATGGACGCGGCCAATTCGTACACGCGGACCGCCTGCCGCAAACGCCCCGGCTGCGGTGAGAACTCCATACGCCACGCAGGATGAAGCCGTGGCCCCGCCACCGTGTGGACGACATCGATTTGGCGGTAGTTGAACGGGAACAGGCAGTCCGCAAACCGCATGGCGATCCGCTCGCTGTACGGATGCTCGGTGCCGAACTCGTCCAGGAACATCGCGTAGGCGGCAGCCGCGAGATCGAACCGACCCGAAGCCGCTGCCGAGCGACCGTACCTTGCCAGAAGATCAGCACGAACGAACCCGGTCGTCTCCGCAAGTTCGCGTTCGACCACGGCGGTCTCCTCGGCAAACTCGGCAAGGTTGACCGCAGCACCCACATTGTGAGCAGGCCCTACGGCTTCAAAGGTTCCGCTTGTTGTCTGGCTGTCGCCGTTTCGGCCACGGTCGAGACCGACCGCACCCGCGAGCAGCAGCGCGCAGAGTCCCCAAGCTGGTACTTTCATAACAGTATCTCCTGACTATGGATCGTGAAAAGACAGCGACGCACCACGGACGACTGTGGCATCATCGCCAAGGCATCGAGAACAGGCCGGACACCAATCACGCGCAACCCCCTCGCGTACAGGCGGCGCGGGGAGCGCCCCCTATACACGCCCAACATACGCCCGGACCGCTCTCGAAGCAAGCCGTAGCGAGTATGTTCATCCCGACGGTTTCTTCCGCCGGTGCATTTGGGAAGAGGTGGGACATGTCCATGTCGTGAGAAGTAAGCCGTTGTGGGTGTTCCACGCCACCGTTCCGGGCCCCGGAGCACGCGGACGGAATGCTCGGGGCGGGAAGCCCCGTAGATTTGCCGGCGTGGCACGCGGCGTGCGTATGTCACTCCCACACCTCGAGGGGTCCGCCGGTGCTGGCGGCAGGACGGGAAGCACGATGCCGCAACCGGGGCAAGTCCGCATCGGGTGCCCGTCCGGGTCGCCACGAGGACATCCGTGCATGCCGTGGACCAATGCAGAAGCGCTCCTGAACGCGAGACCGCGCCGCCTGCGGTTCGCTCGCCGCGTATCGGCAGGCCCCTGGCCCGCCGCCTTACGCACCCACGACGCCCACCCGGTGGCCTGAGCCGCATTCGCGTGCGGCTCCAAGGAACCGACCCGCCGACGGGCGCCGTGCGTAGGGCTACCGCCCGCCAAGCAACGGTGAAGGAGCCGGAGTGGCTGCGAGACGGTGCGGTTTCGGGGGAGATGGCGGGGCGGAGGCCATTGCGGAGTCCGCGCGAACAAAGACGCTCGAGCATTCCGCCCGAATGGCGTACGAGGATTCCGGTGGCTCAGCGGCGTTCATAAGTCACCCAACAAGTGGAACAAACCATCGGGGGTCCAGGGTTTCAGGAGGAACCGCTCGACGCCCAGCGCGGCGAAGGCGTCGCGCCGGCACATGCTGCTGTGACCGACGAGGGTCACATCCGGCCGGGCAGCGCGGATGCCCTCCACGAGGGCGGCAACATCGGCTCCTTTCATGTGGTAGTCAATCACCGCCACCTTGATCTCGGGATGCTCGCGCAGCAGGCGAAGCGCGGCCTCGTGGGTTTCCGCAAGGTGACAGGCGCACCCCGCGCCTTTGAGCCTGAGCGCGACGATGCGGCGGTATGGTTCGTTATCATCCACGACCAGCACCGGGACCGTGAGCGTGCGCGTGCGTGCGCGAGGTGTCTGCGCCTCGCTCATCGGTCTTGGCTCCTGCACGACCATGTGCGATCCTGCGACGGCAGCGAGTCACAGGCGTGGGGCAACGCGGGATTCCCAAGGTCCAAGGCTCGCCCCACATCGACAAGCCCGTCCTCATACGCGCACATTGATTCTGCGGACGAACGGCACATCGAGGCTTCCACGGAAGAGAAGCTCTCACCCGTAGCGTTCCGTTTTCGTGCGGCCGCCAGCAGCGCGGGCCGCGCCTCCTCGAACATGTAGAGCAGCCCGATGTGGTCCCGCAATTCGCGGTCGATCTCCGGCTTGCCGGTCCTGATGCTCCGGTACGCCCGGTTCATCGCGCCGACGGACGGGTCGCGTCTGAACGCTCTGTCAAGTCGAAGGCACAGGTTGAAGATGAGTCGCTCGTGCGGCGTGAGCGGCGGGTCGTCGCGGGCAACGGTCATGCGTTCGCCTCCGGCCTGAAAGTCAAGGAGCCCGACGGACTCCCCGGGCTCTCAGGCCTGCGACAGCCCTCCCGCACCGGTTGCATCCGCCGGGCCAAAGCCCGGCGAACACCGAGTGCGGGAAACAAAGGTCGCAGTTTGAGAGCCCTCGGTCGTTGTCTTTACAGACACCACATTGTCGATGGCAGCCTACCAGAACCCCGAGCGCAGGTCCACACCCGGCCATGTCGGCGGGCGCTCCTGCCGGCAACCCATGTGAGCAGGATTCTCGCTTGCCGGGCGGAACGACCGGGAGGTCATTCGCGGTTTGCTCGGGACGGCTGGCTGGCAGCAGGGTTGATGAATCGGCGGGGAGGGGCGCGGCGGGCCAGTTGCCCGTCAAACGGGGTGAGATCAGAACGAACGCCACGGCTCGGACCGATGGGGCGTCCAGCCGTTCGCGCCCGGAAGTCCGTGCGCCTCGGTTGTCGTGGGTCCGAGTCCGCACCGACCGAAAAGGATGCGCCTCACCGCCGATCCGCGACTCGTGGAACATCCCCGTCCCCCGGCGCGGACCGGCGGGAAGGCTGTCGCAGGCTGCGGCATCCTACAGTAGGCGCCGGGAAAAAGCCGGTGGGAAAAGCAGCGGCGGCGCCCGGCGACGGTCAGACCAATAATGGCGTCGCACTGCGTGGTCGGGTCTTCCAGGGCCTTCAATTCTCTCTTCTCTTGTTGGGTCATTTCGACACCTTTCTTTCTTCAATCCTGACGGATCGTTCATGCGCCGGCCCTCACTCGGCCCGGCGCGCGCGGGGCACGCCCTTCGGGACGGGCCCGCCGCCGTCCGGGTCCAGCGGCTCCCCGACATTCAGCAGGACGCCGCGCTGCGCCGGCGTCAGCGGCCCCGTCTTCAGACCGAGAACTGACGCGTCGAGGCCGGCGCCCACCGAGACCAGGGGCATCTCGAGCGGATGCTCGTTGGTGCCCGCGCCGATGTAGACGAGAAAATCGTCCCCGAACCTCTCCAGGGCCTTCTTCAGCTCCCCGACCGTCATGATTACATACTTTTCGTTCATTGCCGTTCTCCTGCGTCGAGCACGCGGGCGCAGCCGTCGAGCATCAGCCCGTCCATGTCCGTCCTCGTTTCGTCGGTCATGTCCGTCTCCATCTCCGGGTAGATCGGCGTCGCGGGCCGCCTGCTCCACCTTCGGCGTACAATCGGGCATGAACGCCCCGATTGTGACATGGGAGCTGATCGAACGGATGAAGTTCCCGCGCGGCGGATGGACGAAGAAGTCGCTTGCCTACATCGGCGTGCCGTGGTCGCCGAGACGGGGCTGGATGTCGAGAATCGTAGGCAGGCCGCGGCGCCCGGTACCCTTCGGCGGCGTCGGGGCGTCCCCAACACCGGCACCAAACACACCACAGTGACACGCTCGGTCTGGCCCACCGTGACGGGCTTGCGGAGCGACCCACGCGACGCGTCCCGCTGGGCGCGCATTGGTTCGATCACCCATTGCCGCTTCGGTAAGGTGGTTCGCACGGCCGTCAGGGCCGGTCGATAGGTAGCTTGCTCGCGTCGATGATGAGCGGTTGTGTGTTGTCCTTGTTTGACCGGACGGCGGTCCGAACGACGCTTACGCGCGCCTTCCCGCCGATGGGGATGGGAGTGTTGCAGAGTATTTGCATAAAGGGGGTATCCCCTTCACTGGGGCAGCCCCTACATCTGGTGGTTCTGTGGTCTCCTACCTCGGCAGTGGGCAACCAAGCTCTTGTACGGCACGGGT
>SDBU01010816.1_pt1 | contig 10080 bp, 17 predicted proteins | sample 2277071 | NCBI WGS metagenome assembly SDBU01 (sample SAMN10397929, study PRJNA504765) | marine sediment metagenome | isolation source: marine sediment core GS08_GC12, 126 cmbsf | place: Arctic Ocean: Gakkel Ridge, Loki's castle | collected 2008 | reverse complement strand
CCACCGGCTTTGTGATATTCCTCCCACTCGGCCTCGGTAGAAGAATCGCCTGGTATGGTCATAGTGTTCTTGCCTACCATTCTTTTGGTATCAACGAACATCTTGGCTAAAACCTTAGCGTCATTTACGGTGGAAAGACTTGCTTCTTCTCTGTAACCTTCAGGCAACGTTCCCTGCCAGCCCTCTTTGAAAGTGCCATCATTATTAAAATATACCGGAGGCGTCGGGTCAGGTGCTGGGGCAGGAGTCGGGTCGGGAGCCGGGGCAGTTGGTTCTACCATAATTACACCTTATCCTTTCTCTGCGGTATAAACTGTTTCATATTTTCAGGGTCATTCAAAAACTCAATGGCCGTAGACTTTAATAATTGGATAGTAAAGGTTTCTATCCTTATCTTTGGGTCGGAGTTGTTTTCTCCAAATATCCTTTCCTGTTCCGCCGTCTGACAAAAACACGGCTTGCGAGGCACTTCTACATATAATACTTTTCCGTCCCTGTCCTTCATTACTTCATTTTCAGAGTTCCTTCTTTCTTCTTTAGTGGATTCATATGCAATAAGCTCCTTAACTCTTATGCATCCTCTTGCTACGTTCTCGTCTTGTTCTACTTCTTCATACATTCCTTTTGGGGCCGGGATAGTCCCTACAGGGGTCTCAGCTAATCCGTCTTTCATAATTTTACTCCTTACTTAATTTGTTTATATCCATATCAAGCCAATGCCTGATTTCAAGTATTACCGAACGTGCGCCCTCGTTGAAAGAACTTTTCCTTTCCGACCTTTCGACAAAAGTAGTATGTTTCTCAAGACAAAATCCCGACAAGTACGTAAGAGTTCTCTCCCCGTGCGGGCCGGAGAAAGCGTGCAGGAAATCAGCGTTGCGCTGCTTGACTATCTCTTCTCTTGTCATTTCCGCCATAAAATATACCCTTTCCCACCAATATATTTTTTTGGCCTTTTACATTCTGCTTCATCCAATAATCTTTTAATTTCCCGCAATTTAGCCAGAGTTAGTTTTTCCATTATGCCTTCCCAAGAACCATCCACTGTATAGCCGCTGTAACGGCGGAACCGTCAACAAGCAACCCTAAGTTACCATCGGGGTTAATTGAGTAACTATCAAATTCACCTGTATTTAATACGAATTGGGCAGTAGCAGAAGTAAGTGTGCCCGTGCCTGCCGTATCGGCAGTAACATAAACCGTACCAACTATAGCCTTGATATAAACAAAGTAAATTTTATCCAAAGCGATATGGTCAATCAAATCGAATAACTGCAAAGCCGTAGTTGTCGCCGTAGTTAAAACCGTATAACCGCTTTGTACTTCAACCGGAACGGTCATAGTAACACTGTTATCAAACTCAACCGTATCGCCGAGTCCCGTAACTTTGACTTTTATATCTACCGTCGCTGCTCCAGCCATTACTTTAACCTCCTGATTTTTCTTATTGCATTCGCAGGTATTGCTTGTGTGTCCTTAAGGTCTTTGCTACCGTAACTATAACCTTGGGTTATTTGAATGGCACTTTTAGTTTCCCTTACAAAATAACCCACCGTGCAACAACGCACTAAGCCACTATTTTCTTTCAATCCCTTACAATTAGGAGAATGCCAACTTTGAGTAGTGGCTGCGTCATCCCACACAACTTCAATAACTTCATTTGACGTATACTTTTGTTTTGCCATTATTTTTTACCTCCGTGTTTCTTTGCTATATTCTTTCGTTCTTCAAAAAAAGATATTATAGTATCATCAATCTTCTCTTGGCATTCTTTACTGCGTGATACAAATTGAATCCATTCGCCCATACTCATTGTCGGTATATATTTTATTTTCATTATGTTGCTTCCATCAATGTTTCGGCCGGACTCCCCGATTCAGGAGCTTTCGTAGCACTTTGATAAGCCTGACCACCAGCCTGGGCCATTGCAAGGGCCTCTTGCTGCTGTAATTTCCTTTGCCTTTCGATACGCTTTCCTTCCCGCTCCTCTTCTGTAGCCATATCCTCGGTATTAACGCCAAAGGTATGACCCATTCGCATAATAGCATCATCAGGGTCAACGTTATCAGTTGCGCCGGGGAATACTTCTTCCATACCACCGACAAACGCAACCCATTCCTGAAATGCCTTTGCCTGCTGACTTCTTAACTCAAGGGCAAACGGGCCTACGAACTCTATCCCGAAATTAATGCCCTGCAATTCAGGAGGCGGAGATTCCACAACACCGTTTCGTATGAGTAATAAAACGCTTCTGGTCACGCACTTATCTAAAAGTTCGTACCAAATCCTTGCAACGGGAGGGCCAATTTTGTGCCAGGTCTGTTTAATTCGTTCTCTTATTTCTAAAGTAGTCCTCCTGTCGCCGGTCAGGTCTTCCAAAGGGGAAAAGGCGTTCTTGAAAAATGCCCGGTGAATTACATCACGTTCCATTAAAATAATGTCTTTTACTACGGGGAAATTCCCTTTCATACCCGGTTCGAGTGATTTTATACTATTCAATTCTCTTACGACATTCATCGCCCCGGGAACAATTCTAACAGGGCCATCAACAGATTCGAGTACCTCATAGGCTGATTTGGCATGGAAATTAGCAACATCGATAAAATCTTCCTTCATTTTATCAAGCTGCTTAATCTGGGGAAGTATCTCCGTGCCGATACCCCTGCCGTGCTTTTCATTCGCCGGTCTTTTCCATCGTGCGCTATGATACGGAAACTCTGCGTAACCACCTGTCTCAACCTCCAGTTTTTCCTTCTCGTTTACTACTATCAATTCCCAAGGCATATTGCCCGAATAACTTTGTGATAGATTCGGTTTTACCGTTCGCGGCCTCACAATATAAATGAAATTGAATAAATCGTTTTGTTTCTTCGGCTCACTCAAAGCCTTCAAGACGTCCGGCCCCGCCTTGTCCCCAAATTCGTCTACCGCCTGTCTCGGATTGTATTGTACCGTTAAAATAGTACCATCGACTAATCGCTTACTATTCTCAATGAATTGATAAGAGCCTATTGTGCAGTTTTTGTAATTCAAGCCGGTCTTCGCAGTCCAATCAGAATAGATGCTTGCAGGCCCGAAGATTATCAGAGACCTTAAAACCTCATCGAGCTCAGTTATAAAGTTAGATTGGAATATTTCTTCGTGCGACCTCTCGGCCAGCATTGAAGTATATCTTCGGGACGAATCGGTGATTTCATTTCCAGAGGCCACTTTTATTGCGAAGAACGGCTGGCCGGAAGGTATCAATATCTGTTTCAGACCGGAAACCATATCTTCCGAATCCAACATAGCTGTCCGGTCACGAATTTCCGTAGTCCTTGCCGAGCCTGGCGGAGATAAGGAATTTATCTGGACGTAAGGATATAACCTGTCTGCCGTCTCCTGCCATAGACTTCTTATATGAGCTTGAGCGTTTAATTCTCTGTTTCGCAGGTCAATTATTTCTTCTGCTCTTGACATCCGTTATCCTAACAGTCTTTTCTTGCCAGTTACCATAGGTTCTAACTCGCCTGTTATGAATGTTTCAGCCTTACCGCCTTTGTATCGTTTGCGCCTCTCTATATCTCCTGTTTCCTCGGCAACGTCCGGCACTATCGGAGGCGATGGTACGGGCGGAGCTGCTATTGGTTTTGACTTTCCTAATAAACCACCTATGATTTTACCCTGCCTTTCTTATAATCGGCCCAGCCTTTGTTCCATTTCTCTCTATCGACCGGCCTGGGAAAATCGCCCTTGCCTGCGCCGTTCTTGTTTCTGTCTTTAGACTCTTGCATACTCGGTTTCCACAAACTGCTGCTTGTTCTTAATACCCACCCTTCCTATATGACCGCCTTTGGCCGCTAATACAAAATAGTTCAAGGCGTTTCTGTAATGGTCGTCCTTGCCCTTGTACCGATATATGGAAGTGCCGGACTTCTTGTTGGTCTCCAAGACCTTGTAAGCACCGCACGTCTGCCGGGCAAACTCTTTAATCTCAGAACAGTACCTCGGAATAGTCAGCATACCCGGAGTAATTATCATTCTGTGAGTCGTATCGAATATCTCCGTGCGGTTTACAGCCACAATTCCAGTGTTGTTATTGTAAACAGTACCCATCGGGGTATTCTCTTTGTACTCGCAAAGATACGTCCTGTGCTTTGATTCCAACTGGTACTTCCTGGCAGAGTCTTCATAAGGGCGTATATCAACAACATCGCTCTTGACATTGAACTTTCCGGCAATGTCGTGAATGTCCTCCCATTTCGATAACTGGGCGACCTTTACAATCTCGTACTGGTCGTTTCCGGTTCTTACACCTATAACAACGTGCTTAATCTTGCCGACGTCCACTCCCATAGCACAAGGGCCAGGATGAGAATGAGACTGAATATAAATACCGCAACAATTATAGACCTGGGCCTCGGTCAATCTGTCCTCGGTAGCGATATAAGGCAGGCCCAGCCGAAGCCTGTAAACATCGGCCAAATTGCCTTCCGGGGGATTAGAGAAATCCTCTAAAATCTCGGCGGGGTCGTTGAATACACTCGATAATTGACTCCACCGATAACCGTGCATAAAATCGGAATTGGCCCGTATGGAAGGAACCCACTCGCCGTCCCTGATAAAAACTTCCTCACCACACTTGTTGCAACCTATATAACCCGTGCCGTCCTTCCTTATTTTGACACATTCAGGAAAACTCAACTCGGCACAAGTCCATTCGCTACAACCACATTTTCTAAACCAATAACGCTGGTCAGAGGTCGAAAATATCTTGTCTATGCCCTCACCTGGAATTAAAGGGTTGGAAATGTAAACCTCTTCCTTGACCTTAGAATGACCCATCCTTCCCCTGGCCTTGGCTATAACAGCCTCATCCATCAAATCGACCTCGTCGAACTTAACGGAATCGACCGGAATACTACGCATCTTACTCGATTCGTTCTCGTCGCTAATTTTCTGACTTAACCTCGCTCCCCTTAAATATAAAAACGCATCGTGAATCTTCTTCAAGGAAGCTGTGTCAGTGCCCCTACCACCACTCTTGACGTACTTGCCAATAACGTCAGGATTAGCCAATATCAAAGGATTGAACCTTGACTTACTAAATTCGTTCACATCGTCAGTAGTAGGAAACGTGTAAAGGTCGCCCTGTGGATGATGCTTGTATATCATAGCCCATAAAGACCGCAAAACCTCAATCTCCGTAAAACCGCCCTGCGTGGCCTTCATATAACATCGACGACGTGCCAAAGAACCTATAGGCTCTATCTGATATTCGTGGTCTATAAATGAGAATACAGATGCCTGCAAACGAATCTTCGATACCCGTGCCCAATAACCACAGTCCGTACTCGATATGTCCTTAGGTGTTAAATCCATAAATTACCTATCTTAACATTCTCTATTGGCCTTGTCCGAAATAGCCAGATGGCAGATATAATCAGGGCGAGACTATTACTTCTCCAGCCCCGGCCCCTTTGGGGGCTTCGACTTCTTTTAGGCCACCCCCTAAAGCCCTTAATCTGTTATTGTGCTGTCTGGTATCTATTGTCTCATACTTGGCCAGCCTGGGCCATCCTCGTTCGCTTTAGGCTACATCTAAGTACCGACAACCTTGAGCAGTCAGCTTGCCGTCCTTGACATAGCCCTTGATACAACTGTATTGTCTGGCAAGTGTGCCCAGTCTCTTCTGGTATGGCGTGCCCTTGCCCTCAGACCAAGACTTTAACAAGTCGCAGTCTTTGCGCCTGCCATCGAAGTCTATCTGATGGACGTTGCCGCAGGCGTCAGTTAGCGTTCTATTTGCAGCCGGAACGCTAAGGTCTGGAACGCTAATTTTACCATCTGGCTGGAACGCTAACTTGCGACACTTAGGGCCGCAATACTTGCTCGTTGCCCGCTTAGCCTCGTATTCCTGCCCGCATTGTCTGCATTTATTCATACTCTATGCCCCTTTCCTGACCTTAATCGACTCCCTGTTGGCTATAATGGCTATCTGACGAGCAGCCTCCTGCTCAGATTCGTCAAGCTCAGCCTGCTGGTCAGTTATAGTAGTGTTGATGTTCTCTGTTCTAAGCGCAAATATCGTGTTCTTCTCGCGAATAGCCGCTATTTCAGCCCCAATATCGCCTTTTGCTATCGCCCGTTGCTGTGCGTTTATGAGTTCTTGTTCAGACTGTTCGCGATTAAACTCGCATTTCACCTGTCTTTGCCTGATATTATCGTCAATTACAGCTTTCAAATAAGGTTTCTTAAGGTTTTCAGTAGCTACATTAGCTAATACAAAATAGCTGCCCTTGTAACCTGCGGCTTTAGCTGCTTGATATCCATTATACCCATTAGAGCAGTATTCAGAGACAAATAAAGCTTGTTTTGGTGTTAATTTGCGTATTTGTTCGTTTTCAGCCATTTTACCTTAATTCAACCTCATAGCATCGATTGTAAGGCCTTAAAATACATCGGTCTAAGTTATAAGTCCGTATTTCAAAAACAAGCGGTGCAGAGTATTTATTCCTGCCTTTGTGTGTATTTGTGAATAATATCTCATAACACCGCCCAATTTTTATATTTCCGTTGGACCAATGGATTATAAGCCCAAAAACGCTGTTTTCCTAAAAATCAAGCGGCAGAGGTGCAGGACAAAACCATACACTTAGCCGCTCATCGTAATTACTGTTTATAAAATGAAGTCTCATTGTGCCGCTCTGTTTATCATTTTGATTAACTTTCCAGTTTGTTTGTTAAAAATCTAACAAGCTAAAACCAAAGAGCCCAACAGAGGTTTTAACCCCTGCTGTATATTGTCAGGGTAAAGGTTTATTTATACAACCCATATATCTTTAGCAAGTCTTATAACCAAAGCCCTTGAATACCTCAGTCGGGCAAGCTCACACCACGTGTTACTGTTTACCAGGTTATGTCCGGTGCTCTCTTTATGAACCATTTGTCGTCCTAATTCCTACAAACCATCTTTCGACAATATTAAAAAAATAGGCGCTGCCCCTAATCGTCAAAAAATGGTTAGAAGCAAGCGCCATATTATCATCCGTGAATGACATCCTTATTCCCTATTTATAATAAAGCATCAAACGTATGCCAGGCCCTACGCCGCCAATAGGTCTTTATGGCCTTTTATGGCACGTAGGGCCTGGTATCAAGGGTCAGATAAAATTAGCTCTTTTACTTTTTTGATACAACTACTCAATATTGTAATGCGCCCGAGTACTTGAGTTGCGTTTATAGTATGCACAATCGTTTTGTATTCCGCCGTATCTTCTATAAGAAAGCCCACTGAAGTGCACATAACAGGCGTTAGAGGTTCTAAGCCTTCTAAATATTCCCATTCATTGGTGCCTGCTTTACTATCAATCCATTTAATTTGAACTATTTTCATTAATCCTATATTCATTAACCCATATTCTATCATTCCTTATTTTCACGTCAAGATTTTTATTCGACTACCTGCGCTGTTTTGGCATAAGTCTTTATTTTAGCTGCTTTTACACGGAATAAATAGTTTAGTTTTTCTTATAATCTGATAAGCAAACAAAATACCATCGAAAATAATTGATATTTCTGCCTATTTTTCTCATTTTATGTTTGCCTTTTACAAGCCGATAGTCGATATTGTAATTATGGCTCTGACAAGCATAATCACGAATCAACACATAATAGCTGGTTTGCGGTCTATCGAGCTTGTCAGAGCTTTGACCAAAGACCAGCTATTTTTTATCAAAGGGAGCTAAAAAATGAAAGTCTTAGCTCGTCATAAATGGCTTATCGGTTGCACAATTACGGAAAGCAACGATGAAAACAGAAGCACTGCAACACAAGCCTACCGGCGCTTTACGGCAACAATAAGAGGATGGCGCAACTGGCTGATATACGAAGGCTTTGTTACAAAAAACACAACACAACTCGTAATTGACAAAGTAAAATCTATTCGAGACCGCATTGACAAAGGCGATGAATCTGTTTTTATTGAAGGGAGCTAAAAATGGAAAAACTTGAAATTACAATCGAAATGGGCAATGCGGCTTTTGTTGACAATCCCCAGGAATTGGCCGACATATTACATAAAGCCGCTGGATTGGCCGATTGTGTAGCCGACGGCCTCGAACGGGTTTTGACGGATTCTAACGGCAATAAAGTCGGTACAATGGTCGCTAAGACTTAAAGCCTCCTCTAAAGAAACGCTTAACCCGTAAACAAATTAACAAGGCCATCGCCCAAGCCCTGAAAGAGCTGCGCATGGCCAAAGAAAGGACAGAAAAATGGAACACACAAAAGGAAAATGGAGAGTAGCAGAATTGCAAGAATACAATGGTTTATTTATGGTCAAAATACTTTGTCCGAACAATAATATAGTTGTTCAATTAACTATACCAACCTGGGTGGGCAAAGAAGAAATTTTAGCCAACGCTCAACTTATAGCTGCTGCGCCTAATTTACTGGCAACGTGCGAAGTTGCCGTTTTAGCTTTAACACATAGACCAATAAATCCAAAAGACATAGAGTTTATCAAACAGGCAATAGCCGAAGCCAAAGGCTAAAAAACTTAACCTATTTTAAGGAATGAGAAAATGAACCCCGGACCAGACTTTGACAGAGAGAACGAAGCGGACAGAAAATACCGGCTTGCTACACAAGGAAAACGAGCCGAAGAACGCAAAGCAAAAAAACGGCTTGAAAAGGCTGCGCCTGCTCTGCTGGCAGCGCTGAGAGGCCTATACAATGATTGCCGAAATCAACCTATGGATAAGCAGCGAGGTGAAGCTATGGAAGAAGCGCACATAGCAATGGCCGCAGCCGAAATTTGATAACCTATTCATAGACTATCGCTATCGCTTTTTTGTTTCCCACAACTTCATTCAGGGCCTTCATCGCTAAGATTTTAGCTTCTGCTTCCGTTTCAGCGTGGAAAAAGGCCCGCTCCTTCCAGCCGTAACACGTCCAATATCGATGGAAGATACCATAGGCCCCGCATTGAGACCTGATGATAATCTTCTCAATGTTCTTGTAAGTTCTTACCATCCGTGTTTTTGCTCAATTCCTTAGCGATTAAGGCAGCTATTATCCAGTGAATAGGCTTGGAACGGTCCACCCAAAAATTACGATATTCCCTATAATTATGGCATTCCCTCCACACTTGTTCTGTTGCATCATACCACGCCCCCTTATTAAAATTCATTACTTCATCCCTCAGCCTGAAGGCAAGGTCGGCAAGAACCATATCCGGATTTTCAGGATATGCTGTAATCACATAACCATATTCTGGTCGGTGGTCACAAAGCCAGCAATACTGCTCTACTTCTAGCATATCCAGCACAGCCAACAGTTCTTTGATTTTCATTTCGGGTACTCCTGTATTTTTATAGCTTTGCCACAACACGGGCAAATTGGTTCTTGTCCTAAAATCACAGCACACCAAAATAACAAACCACAATCAGAGCATCGGTATTTTATCATTTTTTACTCCTCAAATAGTGGCATCTGGCCTGCCCTCTGCTCGGCGACAGGAACGCCGGTCTCAACGGCCTTTACCTTTGCTATTGCTATTTTGTCTATATACTCTTGTTTTAGCTCAATCATATAGTAATCACGCCGCAACTTGGCGGCTACCTTTGCTACGGTGCAGGTGCCGGCGAAAGGGTCAAGGACAATGCCTGGCCTCCATCCTGCATTACAGCCGCAGTCGGTGTAGCCTTTGAAAACTTTTGTTGCTATATCTTCGTTTTTAACTGCACCTGTAATATTGCCAGGATGAAATTTGCCCTCCTGTTTCATACGAGCCATATTTTCAGCCGTTCTACCAGTTGTCCTGCCTCCAACCAAATCATAAATCCTCGCCCTCCCCTTCCCGCAGGATTTACACACAAAAGCAGGACAGCCGGCCTTTATCATAGGCTCGACCAGTTTGTCAGGAAACGTGGCGAAGTGGGCCTCAGGCTCGGCCTGGGTAGGTATAGTCCAGACCGTGCGTTTGTTACGGCCAAGAGGGTTTGGGCTTAATTCTGTTCTATCGCCTATATCCTTAAAGCCGTCGTTGAGCTTATGTGTTCCTTTGCCTGCTAAATTACCACCACAACCCGACCAGTC
>SDBU01010815.1_pt1 | contig 10080 bp, 3 predicted proteins | sample 2277071 | NCBI WGS metagenome assembly SDBU01 (sample SAMN10397929, study PRJNA504765) | marine sediment metagenome | isolation source: marine sediment core GS08_GC12, 126 cmbsf | place: Arctic Ocean: Gakkel Ridge, Loki's castle | collected 2008 | reverse complement strand
CCCTTAGTTCCATACCAACCACCATGAACAAAGTGCCCTATTTCTACAAATTCAGCATAAGGCGCTTTCCTCATGTCTGGACCCACAGTAATCCCAGTCATATCATCGCCCCGAACATTAACGTGCATATTAATAGAGTTCTGTAGGTTACCAGTCCAGAACCTTTTGTTGGTTCTACGACCAGACTCTCTTTCAAGAATCTCCTTTGCCTTATCTCTGAGGGTTTTGCCTTGTTCAATAAGTTCTCCTCTGAAATCTGTTTGCAACAAGAATCCAACGGATTCCAGGTTTTTAATCGTTTGATTTACCCCCGACAGTGACAACCCTATCTTCATGTTATTTTTGCCCTCGAGGTAACTGTCTTAAACTTAGTTGTATCAAAGTATCCAGTTGATTGTTTTAGGCTAATCTTTATGTGATGGCTGTCGGTAACACTTTTCTGACCAGCCTGCAAAACTTGGACACCAAGAACCATCCAGTTCAAGCCCGTCTCCATATCAATAATTATATCAGTCGGTCTAATCTCTCTTATTGTTCCCAGTTCAACTCTGTTGATATAAGCGGAGTGTGTTTGTCGATGCACAACGCCCTGTACCTCATAACCGACATCTGTGGTTTGCGGTTGCACACTTGCGTCCAATGCAGCATAAGCAAGAGCTTTAACCACATCCTGGTCACCAATATCATCGATGGTAGTTTCCTGCCGATATACATATAGCTTAGTAGTTAAATACCTATCTGGGATATTTCTTATACTCATGTTTTTATCCTAATGGCCCAGCAAACATCATCGTTTTATAAGGCTGTCTGTATGGCCGCAATAACTTTAATATTGTCTGAATATTGCTCCCGCCAACACCTAACTCTCCCATGGCTTTTTGTTCTGTGGAAGACGTTTTGTACTGCTCGGTAATATCTTGAATCGTGAATCTGACAAGTTGTTTGTCATCACCCTGTGTCTGCTTATACAGATATTCAACTAACATTGCTGCAGCTTCCTTTACTCTATCTGGCACAGTCACGTAGCCCGCGGTGTAAACCACGGTGGCTACTGGAACTATTCGTGTTGCAGTTGGGTCAAATATGCAGACTCTTAGTGTTGGTACGCTTACATTTTGGAAATACTCAAGGTACCCCGCATTTTCGTTTATCCTGATGTATTCTACATCAAGGTCCACCGTGTTAGTTGGTCCTTGCATCAGCTGAACGCTGGTAAGGCTAACAATTGGTCTACGAGAGAGTTGAACGTGAATGCCATTGTGGACTTTATCCAAGACACAGCGTCTCTTTTCAGTGTAAATGGCATAGTTAATCGAGTCCCCGAAGAAGTTGTCCATTATAGCAGTGGACCTGTCGATGTATTTTTGTAGTATCGCATCAGTAGGCACATCATCAGTAATCCCTTCATAAACAGACTTTTGCCTCACCTCATAAGGCGTAATATACCCCTGTCTAAGAGAGGAGACGACCTCGAAATACTGTGTGTGTTCATACGTTGCGCTATTAATAACGAAGTGCCAAATGGCAGTGTAGATTCCAAGAACCGTAGTATAAGCTGACTCCATCTCATACTCGTATCTGCCCGTTGTTGAGCCTGCTGTAACCGCCTGACTGGTAAGAATAATGTTCCCGTTAGGGTCCCTAATTTCTCGAATACTGATTGAGTCAGGTGCGGTTAAGACATTGTTGTAATAGATGTCTACTTCTATCTTGTCTGATGTTGATTGTAAGATTTGATCGAGCATTTTTACCTCCTAATGTTTAATTCTAGCTTTCGCAATAACCCACTTGGTTATAATTACTCGGCTAAGGTCGGTAATATTTATAACATTCACTTTATTGTATGCCACCGCCCTTGCTATAGACTTAACATAAGTTATTTCATCAATTATGTCTTGGCTTCGTACCCTGTCTATAATCTCTACGACTGCATAGGTGCAAATGCTGCCTCTCGCAGAGACTGTTCTACTTACTGATTGTAATATATTCGCTTTCGCTTGTATAGTTTGCCTGATTGCTAGGGTGGAAATTCTTCCCTTGGCAGTGACAGTTTGCGCTGTTGTACCAAAAATATTTCCTTTAGCATCAACTGTTTGCGATTGAGTAGTTGTTATACGAGCTTTAGACCCTATAGTCTTAGTTCTTCCAGCCTCAATTCGTCCTTTGGTATCGATTGTTTGAGTGAACGGGGCTCGAATTGCTCCCTTTGCATCTATAGTCTGTTGAGGGGTGCCACGTATGTTTCCTTTTGCATCTATGCTCTGACTCTCCGCAGTACTGATCCTACCTAATGCACTGATTGTCTGGGTGCTGCCGATTTGGATACGACCCTTAGAATCAATCGTTTGTTCGCCAGCTGTTTGAACACGACCTTTGGCTTCAATGGTTTGTGTGCCTGTCTTGGCGATTGAACCCTTAGCAGTTATTGATTGCTCGGGTACTATTGTGATACGACCCTTGGCATCGATTGTCTGCTCGCCACCTATCTGAATCCTTCCTTTGGTAGATACTGTCTGCTCATAGGTTCTGGTAATTCTGGCCTTAGCTTCAATCTCCTTGGCTCCAGGTAATCCAATTCGTCCCCTAGTTTCCACAGTCTGTGTTTGTGTGGTGGCAATTCTTCCTTTGGCTTCTATGGTCTGGGTTGTTGGTGCTGTAATTCGACCCAGCGCTGAAATTGTTTGGGTGAATTGTTTCGCAATTCTTCCAAGGGCTTGAGTAGTTTGTTGGTAGGTTTGAGTTATTCGTCCCTTAGCTCCTATTGTTTGACTTTGTGTAGATACAATATTTGCTAGAGCCCCGATTGTCTGCGTACCCGAGATTTGAATACGTCCTAGGGCAGAAACAGTCTGAGTAAAGGCTCTGGCTATTGCCGCTTTTGCAGAAATGGTTTGCTCTTGGGTCTTCTTAATATCACCTTTAGCGTTGACTGTTCGCCCACCTGCAATACCGATTCGTCCTCTAGCTTCAATTGTTCTGGAGGTTGTTTTTGTAATATCAGCTTTGGCATCAATCGTTCGCACTTCAATTCTGGTAATTCTTGCCTTAGCTTCGATAGTCTGAGTAAAGCTACGTAGTATTACTGCCTTAGCGCTAATTTCCTGTGTGTATGTAGTAGCTATCCTACCTTTGGTTTGTATTGTCTGCGAGAAAGCCTTTTCAATGCGTCCAAGGGCATTTATTGTTTGAGAGTATATATTGGTTATTCTTCCTAGAGCTGAAATTGTTTGAGTATTAGAGATTTGAACTCTTCCCAAAGCATTTATTGTTTGAGTGCTTGCGATAGAGATTCTTCCCAAAGCCGTGATTGTTTGAGTAGATTGCTTTTTAATGCTAGCTTTCGCTGTGACTGTTTGATTGACTGTATTACGAATATTTCCTTTAATAAACAGATTGCGAACCCATTTATGGTCATGGAGAACAAATAAATCAAAATGTAATTTATGACTTGGGTTGGCTGGTGCTGAGTGAAAAACTCTTATTTTTAATTCGCCGCCACTTATATAATCTTCTGCCGGAAGTAAAGTAATAAATTCATAAAATGCTTCTACTGGAGTTTTAGGAATATCATTTATATTGTCAGTTAGAGCATCCCATTGAGTTAATGTGTAATTCCATTGATACAGTTTTACATTGTGAGCAGGATTGCCATCATAATAACCATGAATATGGAGTCCATATTGTCTAACCTCTGGTATATTTTCAAATACAAAATCATAGTCAAATCCTGGCGGTGGACCTGCTATTTCATCAAGAACAAGATCATTACCGTCATCTAAGTAGACATCTCTTAATATTCCAGAGTCAATTGCACCCTCAACTATATTTAGTGTTGTTGGCCAATACCATGGAAGGTGTAGGTGGGCTTTGGCATCAATTGTGGCACCAAGCCCGAGTAGGGCAATTCGTCCTTTAGCATCAACCGTGTGTGTAGTTTGCTTCTTAATGTCAGCACCAACCTCAATCGTTTGAGCAGGAGTGATAGTTATTCTTCCCTTGGCGTTTATATTCTGAACAAAACTCCTTGATATTGCCGCTTTAGCACTGATTTCCTGCGTGTCTGTAGAAGTCATCCTACCTCTGGCCTCAACAATTTGTGAGACAGCTTTTTCAATTCGTCCTAGAGCTTGAACCGTCTGTGTAAATGTTTGAGTTACTCTTCCTTTTGTCTGAATCGTCTCAGTTTGAGAGGCGACTATATTTGCTTTGGCATTGGTTGTTTGAATGCCCACAATGCTGATTCTTCCCTTGGTTTCGATGGTTTGAATTGCCAGCTTTTTAATTGTTGCTTTGGCTGTGATGGTCTCAGCCTGAGTTGCCTTAATATTAGCTTTCGCCTCAACTGTTTGGCCCCCAGCTATTCCGATTCGACCTTTGGCATCGATTGTTCTATTTGTTGTTTTTGTGATGTCAGCCAGAGCTTCAATTGCCTGTTCTTCAATTCTGGAGATTCTGGCTTTTGCTTCTATAGTCTGAATAAAGCTACGCAATATTGCTGCTTTGGCGCTAATCTTTCTGCTTGTTGAGATTGTTATCCTACCCAGAGCTGTTATTGTCTGAGTTGATAACTCCTCAATTCGTCCTAGAGCTTCGATGGCCTGTTCGATTACTTTAGTTATGCGTCCTAGGGCTTCAATCGTGACTACCTGCCCAGATACGATGTTTCCTTTAGCATTGAGTGTCTGGTTGGTTGTAACTGCAATTCGACCTTTGGCATCGATAGTCTGGGTTGCTTGTTTGCTAATTGAACCCTTGGCATTAATCGTTGCTGTCTGGATAAGTCTGATGTTACCTTTGGTATCAATCGTTGTTCCTGTAGCTATGCCAATTCGTCCTAATGCTTCTACTGTTTGTTGCTGTTGAGCATTGACGTTACCTAAGGCACTGATTGTCTGAGTGCTTGCTATGGTAATTCGTCCCAGAGCCTCTATTGTTCGAGCTATCGAGCTGACGATATTAGCTTTTGCTTCAATATCTTGGGATGCTTCTCTAGCAATCCTTCCAAGGGCCTCGATTGTCTGCTGACTGCTTATTCCGATACGACCCAGAGCCTCAATAGTTTGTTCTGCAGTCTTACTGATAGAAGCCAATGCCTCAATGGTTCGAGTTAATGCTTCAGAGATGGTTAATTCCCAAGTGTCTGACCACTCACCCCAGATGATAATGTCTGCCAAGGCACTGACCGTTTGCTCTTGAACTAAGTATTGGATATTGGCCAGTGCGGTAACCGTCTGTTGAACATTCTTAGAGATGTTTGCTAGTGCCTCGATTGTTTGAGTGCTTGAAAGCTGTACTCGTGCTTTAGCGGTAATGGTTTTATTCGCAGGGCTTTGTATTCTGCCAATGGCTGAAATACTTTGTGTTGTAGCTATTTGCACACGTCCCAATGTAGAGATTGTGTTTTCTAATTGTATTTGGACTCTACCCAAAGCTTCAATTGTTTGAGCAGTTGATTTATCAATGCTTGCTTTTGCGTCTATTGTTTGAATAACTCCTGTACCTTGAATCGCTGCTTTGGCTTGAATCGTTTTTTCAAATAGTTTCTGGATTCTTGCAACGGTTGTAATCGTTTGACTGAATTGTTTTTGAATCCGTCCTTTTGCGGTTACCGTAATAGTTTTCTCTTCCCAAAATGGATAATCCTTTAATTCAAAGTCGGTTACGTATGATTTCGTAGTAGTTGGGGTATTGTATGCAGTTATGTAAATGTATTGTTCCTGGTCAACCCCAGTTCCCATATCCCATGTTTCACTAGAGATATTTGTCCATTCATTTTCCAGTACAGGCTTAGTAGCTTGGTCAGCCACGTCAAAGTAGATTGTGGTGTCATCAACTCTAATACGCATCCAGTATGGGGGTGTTAGCACGTCGCTATCTCCACCTACTTGAGCAGTTGCCCCATTGTCTTTAACGTTTGGAGAGAGGGCTGGTCCAGTAGTAAGTTGGAAATTATACCAATTATTTTCTGAATAAACATCCCATTGATGGCTTGCTACTGATGTTGGGCAGAATTTCAAACCACCATCAGTACAGTGTTGAGACACTTTAAGAATCGTCTGAGTGTTTCTAATGTCGTAGGTGATAAGAGATTTTATAAATCCAGACACCAGGGCATTGGAAGCTACCTCCAACCGATTATTTTGTTCAACTACAAGTGAATCGGGGTTGGTACTCTCCACCCATTTATTGGTATCAAAAGAGTTGTCTGTAAAGCTGTCTTGTAAATATATTGTACTCATTTGACTCCTCCTCTCACTCTCCAGTATTTAACACCTAGCGAGAGGTTTACTGTTGCTCTGGCCTGATTACCGTAGTAGGTAGAACTTACTCCGTCTACGGGATATGGTTCCCATGAGTCGCCATCCCAGTATTCAAAACCTGAGTCTCTGTAACTAAATAACGCTGCCTCTAAATCTGTGAAGCTATCATCTTCTCTGTTCACTTGAACATGGGCATGGATGTTTCTTTCCTTGCAACAAATTGGGATTTCCCAAACTAATATTACAGGGCTTGTAGTCACCGTTAGATGTGGTGGTGTGACAAGAATTGTTTTAGTTAGGCAGACAATCTTGGCCCTAGCTTCGATTGTTTGCTGACCTACAACTCCAATTGATGCTTTAGTTTCAATAGTGCGTTCCTCAGGTCTCCCGATGCGTCCTAAGGCTTCTACAGTTGCAGTCCTACCTGTTTGTATTCTACCTTTGGCCTCAATGGTTTGAGTTCTAGTCAGCAGGCTAATATTAGCTTTCGCTTCAACCGTTTGAGTAAGGGTTTTCTGAATCCTTCCTTTGGCGTCTAAAGTTTTGCTCAGGGCTAGCTGAATACGTCCTAAGGCATCTACCGTCTGGGTAATCGTGGACTTTATATTTCCCTTAGCGTTTACAGTTGCAGAGGCTTGTTTTTGAATACGACCTAGTGCAGACACCTTTTGAGTTGTGGTTGCTGTTATACGACCCAAGGCGTCAAGCGTTTGACTAAACTGTTTCTGTATTCTTCCCAGTGCAGTAACGGTTTGTGTTGACAATATACTGATACGACCCCTCGCACTAATAGTTTGAGTAAATCCTTTTTGAATACGTCCAATGGCCGTGATAGCTCGCTCAGATGGTTTCTGGATTACCGCTGTGGCAGATACTGTTTGTGCGAATGTCTCAGTTATGCGACCAAGGGACGTGACCGTTTGAGTACCCGCAATAGTAATTCTTCCCAACACACTTATGGTGTTCGTACTTTCTTGTTTTATTACCGCCTTTGCAGTAACAGTTTGTTCAACACCCAACCGAATCCTAGAGGTTGCTGAGATGGTTCTGGAAACTAACCTTTTAACGGCACTTTTAGCACTCAATGTTTGGGGCTGACTAACGTGTATACTGGCTTTAGCTGATACATTTCGCTCGTTTGCTATGCTTATTCGTGCTTTAGCAGTGACGGACCGTGAGGCTGGTTTTTGGACCCTACCAACGGATAGTATCGTATTACTAGAGGTTACGGTAATTCTCCCTTTGGCTGTCAGTGTTTTAGCAAATGCTATTCGTATTCGTGCTAAAGCGCTAATCGTTCTTTCAGATGTTTTCTTAATGTCTGCCAAAGTTTGAACAGCTTTTTCTTGAGTAGCACATATGTTTGCTTTAGCATCTATAAGTTCGGTATGTTGTGCACTAATATTCCCCCTGGCTGTCAGGATATTGTGACCCATCCAGAAGTTATCAAACCATGTTGCTGGAGGTGTATACCCTCCTGTGCTCACACCTGCATACCCGAAACAATTAAGTCCTGTTACTTGGCCGATGTATGTCCAGCTTTCCGCTCCCCTGACTTTGTACCAAGCAGTGATGCTGTTTTGAGTTACTACAGCCCTAAGCGTGTACCAAATGTCAATGTTGACTGTATGCCCATCAAAGTACGTTGAGGCAATTAATACCTGATCGCTGTACGGATTAAGCCTAATACCATACCAGCCGTCTTCTCTGAATCCAACTACTAAACCTCCAAAGTCGTTTGTGGTTATAAATTTAAGGTCTACCTCAATTTCGTACGGGAACCTACCAACTGAGTGCCTTCTAAGCATGTGGTAATCTGTTTGGGCGCTTATTTGTCTAGTAACATATAAACAGGTGCTTTCGTCCTCTACCCCGATAGCCCAAATCCCACTTCCCACTTCGTGCCATTCGCTGTCAGGCGGTTGTAGAGGTCCCACGTATGTCTCGAATGTGTCTGCTATACCCGTTGAGATTTCTCTACTGATATTAGCCTTAGTGCTGATTGCCTGAGTTGAGATAAATCCAATGCGTCCCTTGACCTCGAGTGTCTGAGTTAATATTTTCTTAATTGAACCCTTTGTCGTAACTGTTTGACCTCCAGGGATTCCAAGTCTGGCAAAAGCCCCGATGGTTTGAGCTACTGTTGCGCGAACATTTCCCTTAGAGGTGAGGGATTGTGCACTGGTTGTAGTAATTCTTCCTAGGGTTCCTACGGTCTGTGTGGTTGTTTGGGTGATTTTTCCCAGGGCATCCACGGTTTGTTCACCAGAGCTTGTAATTCTTCCCAAAGCGCTGATGGTACTTGTACCTTCTCTTTTAATTATTGCTTTTGCATCAATGGTATGCTCAGCACTCCTTTGAACTCTAGCGGTTGCCAAGATGAGTCTCGAAGTAGACCTTTTTAGCGCTGTTTTGGCACTTACGGTCTGCGGTTGCTCGGCCCGAATGTTGGCTTTAGCCTCAACATTCTGAGTATCTACCGCACTTATTCGTCCTTTAGCAGTGGTGAGTTGCGAAGCAGATTTTTGGACTCTTCCCAAGGCTTCTAGGGTCCTACTAGAGGTTAGGGTAATTCTCCCCTTGACTTCTAGATACTGTTCAAAACCCTTTTGTATAGAGGTTTTCGCCGATACTATTTGGCCCGTTGTTTTCTTAATAGAAGCCTTAGTGTCTATGTCCTGACTGATTCCAGCTAGCTTAATTCGACTCAGAGCATCGATTGTCTGCGTAGTAGAGGCCTTTATGTTAGCTTTTGCATCAACGGTCTGTGTGCTTGATTTCTGAATCCTTGCTTTGGCACCTATCGTTTGCTCTGAGGCAATCTGAATGCGTCCCAATGCAACAATTGTTTGGGTGCTAGAGCGTTGGATACACCCTTTTGCCTCTACCGTTTGAGAAAGTTGTTTCCCTACTCTCGATTTTGCTGTAATAGTTTTTGTTTGTGTAGCTGTAACGATAGCTCCAGCGGTAAATGTACTAGGTGAGTATTGGTTATTATATGTAGTTATAACCCACCCATCTGTTCTGGCCGTAGTTGCGGGGGCGACGCTTACTTCATCTACAATAGCGTCTATAAACCTCGCAGCCGCGTTTCCCACACCCCAAAAGTTACATCCCATTGCAAAATCAGCAACACTACCATCTCTAGCACCTGTGGAAGCAGCAGTAGCTTTTACTCCATTAAGAAATACTCTTAATTCTCCTGATGTTTGATCGAAAATCCCAACAACATGTGCCCGAACCCCTGTATCTAAGGCGGCAAGAGAATCGACTTGCGAGGGTTGAGTTGAGGATTTGTCAAAAAATCCAACCTTATTGTTTGTACCCACATAAAGGTTATATCCGTATACAAAAGCAGGGTCCAGGGATTTAGAGGCAATGCTTGAGTAGTTAATTCCTGGTGAACTTTTCAATGTTATCCAAGCAGATACAGTTATACTTCCAGTAGTTTCTAAATTGGGGCAAGCCGCATGTGCCCTAGTTAGATACTCACTATCATCGCTTTCAAAGTCATACGCATTACCGAGTGGCGCACTGGGTACAACTGTAGGAATAGCACCCGCACCTAAGTCGTATTCGTTAGGAGTGCTGTCTGTGTAATTTGCGTCCTGATTATGCCAAACCCCTTGGTAATCATTAGACCACACACTTTCGCTACCAAAAGCAGCATCTCTTGCAGGTTGTGAACCACTAGTGTTATCTCTCCATAAGTAAATGACAGTATCTTCATCGTAAGCAAGGATTGGTATTTTTACCCATATCTCACAAGTTTCGCCAGAATTATCATAGGAAACTACCTCGCAAGATAGTTGTATGTCCC
>SDBU01010814.1_pt1 | contig 10080 bp, 6 predicted proteins | sample 2277071 | NCBI WGS metagenome assembly SDBU01 (sample SAMN10397929, study PRJNA504765) | marine sediment metagenome | isolation source: marine sediment core GS08_GC12, 126 cmbsf | place: Arctic Ocean: Gakkel Ridge, Loki's castle | collected 2008 | reverse complement strand
CTCCCTGCAAGCCATAGCGACGAGCCCATTCCGGATTGTTTTGAATAACTGTCAAGACGTCAAAACCTCTTTCAGTGTCAAAAGGGACTTTATTGATTTTGTAATAGCGGGCAAAGCGATCAAGATTTGACCTGTTGTCTTGATTGCGCCTCAAATATAGGGAAGAGTTGTAGTTTTCGAATAGAAGAACCCATGAATCGGTGGGGCAACTGTCAATCATCCAATGTTCTTTGGGTAATATCATAAAATCGAATTGATACGTTTTGTCAATAAGGCTCTGATAGCCCTGATTTCCATGTAGTATGGTGTAGTGGTCATGAAGTAAGCCGCCTCCGTGGAGAACGGTTCGTCCATCCAGGAAAACCTTATAATCGGGAAAGAGGTGAAAGATGAGATAACCACCCCAACCATAGGGATTGAACATGCGACCATCTAAATGGACCTGTTTTAGGATGTGAGCAACGGATGTTGGGTAACGATCATTTTCAATTGTTTGACGCATATTCAATGGGATGGTCGCGATTCCTGTATTGATCCAGAAGAGAGTGCCTGTCGACAACAAGAGCCATGCAACAATTCCCGGCACCAAACCCCTCTTTTTGCCCGTGTTATTAGTATCAAAGGCCGCGGCAAAATAGCGCACTGTTAGAAGCAAAGGAACAGCCAATAACCAGACAAAACGAATGGCTGACAAAGCCAACACGCTCATCATAAGGCCAATCAGAGCGTGGTCTAAAGGCCATCTAGGCGATTTCTTCCAAACAATCGACCAAGTGAGGCTTCCGAGAAAGATTGCGATAATTGAGAGCACGACTACCTTGAGGAGCACAGGAAAGGCAATGGCTCCTCTGAGTGTCAGAAAAAATTCCGTTTGTAAGGAGATGAAGATTGGCTGCCACTCCATAATAAAGCTTCGAGCAAGTTGGGATCCAGAAAAAACATAATCCAAAGTATCCGCGGCGCGAGGTGTTACAAAGACTGCTATGATGCTCAATGCCAGCATGGCGCCTTTGAACTTGGTTTCTGATGGTTTAGCGAAGGTCTCTTTCAGAGGCCAGGTCAAGACCAGTCCGCGGCTGATGAAACCGACAAAGAGGATTGCAATGACGATGAACATAAATGAGTGCAGGTTTACCCACACAACAAGACCGAGACAGACTGGCAAGAGAAACCAGCTTTTGTACTTCCTTATGGTAAAATACGTGAGGCAAAACAGGGCCATGAAAAGGTGTGAGAATATTTCGGGCCGGATATGGAACCGTGTGCGCAGCAAATAGGTTATCACAAGCAAGATACCCAAAGACATGACATAGCGCCCAGTCTGGCGATAGGCAACGCAGAAAAAGAGTGCAAGAGTCAGGGTTTCAACAACTGACCGGAGAACCCTCAGGCCTGTAAAGCCCGCTAACTCGTAAGTCTGAAAAAATATGAACTGAGACAGCCATTCGTGAAGAATCCAAGGGCGGCCTGATGTGGTGTAGGAAAAGGGGTCTGCATTGGGGAGTTGGAAGTGATTGTTTGCTATGAGTTCGCCGACTTTTAGGTGAAGCCAGATGTCATTGGAAAAGATCGGTCGGAAAGACACCATAAACAGAAGGGCTAACGCAAGGACAAGAAGCACCTTGGGTAATATCTTTTCAGTAGTTCCTCCTAATTCGTTTAACGCCATGGTTTCGTCAACGCGTTGTCATATCAGTTGAGAAAATGTCTTTTTCCCCGCTCATCACTCAGCAGAGCAAATTATGGCAACTTGCAGATTACTTCTCGAATACCTGCATGATACCTATGCTTGCCTTGGAATTACAGAAGAGTCTGTTGTCAAATCGTATGATAAAATCTCTGATCTTGGCAAGCCATTTTGGTGGCTTGTAATAAACTGATTTCTTTATTGCTTCAAGATTGCTGCGCAGCCTGGCTCGGTTCTTGGGGTCATTTTTGGTAAACCTTTGAGCAAAGCTGTTGATGTAACCATTTTCCACCAATCCCACCAATGTATGTGATAAGTGCTTGGTTCTTATAGCCCTTGGGCCGAATTTTGCTTCCAGTGTTTCCGCTGTATATAGTCGCTTGTGCCCCCAGCCCCAGACCCCTATCCTCATTAACTTACCAAACCTGTTCAAAATATAATTCACCGGGTCATACACCAGTGGAAAATCTCTATAGGGAGCTGTTACTATGAACTTGCCACCCTTCCTTAATACCCGCACTAACTCTCTAATGGCACGCTCATCTTACTGCAAATGCTCCAGAACCTCTACACAAATTACGCAATCAAAGGTGTTGGGTCTACAAGGGATCTTGTCAATACTTGCAACACAATATGCAACAGTGTTTTCTGGGTTAATCGACGCTGCTATTTGGACGTCGCCTCTGTTTAATTCAAGAGAGACAATCCTTTTTGCTTTCTTTTTTAGGAAACAGTCATAAAATCCGTCCCCACAGCCTGCATTCAGCAGCATGGCAGCCCCATCAACCTCGCGTATCACTTCCTGCAGTCTCGTGTAATATGAAGGTGCTAACTCTTTTATCGACATCTTTAATGTAGTAACCTTACTTTGATCAGATCTCTAAACATACGAAAAGTCTCTTTTGCCGCATTGACTTTAGATGCGGCCGCACTGTTTATCCACGTAACAGGAACTTCCTTTATCCTGGCGTTGAAAAGCTTATTGGCAAGAAACAACACCTCAACATCGAAACTGAAGCCATCAATCTTTTGACGTTCAAAAATGCTCTTGGCAATATCACGCTTAAACAACTTAAAACCACATTGGGTATCCTTGATCCCCTTGACCGCGTATATTTCTGTTAGTAGTCCGAAACCTCTTCCAAGAAATCTTCTGTGCAATGGCTGTTGTATTTTGATGTCCGCACCCTTGATTCTTCTCGAACCTATAGCAATGTCGTAGCCTTTGTCTATATACGTCTTCAACTTGAAATATTCTTCTATTGGAGTCGAAAGGTCAGCGTCAGAGAACAGTATCAAATCTCCTGTAGCCTTTAGAACGCCTCTTTTTGCAGAGTACCCCTTGCCTCTGTTTGATGTATTGTTAACCAGAAAGATCCCTTTGTAGGTCCTGCTATATTTCTGGATGATTCTTCTGGTGCTGTCCTTTGACCCATCATTGACTACAACTATTTCAACGTTGGTTCCGTTCTTGTCAAAGAATTCTGTAATTCTATCCAGTGTTTCTGGCAGCCTCTCCTCTTCGTTGTATGCCGGAATTACTACTGATAATGTCATGGTGTTATCTATTGTCTCAATGATCTTGGAAGGACACTTCTGTGTCTATGTCTGTGGAGTCATTAGAGACAGTTGGAAGAGGTGCAAAAGCAAAATACCACCATATCACAAGCAAGGCAAAAAATTGGAGCGAGAAAATATTCACCTGAAAACCTTTCATATAGATCCTGTATGTATCCATATCCAAGAACTTTCCCACAGGCAGAGGATACCAAATTGCAACTACGCCGTAGGCTGCGCCCAAGAGATAAAACCATTTGTTCAAAGTCTGGCAGTAGAAAAGTTCGTGGACTAGTACGGCAAGGGGGACCAAAAGCATGACGAGATACGGTGTGGAAGTCATTTTGCTAGTTAGCAGCATAGTCACGACGGCAAGGGCATATCCCCGGAGGGCGCGGCAAGACGAGCGGTCGTCCCTTTTTCGAGTCACATAGGCAAGGGCGAGGAGCACAAGCGTTGAACTTGCGAGGATGCATATCCGGGCAATGAGGGGGCTGTCAATTATGCCTGTTGTCCAGGTGGAATGGGTAAGCAGACGGCTGAAGAAGCCGGTTAAGGAATGATTATCGTGAGATGCGTCAAAAATCCCCTGAGAGACCATAGACTTAAAATACCAAAGATAAAGATCGACATCAAAAAAGAGCAGGGAATAGATGAAGATAAGGCATAGTACAAAGACAGCCGAAAAGAACGCCTTATACTGCCGCTTCCATAACATGTATCCTATCAGAAGCGCTGGGATGACCTTGATAATGGTTGCTAGCGCAAGAGCGACACCCACATAAATATCTTTATTGGTCCTGTAGAAATAAAGTCCTAATGTGATAAGGGAGAACAGAATTATATTGCATTGCCCTACTAGATAATCAATGAACAAAGGGGTAAAATTCATACATACAAAAATTACTACTATCCATTCCAGCCACGAATATTGACGCTTGATGGCTTTCATCAAAGTAATAATACTGAACAAGAAGCATATATGGTTAAATATATTCCAGAACAAGGCAGCTTGCTTGAAACTGAGATAAGCTAGTGGACTTAGAAAGATGACAAAGCTCGGCGAATATACATAGGGCATAGGTCCCTTATAGTTTAAAACTCCTTCCTGAAAGAATCGGGTCATATGCTCATATATTGGGAGTCCATACTTAAACGCTAACGCTGCATTGTAATAGGCTACAAAATCGACTTTTTCGGTGGAAAGCGGTCGAAATAAGCCGTTATATATATAATTGAATGCTGTAAAGCCTAATAGGACAAAAACCAGTATTTTCCCGTGGTCCCACATCCACCTGTCTGACGAATCATCTGCAATCTCTAGTCCAAAAATAGTCATCTTTTTCAGTTCTGTAGTCATTGTGGAAAATCTCGTTTTGACCGGCCCGCTCCCCGCGCACGAAGTGCTGCCGCAAGGCAGAACCCCCACCCTTTAGGGCGGGGAGGCTTCATCGTTTTCTTTTCCGGCTAAATACCAGGAGGGCTGCAATGATCACAACCATTGAGAGAACAGAAACCATGGTTCCGACTTTGAAACTCAAAGGACTGAACACAAAACGCACAGTATATCTTCCGGGCTCCATCGATACACTTCGAAACAGGTAATTTGCCGTCAGAATGGCCTTTTTCCTGCCGTTTACGTAGACCTGCCATCCCGGATAATTGATTTCACTCATGACGAGGAAACCAGGGGCATTCAGTTTTGCATCTATGACTATCTCATCGCAGGCATATGAGAGAATTCGGCACATCTCATTTGGATATGCACGGATTTCTTGGGTTGTGATTTCTGGGATGTTGAATTGGCTTGTGAAGACCACTGTCTTCAAAGGATCAAAATCACGTCCCATCATGTAGTCGAGGACTTCTTCGTCATCCTTCACAACCGCCTGGTGAACAATATAAGCCCTCGGAACGTAAGTATCTCTTTGGATGATTGTATTGGAGCCACAATCGATTGCATATTTCAAGTTCAACATGTCCATGAGAGAATTGTCCGTATTTCTGACATAATGCATGTTTACAACCTTGTTGTCTGCAGGAAAATGCTGACTCTTATTTATATATTGCATATAACGTCTAAGAATTAAAGGATCATAACCCTGGATATCCTGAAATCGATACCAGAGTCCGGCGTTCTCAGGGAAACAACTATTCTTGACCACGGCCCGGTAAACATCACGATCCGATTTGAGCTGTGAGATCAAACGTAGTTGGCTCGGAGGAGGGTCGAGGTCTACAGTCCGAATAAAAGGGAAGGCAAACGATCCAAGGTCGGCCACGGATATCAATATTAAAAGGCTGCCTGTCGTTACATAAGATGGAAGACCTCTCCGGTAGAGAGAGAGCAAAGCAACGATGACAAGTGAGAGGGCACAAGTCCTCAAAATGGCACTCGTCACAATCGCATGCACCTTACCTGCTTGGCTGCCCATTAGTCCAGTCGGTTTGGCATATTTGAAAAGAAGGTAAAAGAAACTGTACGGATGTACATAAACCCAAATTGCCAGGATCAGTACAAAGGATAAACCACAAAGAACGATCATTCGGTTTGTGCCGGAAAAAAGGTTGCCGTCACTTAAGTAATCCAGACCCATGCCAGCCAATACGGATATTGAGAAAACATAGAGAAATAGGATTTGGGCTGGTATGCGAAAATGGTGAAATCCAGGCAGATAGTAAATGAACCTATACAGAGGGTTGTGTTTGCCGAGGGCTAGAAATAAGGCACTCACAAGCAAGAGAACAAAGAAGGTTCCCACTCGATTTGCCAAAATCCTTCTGATGGTGATAACCGGTAATATCAACGCACATAGGCCCACATATCCGCAGTACTCCCAAAATGTCCAGCTCGCATCGCTGATCCAGAATGTTCTGTTGGCCGGCACGCCAAAAAAATCGGGAATCAGAAACGTTATGAAGTCCTTGGGGGGGAAAGAATCGAGGGTGGCGAATTCGTAGCTCATGCCGCCTGCACGGGTAGAGAGTTGCGTAAATTCGAAGGTGGGCAGGAGTTGCAAGGCTGCCAGGCAGAAACCAATAAGAAGAACGGCAACTGTGCCAAGTGCAGCCTTTGGAGCGTAATGGCCACGTTCTTTTCGTAGTCGGGTACAAATGGAATAAAAGGCATATAAGAATGCGCCGAATATCGTGTAAAAGGCGATCTGCGGAAAACCGCCCAAAATTTGCACGCCGAGAAATAGACCTGCCAGGATGGCGTGTCTCGGGTGAAGTATCTTCAGGAACTTGTGGAGGTAAAAGAATATCAAGGGTATCCAAATGTAGTTCTGAACAAAGGTTAGATGTCCGGCATAAAGATGAGCCATAAAGAATCCATTATAAGTGAAAACAATCGAAGAGAGAACCGCGCCCATTTTATTGATAGAAAGAGAGCGGACAAAAACATACATAAATATGGAACCGAGCATGCAATGAAATATGATGGTGTAACCGTAAGCATATTGCGTAGGCATTATATAAAAAAGGAAACTGAGCGGATAGAACATTGATGCCTGAATATTGGCAATAAAGGGTGTGCCCGAGAAAAGGTAGGGATTCCAGAATGGAAGTGTCCTGTGGGACCATAGGTGGTCATATATAAATTTTTTCCATGGATAAAACTGGAGCACAAAATCCGAGCCGAAAAGTGCATCTCCTGAAAGGATGATCTTAGCGAAGAAGATCAAAACAGACACGATAAGGATAGTAACAGGAATAGACTTAGACAAAAATCGCCTATCGTTTGACATCGCGTGAGTACCGTATTCTCCGTGGATTACGCACTTGAGTTGGCTCGGCCTGACCAAAAGAAGGCCAGAGCGTACATAACAAGTGCAAGGATATATAGGCTTCGAAAACCAAAATACATGGAGTTATACTCAAGAAACCCGCCAAGCATGGCGCCCAGTAGATTTGAGGATAGAGCTGTTGGTACTTGACTGTGTTGATCTAACTCACTGGAAAAAGCTAGCCCTGAGAAAAAAAGTGGCGCGGTGAGCAATGCGGTTATCAGAATCTTATCAAGCTTAAAAGGAAGAAAGGCAAGGTTTGCTCCTGAGAAAGACATGCCAGCGATGAGAAAGCAGGCAAGCAAGCCATAGATTAGAAAGGGGGATGGGGAACCAAACCTAATAACAAACAAATTGGCCAAGAACGCCATGATCAGGATGCCCACAATCACGGCGCTGATGACCATCCATGTGTTGCCGTAAGTTAAGCCAAGCTCCGTGATACTCTTGGTTTCAATAAGCATAAAGCCTGCCCCCAGAAAAAAACACGGGACGGAAAAACCTTCCCTTGCACCAGGTGTGATTTGCCGTATGGACACCAGAGAAACGAGAAGAAGAATCAAAATCATAACAACATAGGACATCGGATATGCCCGCACAGGCATGTAGAAAAAAGGCCAGTCGTCAGTCGAAACATCGGTCACAATCCTTTCATCGTCAAACGAGTGGGTGACTTCCTCAAAGGGTGTCATCGTGTCGGCCGCCACGCGATTCATTCCAGGACCAATGACAAATGTAAAAGCATAATCATAAAGGGCCATATAAACGCGTGGCACCTTACCATCGAAAGCTTCCCTAAGCATCACAAAAAGCTTTCGACCGTGTTTTTTTGAAAAAATGGAGAAGCTCATGCAGATAATGCCGTCATCCTTCAGCTTGGCACGTGCTTCTCGGAAAGCTTCCACTGTATACACAAAACTGTCTAATCTGACATTCGACATACCTGATAGCAAAGTCTGAGCATCCAAGAGGCCGTATACGATCATGTCATAGCGGTGGTTCGTTTGGCGAATAAAAGTCCTGGCGTCATTGACGATAGAACTAACCTTGTTATTTTGATACGGCATTTCAGGATGCATTGTCTTACCATAATATAAGATCACAGGGTCAATTTCGACAGCATCAACATGTCCGGCACGACATCGTAATGCCGCAGCTACATCATTTCCCGTACCGCTGCCCACAACCAATACACGCTCTGGTGAGGGTTTGAACAAATACGGCAGCTCGTAGTATGCGGCATGTTGTCTCATATCCTGGTCTCTTAACTGCGAGTCGAGACTCAGGTCCAATATTCGCTGGTAGTATGCATGATTGACAAGTAGCTGGGCCGGTTTGCCTTTCTGCAGATGAAGTGAAATGATCTGGTATGGGGAATACGCGTTAATCAAGTCCGGGGAAGACGGGATGGCGAGCAACGCAAGGGCAATGATCATACATAGGGCAGAGGATAGTAAGGCTGCAAGGGATCTATACAGAAACATAGCAACGCCAACTGAACCCAAGAGTATCCAAATTGAAGGTGGACACCAGGCAAATGAAAGAACCGAAAATACGCCAATTCCCAGCAGGCTCCCTATCAGATTCCAGCTATATGAGACTAATTTGGGACGCCTGAGCATTAAGCGCGAGGTCAATTGGCCCAATGGGATGAAATTGAGCATATTAAACACAAAAATAAAAGCCAAGAATCCATAGAGCATGGCTTTCTGGCTTGGCGTATTTGCGAACCTCAAGCCGTGTGCAGCCTGCTCAATGATTGGATTCCCTAAACTGTATTGAATTGGAGAGGATTGGAGCAAGTGCATGCCAACGATTTGCATTGCAAGTGCTGGCAACACCAATGGCGTAGTGAGAGGTCGCCGCCGTCCGATCGCATAACCAATGCCCAAGCCCAAAAAGCACGACAGTAAGCTGATATTCTTGAAATGAGCAAATACCCCAAGACACGAAGCGTGCCATCGGATAATTAGAAGTTCCATATAGAGTCCAAGCGCGCTTGCCAGAGCGATCCATCTCGTTATGTGCTTGTCAGGGAGGCCGTCAATATGATCCGTATGACGTTCTAGCCCTTTTTCTATTCTTTTCCACCAGCTATCACGAATTTTATACACAGCCATTCCTAGGCACAACATTCCTACACAGACCCATCCTGTCCCCGCACGAATCGAGAGAGTCATTTGGGGGTCTTTGATTACACCCAAACAGAATACCACTAACGCCAACAGGAGGACAAAAGGAACAGAGCAGATAGTGTTTCCAGAATTGTGTCGCATCAGCGAAGCCTCTCGAAGCTTCTGCGCTTCTTATTGGAACAGAGAGACTTTATTGAGTATCTTGGATGAACTAAGACGAGGCGGCTTTGCAATAATCTGTATCTGTGTTGGACCATCTTATGCAGCTTGCGCTCAGCCTGTTAAGTTTTCTTGACGAATTGAGACAAGAGAAACAGGAAAAGGTACATTACAACATCTAAGGTGACAGATTTTGGGAATAAACGTCGACGACACCGCCCTATTAACACAGCCCAGGAGCTGTATAAACAAGTCAGAGCACGTGCGGCTATTGTCGCTATGATCTCGAATTGTATCCAGCATCTTAAGATGTCATTGTAACGATAGGGCTTGAGTCGCATATCATTTGCCTACCCGGCACTCCACGGTTCATTGGAGACTGGCGCCAGCGTTCACTTCTGCACCAATGGGTTCATGACCGGTTAACAGGGCGGAATCGAACAGGTAAATCGAGCCGCCCAGAACGGCCATAGGGCGAGCGTGGCGTAGCGGCGCATAATAGTTTCGAAGCGCAAGATCAAGATGGATGCCCCGCAAGTGGGTGGCACTTATTGCAATGATACCGGGGCCCGTGGGAAACTTGACCGGAGGCCCATACCGATAGCCGCCCGGAAGGTTGATGTAATCAATGCCATAGTAAGCCGGATCAGCCATGCCAAAATAGCACAGATAAAGATTTCCATCCGGATTCTTCTGCCTCCAGTCAGCAAGCAATTTCAAGTCTTGTCCCCAGTCAAGATTCGAGTCACCAAGG
>SDBU01010813.1_pt1 | contig 10080 bp, 8 predicted proteins | sample 2277071 | NCBI WGS metagenome assembly SDBU01 (sample SAMN10397929, study PRJNA504765) | marine sediment metagenome | isolation source: marine sediment core GS08_GC12, 126 cmbsf | place: Arctic Ocean: Gakkel Ridge, Loki's castle | collected 2008 | reverse complement strand
TGAGGAAAAGTTTTCCCATATGTCACCTGAAGAGATAAACCAGCATGCAAGTAATTTATCAGAAAAAATGCTATACGGGGGTACCATTGAAGAAAAAAGAAAAGCTAAAAATAAATAAGGCCCAGATAGAATTTTATTGCAGGCATGATATAAACATATGGTCTGAAATATATAGGGGATTTGAAAATCCGCCTCATATCAGGGTATGGCACCGGCTAATTAATAATATCATATTTGGAGGGAGTAAAAGACTATGTGTACTTGCCCCCAGGGATCATGCAAAATCTGAAGTGTTTGCAGTAAATACTACAACCTATCTTACCAAATACGGGGGTAAGAAGTGGAAGTGGGTATATATCTTCTGCAATACCCAGGCACAGGCAAATGACATAGTCTACAGGATCCATGAGGCAGTACTTAGGTGCTATCCTGAGTTTGGGCAAGGTATGAAGCGGGATGAGGTACGGGAGAAGATATACTTTAACTCATTTAGGATAACAGGAAGAGGAACCGGAGCATCGGTCCGAGGAGCTCATCCTGATCTAATTATAGCCGATGATATACTTGATGATGATAATTCTGCTACCAATATGTCCAGGGAAAAAGTTAAAAAATGGTGGTTTGGGACAGTTACCAATATGTGTAAGCCCACCTCGGCCATAATCATTGAAGGCACTCCTCAGCATGAGCTGGATCTTATTATGGGTTTAAAGAATAATGCTGTCTATAAATGGAAGAGGTATCCTGCTGAGATGGAGTTACCGGATGAACTAAAAGAAAAGTATGGTAAGGTTGAGTCATATCTTGAGATTGTGGATGTGTAAAAAAGAAAGATTTATTATAACTATATTTTAGGTTAAATCTGGAAATTGAAAAAATAGCTTTAACAAAACAGGATGTCATGGATTATGATCTTCCACCGGATTTTACAAAAAAGACAGATAGCAGGTCTACAAAGTTTGTGAAAAAGTTTGGAGATATTGCAGTTGAATTTGATGCGTTGCCACTGCTGGTACTGCAAGAAAAGATACGAGCTAGCATTGAAAATGGACTTGATATGGATGTTTTAAGAAAAACCATTTCTGCGTGGGCTAAGGAGTGTAAAGAACTGGCAAGTATCTTTGAATAAGGGTATTATCATCTTTCATCAATCCAGGCCTGCATAAATTCCTAAAGCTAGGATAAGAAGAGAATAATTAAAAAAAGAATAAATTTTGGTTATTCTCCACGACATTTCTAATAAATTATTTCAAAACAGAAGCACTGCTTTAATCATGTAATACCCCCTATCAAGAAGTAGAGTAAAATAAAAGAGACTTTCTTACTAGACTCTCTTTCTACCCACACTTTACGCTATGGGATATAAATATAATATTCAAAGATTAATAAAAAGCAAGCTTTGGCGAATTGATAATAGAAGCTGGGTTGTAAGAATAAAAAAATAATGGCAAGAGAAACATATAATTATTTCTCTTGCCATTAAACCTTGCCTTGCCGTACAATACCTTGCCTTACAAAACCTTGCCTTACAAAGGCCTTGCCTTGCTGTACGTATAGGAACAATTTAGCATTAAAAAAATTATTAGTCAATACTTTTACATATTTTTTTCAAAAATATTATATATATGTAATACCTCAATTTATATAATTAATTTTATTTTATATGCTACAAGCGAAAATAATAGCTGTACAAGGTCACTAGCTATTCATCATTTAAAGGTTTCAGTAAAATAATTATTATCCATTCTCATAAGGATTCAAGAATCCATCAAATTCTAAATAGATATTGGAGGTTGAAGAGTTTATAAAATTTAAAGAATATTATAAGGCTTATCAGTATTGAGGCAATAGCTGTCCCAAGTTACGTACTCTTAAACTAATATGTATGTCCAGCTAAGGCTGAATGTTATTAAAAATATTTCTGCATAATTATTTAAAAACCTGAAATAAATGATTCAAGAATTTATTGCGATATAGTTCCGATTTTGTACTAGTGTCCATTTTAGGTGCGATATAGTACATATAAGTGTGGTATTAGGAACTTTTCTTGAAATCCTAAAAATTTTGCATTCTTTTGTAAGGTTTGGCTGCCCAGGGAGGACAGTAGGGCGAACTTTTAGAATTAAGATTAAGGTATATAAATAATATATTTTAAATATTAAGCAATTGATTGCAGAAATCGATTGTCTAAGACTTGACATGTTAAAAGCTTATAGTATATACTAAAAACAAATGTTTTTTTTTAAACATTAGGCAATCGATTGTTTAAATTTGAATAAATCATGAAAATACATAGAAATAATGGTGCTACTACTATTTACGATATAGCTAGACACCTAAATTTATCTGCTTCTACTGTGTCGAGAGCTTTAAATGATAAAGGGACGATAACCAAAGATACAAAAAAGAAAGTAAAAGAAGCAGCTAAACTATTAAATTATTCACCCAATATTGGTGCTCAATATTTAAGAACATTAAAGACAAAACACATAATGCTTGCCATAACTTACCTTGCAGATGAATTCTATATAGATATGGTATCTGCAATACAAACTGTTTCTAAAGACAAAGGTTATTCTCTTATTCTGGAATCTACCGAAGATGATATAGAAGAAGAATTAAAAGTAATAAAAAATGCAAGAAGAAACTTTATAGATGGTTTGATTATGGTTTCCTTAAATTTTACAGAAGAACACATTAAAGAGATTGAAAAAATAAATAAGCCAGTAGTTTTAAGCAGTATGTGTAAAAATAGGATTACGGGTGGAGACGGTTCATTTGATTATGTTGGTGTTGCCACAAAGAAGGGAATATATTTAGCAACCAAGCATCTAATCAAACAAGGTCATATAAAAATAGGTTTTATAGGACATGATTTGAATACACATACAGGTGATGAAAGGTATAAGGGATTTTGTTCAGCAATGAATGATTTTGGACTGTCAATTAATAAAAAATATGTAATGACAACTGAAAAATTTAGTACCACGATTGGATATGAAACTGGACTTGCTTTTGCAAAAATGAAGAATCCTCCTACAGCAATATGTGCAAGTGCAGATTTAATAGTACTTGGTTTATACAAAGCTTTTGATGAGAAAAATATAGAAATACCTCAGGATATAGGTATCACGGGTATGGATAATATCGGTACAACAGCTATTTTAAAACCAAAGGTAAGCACTGTTGCATTATCCCAGAGCGAGGTAGGAGCACGTGCTGCAAACCTTATTTTTAAAAGGTTGGAAGGCTATAATGGACCATCAGAAAATATTATTTTTAAACCTCGGTTAATCGTACGAGAGTCAAGCATAAATATAACCAGAAACCATGTGGGGGTAAAGAATATTTAGAATTTTCAATTATTTCGAATCAATTTCGTTTCTGGTATTTATAAAAATATTTATGCTTAAAGGAGAAGATAAATGGAATTTGAGAAGCCAAAAGAAGTTAAAGCAGCTGTAATGGTAGGTACAGGAAAAATGGAAATCCGTTCTTATCCCTATCCAAAAATTGATAATGATTCTGCAATAGTGAAGATAGATATGTGTGGTATTTGCGGAACAGACAAACATATCTATAAAGGGGATTCATCAGAAATCCGTGGGAAATCTATTTTTCCATTTGTTGATGGACATGAAATGATCGGAACAATCGTTGAGATCGGAGACAATGCTGCAAATTATATGGAAGCTGACAATCAGATACTTAAAGTTGGAGACAGGGTAGCAGTAGCGGTCGAGATTAATTGTGGTAAATGTTGGTATTGTAAAAACCAGTATGATAATACAACCTGTAAAGACCAGGTCAGAGCATATGGTGTTTATCCAACATGCGATAATCCACCCCATCTGATGGGCGGTTTTGCTGAGTACATGTATATCTTTCCAAATTCAGTACTTTTTAAAATTCCTGAAAGTATGTCAACAGAGGTAGCGGTTTTTGTAGAAGAGATGGCTGTAGCCTATAGTGCAATTGCAAGGGCTGCACAACCTTATCCACCAATAGGTGAAGGATTTGGTCCGGGTGATACCGTTGCAGTACTTGGTAATGGTCCCCTGGGAGCCTTACACGGAATAATGGCTAAAATCCAGGGAGCAGGGACAATGATAGCTACAGATCTAGCTGATTATAGACTGGATATTACAAAAGACCTTTTTGCAGATTTTACAATAAACGCAGCTAATACTACTCCTGAAGAAAGAGTACAAAAGGTCATGGAACTGACAGATGGTGTAGGGCCCGATCTTGTGATCGAGACAGCTGGAGAGCCTGAAGTATTTATTGAAGCACTTGAGATGGTAAGAAAAAGCGGTACAGTCTTAGAAATAGGAAATTGGGTAGATAGAAAGGATACCGTAGAACTAAATGTAATGAAACACATAACTTCAAAGAATCTGCATATCCATAGTGTATATCACTGTGGAAACAAATGGGGTCCTGTATTAAATGTAATGGATAAATTCGCATCCCAATTTCCATTTGAGAAATTAATATCACATAGGATGAACCTTGAGGAAATTGTTGAAAATATGAGTATTGTTACTGATCCAAACAAATGTATGAAAGTCGAGGTTATTCCCCATAAATAGGATTGGGGATGATTTTTTAGGAAAGGAAGGTGATTGGTTGGTTCAATTATATATATATTTATTTGTAGGCGAGAGGTCTAAAAAGAAAGGAGGCTAAGATTATTATAAAACATATATGAGATTTGTTTAAACCCAACGACCAGTCGGTTTTATAACAAATCTCCACGGCATTCTATCAAACATTTCATCGTATTGTAAAGGAGAATTCTAATGAAAAAGTATTTAATTTTTCTCATGGCAGCTATTTTTGCTATTTCTATGTCATTTATAGGAATAGGCTGTCAAACTGAAGCGGCACCAGCTGAAGAAGAAGTAGCCGAAGAAGCGGCACCAGCTGAAGAAGAAGTAGCCGAAGAAGCGGCACCAGCTGAAGAAGAAGTAGCCGAAGAAGCGGCACCAGCTGAAGAGGATGTACCAACATATGAGTATTGGGGAACTGTTTCCCTAGATGAGTTTTATACAAAAAGTCCAGATGGTATAAGAGCTTCCACTGATAGACTAGAACTAACAGAAGATGAAAAAGAAACTATAAGAGGCGCAAATTTGGAGGTAGCCTGGATTTTATCAGATATGGGTGAATGGACAAGAGGAATAGTAAGAGGTTCAGAGATAGCAATGGAAGACCTTGGAATGGAATTAATATTACAGGATGTTGCAGATTGGGATGCGGCAAAACAAATAGCTGGTGTTGAAGCAGCCTTAGCAGCAGATCCAGATATAATGCTTGCTATGCTTTCTGATCCTGTAGGGGAAGGGGAAGTTTTTAGAAGAGTTGCTGACCAGGGAATAATAGTTTCTTTTGTTGATGAGATTCCTGCTGGCTTTGAACACCCTGATGATTATGCAGGAGTGGTTACAGCTGATCTAGTTAAATTGGGTACGGTAGTTGCAGAATTAATGGCAGAAGCTGTAGACGGAGAAGGCACAATTGGTCTACTTTATTTAGACTTCCTACTATATAACGCAAATACTAGGTGTTATGCTGCTGTTTTAACTCTTGAATCCAAATACCCAAATATAGAAATTTTGGAAAAAGGTATTGTAACCCCTGAAGATGCTGAACTAGCAGCCGCAGCTTGGATTACTCAAAACCCAGATATAAAAGGAATTATTGCACCATATGATACACCAGCCGTATCTGTTGTAGCTGCCTTAAAGGCAGCTGATAGACCTGATATCAAAATAGTATCTTATGATTTGGGTCTTCTGACTGCTATTGATATGCTACAGGGAGGCAATGTTTTTGGATTAGGAGTAGAATCAACTGCTGAATTAGGCCGTACTGCGATTATGATGGCGGCTTATAAATATCTAGGAAAAGAGGTTCCTTATTTCTTAACTGTGCCAGCTTATCCAATTACTGCTGATAATGTTTTAGAGCTTTGGGAACCCACAGTAGGTTCCCCACCACCTGCAGAAGCGACTGCATTTGCAGAATAATTTTCGTATTTTAAATGAATTACAGAAGACATTATTAGAAGAAATGAGAAGATTCTTAAAATTAAATATTGTTCTAGAATATAATTTTTAAGGATCTTCTCAATTATTGTATTATTAAAATAGTAAAGAAATAATTAATTTTATGAAAGATTCAGCACTCGAGATGGTCAATATTTTTAAATCATTTAGTACTACTGAAGTACTTCACAATGTTGATTTTACCTTAAATGTTGGTGAAATACATGGGCTAGTAGGACAAAACGGTGCAGGTAAATCAACTTTGATGAAAATATTAAACGGGGTTGAAAGAAAAGATAGTGGAATAATAAAGATTTCTGGAAAGGAAGTAGAATACGATAACCCAATTAAAGCAAGGAGAAAAGGTATCAGTATGATTTTCCAGGAATTTAGCCTTATTCCGTCAATGACAGTATCCCAGAATATATTTTTAACAAAAGAACCACACAACATTATTGGTTTGTCGAATGATACAGAAATTGAAAGAAATACTATTAAGATTTTGAAAGAACTCGATGTAGAGAATATAGATCCTAGAGAATATATAGAAAATCTAAGTACAGGCTCCCAACAAAAAATAGAAATTGCAAAAGCACTATCTAGTGAACCTAAAATATTAATTATGGATGAACCAACAGCATCTCTTTCTCATCATGAGGTTGAATCACTTCTTGAAGTTATGAGCGGATTAAAAAAAAGGGGTATTTCCATAATATTTGTATCACATTATTTAAGAGATATTTTTAAAATCTGTGATAGAGTTACGGTACTAAGGGATGGGAAAAAGGTTTTTGTAGAAAAGGTTATTGATACAAGCTTGAAAGAAGTCATAACTAAAATGATAGGTAAAAATCTAACATCTATAGTCTCTAGAAGAAAAAATCAGATAGATAGAAGTACACCCCCTCTTTTAGAAGTTAATAATTTAGAAGTTGGTAAGGTTATAAAGGGAATTTCATTTAACGTTTGGCACGGGGAAATACTTGGAATTGCCGGTTTGTTAGGAAGTGGCAGAAGTGAAATAATAAATTCAATTTTTGGTGTATATAAAAAAAGTAAAGGTGAAATAATAATAGATAGGAAGAGAACAAGTATTAATTCTACCAAGGATGCAATACGTGAAGGCTTGGCTATTGTTCCTGAAGATAGAAGAAAACAAGGTCTTATAATAGATTATTCGATAAAGGAGAACTTATTATTTTCAATGATAAAAAGAATACTAAGATTTATTTTTATTAATGATAAAAAAGCTATAGGGATTACAAATGATTATATTAAAAAGCTTAATATACAAGCAGTAGGATTTTGGCAAGTTGTTAAATTCCTATCAGGTGGGAATCAGCAGAAGGTAGTAGTAGCAAAGAGTTTGATGAGTAACTCCAAGATTTTATTATTGGACGATCCAACTTTTGGTATCGATATTCAAGCTAAAAATGAAATAATGAATATTATTAGTGATTTTGTGGAATCTGGTAATGGAGTAATCTTTATATCTTCAGAATTTAGTGAAATGGTATCCTTTTGTGACAGAATATTGGTTTTAAAAAAAGGTGAAATTGAAAGCATTATTGATTGTCGCAAAGAAGTTAATATTTCAGAGGAGATGGTTTTGGAAAAGATTCAATAATATAGATGGAGGTGGTATTTTTGAAGGATAATGAACTGAAAAAAATTAGATTTAAGATATCAGATTATGTTGTGTATATTAGTTTTATTGGTATATTTATTCTTTTTTCAATAATTCTTTTTGATAGAGGATTCTTATCTGGTCAAAATCTATTAAATATAACTCGTCAGACTGCAATGATTTCTGTGATGGCAGTTGGAACAACATTTGTTCTATCAGCTGGTGAAATTGATTTATCAATAGGTTCTATTGTTGCATTATCTGCTCTGGTAACAGCGATATTTCTTAGAATGGATCTAAATATGTGGTTTGTAGTTTTAGGTGGTCTTAGCGTCGGAGCATTTATTGGATTTTTGAATGGTATTATAGTTACAAAAGTAAGAGTTCCATCATTCTTAATTACTTTAGGTATGATGACAATAGTTGCTGGTCTTGCTAGATGGATTACTAATTTAGAAGCTGTTCCTATAATGAATGATACTTTTAATTATATATTTGGTAATGGTAAAGTTTTCGAGATTCCCATTCTGCTAATATGGACACTAGTATTTTTGATTTTAGGTCAAATTTTTCTTAAAAAAACAGCATTTGGGCGAAGTGCTTTAGCCACTGGTGGAAACAAGACCGCCTCATTATTTACAGGTATTAATGTTGACAGGGTCAAGATAGCTGTTTTTATTATTAGTGGTGTATCAGCTTCTTTTGCTGGAATTCTTTATGCTGGGAGACTTGAAGGTGCAAGATACACTCTTGGCGGACAAGATCTTTTACTAGTGATAGCAGCTGTAATTATTGGTGGTACTAGTCTTTCAGGTGGAAAAGGTACTGTAGTAGGTTCCGTTATAGGTTCACTAATAATGGGAATGATTGCCAACGGTTTAGTGCTGATGAATTTAAACATTGCCTTACAAATGGTTTTTAGAGGTTTGATAATAATTATAGCTGTTTCCTTTAGTTTAAGGGAAACAAAAAATTTATAGCTGGTTTTTATAATATTAAAATAATTGAATAAAAGAAACGAAAGGGGAAGAAATGTTTAGTAAACAATATAGTTTAACCAAGTGGGGTGACCCGCCACCATCAGATGAATTCTCTATACGTAATGAAAATGTGCGAAAAGGTATGGCGAAGGCTGGTTTTGATGCGCTATTAGTATTCTCCGATGAGTATCGATATGCAAATGTAAGATATCTTTCAGATTTCAGACCAGTTACTTTAAATGCTTTAGGAGGGCTATACACTCCTGCAATGATCATAATGACTGAAAATAATTCAGTCATTATGATTCCCGATAATCAGGTACCTTTTTGTGAGGCATTTTCTTTTATTAAAGATATCAGACGTTGGACAGGAGAATTACCTTCAGAACTCAAGAAATTAAAAGACAAAACCTCGATAAATAAAATTGGTATAGAGGGATTGGAGATTATGCCACAAAGGATATATCAACAAATTGAGGCAAGTCTTCCTGGTATTGAATTACGACCATCAAAAGTAGTTGCAGAGAATAGATGTATTAAAAGCCCGTGGGAAGTAGAAATGATGGAAAATGCAGCAGAAGTTAATGATCTTGCTATGTCCGTAGGAGTTAGCGAGATAAAAGAAGGAATGACTGAATGGGAAATCTCCGCAGTAATTGATGGAGTTTTCAAAACTCAAGGTTGTAGCATGACAGTTCCAAATTTGATTGGAATTGGATCAAATTCAGCTGAAGGTGGTTCTGAGATTTCAAAACCAAGTTGGGAAACCAGAGGTAATAGGAGGCTTCGTAGAGGTGATTGTATAAATATTGACCTAGCTGGTGCAACACCTCAAGGATATTGCGGTGATTTATGTAGAGGTATGGGTTTTGATCAAATGACTAAGGAATACCATGAAATAGTATCAATTGTAAATAAATCAATTGATGCAGCAATTGCTGTTGTTAAGATTGGAAATAAAGCTGGTGATATTGAGAAAATATCACATAAAGTAGTGGATGATACAGCTTATGGTAAATATTATAAACATGAGGCTTTTCATGGTATTGGACTGGAAGTTGAAGAATTTCCTTTTGACCATGAAGCAGAAATAAAAGAAAACATGTGTATATCTATTGAAAGTGGAGTTTATATCCCTGATAGATTGGGTATAAGACTTGAAGATGTTGTCGTAGCCACTAAATTAGGCCCAAGAAATTTAAATAGAGCTCCTAGGGAAATATTTATTACACCGTAATAAATAGGAATAGTATAGACTTATAGAGATAGCCAGTATGCTTTTATTGACTACCTCTTTTTAGCGATAATTTATTTAAGGAGAATCAATGATTACAGAGATACCAATAATAGAATATGAAGAAAGAATAAAAAATATCCAAAACATCTTAAAACAGAGAGATATTGATGTCCTTGTCGTATTTGG
>SDBU01010812.1_pt1 | contig 10081 bp, 9 predicted proteins | sample 2277071 | NCBI WGS metagenome assembly SDBU01 (sample SAMN10397929, study PRJNA504765) | marine sediment metagenome | isolation source: marine sediment core GS08_GC12, 126 cmbsf | place: Arctic Ocean: Gakkel Ridge, Loki's castle | collected 2008 | reverse complement strand
GCTAACGGAAAGAGGGGGAGACAGCGCCTCGCCACTGAAGCTGTCGGCCATCCTCGCCCCAAACCCGACTCGCTTTTCCGCGACCTCATCTGGCTGTTGAGCGATGAGGGGCAGACCGTCCTTGACCCCTTCATGGGCTCCGGCACCACGTTACGAGCCGCCAAGGACCTGGGGCGCTACGCCGTGGGGTGCGAGATCGAGGAGAAGTATTGCGAGATCGCTGCTCAAAGGATGGCGCAAGGGGTACTTCTGTGAGCTGGGTAAAGGTTAGCGACGGGCTTGCCACCCACCCGAAGGTGCTGGCTGCTGGACAGGCGGCGGCGCACAGCGAACAGCCAATACACTTCTCTAAGCCGTTTTCGTAACGATGTAAAAAGTGTCGACCTTTGAAACGTTCCCGAACAGGTCGTTTGATCTCCGGATATTGATACGTGACCGGGGCTTCAAACATGCTCTTGAACGTTGTCCATAAGCCCTTAAGTAATCCCCAAACCATCAGAAACCTCCAACCAACACAATAAGCATTGCCGTGATCACAACATTGGCCAGGGCGACTGGTAGCAGCACCTTCCATCCCAGAGCCATCAATCGGTCATAGCGAATGCGTGGCAATGTCGCACGAATCCATATCATCAAAAAGATTATTACTACGACTTTGATCCCAAGGTAGATCGGACCGAGCCAAGTGAAACGCTCGACAAAAGGACCTAGATATCCACCAAAGAACAATGTTGCAGCTATGAAACTCACAACGATCATCTTGCCGTATTCTGCCATGAAGAATAATGCGAATTTCATTCCGGAATATTCAACATGGTAGCCGGCGGTCAATTCCTGTTCTGCCTCAGGCATATCGAAGGGCGATCGATTGATTTCGGCAATAGCTGCGATAAAAAACAGGATAAACCCAATCGGTTGAAATACGATGTACCAAACTGGGTTTTGAGCCTGTACGATTTTGTTCAAACTCATCGAATTGGCCAGCAAGATTGGGCCGATAAACGAAAGAGCCAGAACCAATTCGTAACTTACCATTTGAGCCGCCGCCCGCAACCCTCCCATCAGGGCATATTTGTTATTGGACGACCAACCCGCAAGGGCTATTCCATAGACTGCAATCGAAGCGATGGCCATTATGTAGAGAACACCTACATTTACATCTCCGGCTAAGCTAAGCGAGATCGTTCGACCGAACAACGAGATCGAAGTCCCAAATGGGATGACAGCCAAGATGATCAAGGCCGGCACGACCGTCAGAACAGGAGCCAGAACAAATACTACTTTATCGGCTCGATCCGGGATCAATTCTTCCTTGAATATCAATTTTATTCCGTCAGCCATTGGCTGAAGAATTCCCCAGGGTCCTGCTCGATTGGGCCCGATGCGAACCTGGATGCGAGCAAGAGCGCGTCGTTCAAATAAAGTAACGTATGCGAATCCGCCAATAACTATAAAAATGAGAATGATCGATTTGATCGCCCACTCAAGTAACAATGCTAGATCCATACGCCTCCCTACTCCGTCACCGGCGTAATTTCGCCTGAGGATGGAACGTTAATGGGCACGCCAATACTGCGCGGTACGAGTGCGGTGCCAACAGGTACATCCTCATTTTCTGATGCAGAAATGCGAACAGACCGTCCGTTCCAACTCACCTGCACCTCTCCCCCATCAACCAAACCTAATTTCTTGAGGTCTTCAGGGTTCATCCACAAAGATGTTTGTTCGAGGCGATTGCTCAAAACCTCTGAAGGTAGAACAGTCGTACCCCTATCATAGAGCCGGGTTATCGGTATGATAAGAATCCCATCTGATTCATCTACACCCTGCGGGACTGCCCAAGTCAACTCGAATTTTTCACCCCGATCAGCCGTTGTCTGGAGTTGAATCCCAAGCCCCTGTTCATTCTTGTACGCCGTTCCACCAAAGTAAAGATCATCATCCCCAACATGAGGCCACTGTGGCTTAGTGCTCAACAACGCTCGATAGTCGATCTCGGCATATTCTTCGATTTGTTGCGAGATTCGCATCATAACCTCAGCCGTGGAGGCATTTTGAACTTCAATGTCCATCTTCTCGCCCAATAGAGCGATAATTTGCCAATCGGGCAATGTGCCATCTAATGCACGCACGGCTGGGTAGAACCTTTGAACAACCCTCTCACCAGAGGTAAACGTGCCTTCACGCTCTAAGAAAGATTGAACTGGAAATACAACATCAGCTTGGTCAACCGTATCGGTGTGGAAAAGGTCCTGGACCACTAAGAAGGCGTTTTCGGGCTTTTCTGTCGCCAAATCCCCAAAAGGATCTGCTGCAAGTATGTAAATGGCTTTGGCCTCATTAATTTCATCCGAGTACCCGGCTGCTGAGGGCCTAAGCCCCATATCCCAAGCACCTTGGGTGTTGTTATTTGTCCACACTGGAATGAGGCCGCTATTCGGTACTCCAGTGTGCCCCGTGACTGCAAGTATGCTGGCGCAGGATTTTGTGAGGCTGTCCGATTCAGTGAAACATAGTCCTTCGGCGCCGAAGAATACGATGAGGTTTCTCGCACCTTGCATAGCTTTGCTTGCCGCCAGAGCATCCACCTCAGCGTTCCAATCCGGAGCGGGGACTTCCTTTGATAGTGTTGAGAGTAAGCCGAGTGCAAATCCTGCAGCAGATCCAAATTCATAACGCAACGAGTGAGTTGCATAATCATCCAGTCTTGTTTTTCTCGCATTGGCAACAATGAGGGTTAATCCACGATCAACCGCCTGCTTAACGCGAAGCCACCAAATAGGGGCTTCTTCAATCAGATCTGAGGCGATGACGAGGACCGCATCTCCTTCCCCGAGTTCCCCCAGATTGGTGCCGGAACCTACTCCGACTTGTTTGACCAAATCGCCTCCCGCCATGAAGTCATGCAGAAACGCTTGACCACCCACCCCATCAATCAACTGGCGAAAATTGAACAGATCTTCGTTCGAAGCTCGTCCGCCTGCAAATCCCAAAGTGTTTGCTCCGGCCTGCTTCAATCCAGCCGCGGCTCTTTCCAACGCATCTTCCCAGGTTGCAGGAACCAACACTCCCTCCGTTCGGACTAGCGGTTGGGATAACCGCTCCTTCGAAAGGGCGTAATGATAGGCGAAGCGGCCCTTATCACAAATCCAGATTTCGTTGATGCTCTCATTCTGACGCGGCATGACGCGTTTCACGACTTCAACACCGCCTGCTTTCGCCTCACGTCTGGTATTAAGGACGATGTTGCAACCAACCGGGCAGTGCGTACAAATAGATGGCACAGCATTCAGCTCCCATGGTCGAGCGCCAAAATGGAAATCAGCCGTTGTCAGCGCACCAACTGGGCAAATGTCAGTTGTGTTGCCAGAGAAGTACGAGTCAAAGCCAGGATCAGAATAGGTCACAATCTCGAGCTTGCGCCCACGTTGGGAGAATTGCAGGACGGGATCGTCGACAATTTCCTCTTGAAAACGCACGCACCGTGCGCATTGAATGCACCGTTCCCGATCCAGGAAAATCAAATCTCCTAGCGGGACATGCTTCTTCGCATGCGATTTGTCATCGTAGAGGAAGCGGCTCTTCCCAGACCCATGTTCCATTGTTAGATCCTGGAGTGGGCATTCACCGCCCTTGTCGCAAATTGGACAATCCAGCGGATGGCTGGTAAGCAAGAACTCAACCACCTCTTTGCGACCCTCGATCGCTTTCTGGGAGTTAACCTTCACCACCCAACCTTCTTCAACTTGAGTAGTGCAAGCGGTTTCGAGATTGGGGCCAACTTGAATTACTGGATCTCCCTTCTCATCAAGGATTGGGTCACCAGAAGCCCGATCTCTCGCTGGGCGCCCAATTTCAACCAAACACATGCGGCACATCCCCACGGAGTGCAATTTGGGATGGTAACAAAAAACAGGAATCTCAACGCCAACTCGCTTTGCCACATCAACAAGAAGTGTGCCCCGAGGAGCGGTGACACGAATGCCATCAATGGTGAGAGTGACGAGTGCTTCGCTCATGAGTTGCCCTCAATATGGGCATCAAATTCCTTTCGAAAATGTTCGATTCCTGAAATGACGGGCATTATCGAGAATTCCCCTAATGCACATAGGCACTTCCCTTGAATACCGCGTGCGATTGAGTTCAGCAGATCAATATCTTCTTGCTTCGCATCGCCCATTTCCACACGCTTCATAACGTTATACATCCAGTAGGTTCCTTCCCTACAGGGAGTACATTTACCGCAGGATTCATGCGTGAAGAAGCTCGAAGTTTTATAGGCAACCCAGGAAATATCGACGGTCTCATCCATGATGATGATCGATGCAGAACCAAGCTGAGAACCCACTTCCGGAACAGATTCGTAATCCATTGGCGTATCTAAAACCATATCCGTTCCGGGTAATATTGGGGCGGAAGCACCTGCTGGGAGAATGGCTTTTATAGCCTTCCCATCCTTGATCCCACCACCATGTTCATAAATGAGTTCTCTGAAGGTGGTGCCAAAAGGCAACTCGTAATTTCCTGGTCGCTCAATATGACCTGAAAGACAGAATATTTTTGGGCCAGTACTCTTCTCTGTTCCGATACTTCGATACCAGTCGGCTCCGCGAGTAATGATCGGAGGCAAATTTGTAAGCGTCTCGACGTTGTTTACCACGGTTGGTTTTGCGAATAGTCCTTCTGCAGCCGGGAAAGGAGGTCGAAGTCGAGGTTGACCTAATTTCCCTTCCATCGACTCGAGCAGCGCGGTCTCCTCTCCGCAAATGTAGGCGCCAGCACCCAGGTGAACATGGATAGACAAATTAAACTTTGATCCGAAGAGACCCTGCCCAAGGAGCTCGCGCTTATCTAATTCTGCAACATATTCTTCGAGGCGATGGGCCAGATCCCAAAACTCACCCCTGCAGTACACGTAAGCAGTTTCCGCTTGGGCCGCATAACAACATATGGCAACACCTTCTAAAAACTGAAATGGGTTGCCTTCCAGAATCTCTCGATCCTTGAAGGTTCCTGGTTCAGATTCATCCGCATTTGCAACGACATAGCGGGGAAATACGCCAGGGGTTAGGAAGCTCCATTTCACACCGGCAGGGAAACCGGCGCCCCCACGACCGCGCAAGCCAGACAACTTCACAATCTCGATGACCTCTTCCGGCGTATTTTTTATGACAACTTGTTTGAACGCCTCGAAGCCACCGTTTTCGAGATAAACGTCTAAATCATTCATATTGGGAATGTCGCGATGACGAAGTAGTATATGTTCAGGCATTCTCAGCCTTCCGGCGAAGCTCCTCGATCATTTGCATGGTTGATTCGACTGTCATATTCTCGTAATAATGGATCCCCTCAGGTTCCTGTAGCTGAAACATGGGCGCTTTATCGCAAGCCGCAAGACACATCACTGTTTCAACTGTGATCAATCCGTCTTCAGTCGTTTCTCCTGCGTTTATGCCAAGTTCATCACAAAGCTTTTGCGCGAAAATTTCAGATCCACGAAGCGCACAAGGCAAGTCTGTGCAGATTTGGATCCGGTATTTGCCTTCTGGCTTATCATGGTACAGTGTGTAAAACCCGATCAGGGAGCCAACTTCAGTTGGGTCGAGTTCTAATAAGTCCGCAATCTCCCCGATGGCCTCATCAGGGATGTATCCAAATTCTCTCTGAGCGATGAAAAGAAGCGGCATCACAGCTGAGCGCTTATGCTCAAGAGGGTATTTCTTCAAAACACCGTCGATTTCGTCAGCAAATTTCTCGACTAACAAAGTGATTCTCCTGTATAGAGGAAAGTATTTGCCAGACCCAATACTTTTTACCTTAGGACACGCTTATTTCTTAACCCATGCTTACCAATCAATTACTGCGGCCGTTTATCGATCCACATCCCCCAGAACTGGGTCGAGACTGCTTATGATGGCAACCAGATCTGCAACCAGGCATCCGATTGATATTTTTGGAAGGACCTGCATGTGTGCAAAACTCGGCGTTCTAAAATGCACTCGGTATGGATTTGAGCCTCCGTCACTGACCAAATAGCACCCGAGAAGACCCTTAGGTGATTCGACCGGGACGTAGACTTCCCCCTTCGGCGCATTGAAACCTTCCGTCCAAAGTTTGAAGTGGTGAATAACGGCTTCCATACTGTGAGCCAGTTCAGAACGAGGAGGGGGTACGAATTTCCGATTGTCACTCCGGAAAGGCCCCTCAGGAATTTTGTCCAAAGCTTGTTGAACGATTCTGACCGACTGCCGCATCTCCTCCATTCGAACAATATAGCGGTCGTATACATCCCCGTTCTCACCTGTAGGGATATCGAACTCATACTGTTCATACCCGCTGTATGGTTGAGCTTTTCTTACATCGTAAGCGATCCCCGATGCCCTGAGTGGGGGGCCGGTTGCTCCCCAACTGAGAGCCATATCAGTGGGGATCACTCCAATACCCTTGGTGCGATCGAGGTAAAGTGGATTGTTGGATAGTAAATCCTCATATTGCTGAATTCGCGCCGGAAAAATATCCAGAAAACTTTGTACTACTTCTTCAAATCCATCAGGTACATCACGCCAGAGGCCACCTGGTCGAAAATAGGAAGTCATCATCCGTTGGCCCGAACACATTTCAAAGATGTCCAAGATGATCTCTCTCTCCCTGAAGCAATAGAGAAATACAGACATCGCGGCTAAATCCAGAGCATGTGTCCCCAAGAACACCAAATGAGAGGTGATACGTTGCAATTCTGTGAGAAGAACCCGAATTACTTGTGCTCGGGGAGGGACATCCAGATCAACAAGTTTCTCAATTGCCAGGCAGTATGCCAGGTTGTTCCCCAAGTTATTCAAGTAATCCATGCGATCCGTCATCACAAGAACTTTTTCGAAGGATTTGGCCTCCATGTTTTTTTCAATCCCCGTGTGCAGGTAGCCAATATCTGGAATACATGTGATGATTTTTTCGCCATCAAGCTCCAGTAGCAGCCTCAAAACACCATGCGTGCTTGGGTGTTGAGGTCCCATGTTGAGAACCATCGTCTCACCTTCAATGGCACGATTGGAGACAAGGTGTCTCAGTTCATCAACGGTCAATTCCATCTCAGGTTGAAGCATAACAAGTACCCTTATTCATCATTCACGCGCATAACGCTTACGTCGGTCGATCTCCTCAAAATTAAAACTAAACTGCACTTCTTCGTACCCTAAGGGGTAGTCCTTCCGTAGGGGATGTCCTTCCCAGTCATGCGGCATCAAGATGCGTCTCAAGTCAGAATTTCCCTCGAATGTTATCCCAAACATGTCGTAGACCTCACGCTCATGCCAATTGGCATTGGGATAAACTGGTTCGATCGAGGGGATTTTTGGGTCATTGCCTGAAACCAACATGCGTAAGCCCAGCATCACCTTGTTTTCCAGGCTGTACAGCTCATAGACTACGTGGAAACGTGGCTCTTCAGGCCAAAAATCAACTGCTGTAAGTGCAGCAAGAAGATTGAATTTTGTGTCTGGATTATCTCGTAGGAATTGGCAAACTTGGGATATGGAGCCAGCGTCGACTGAGATGTTTAACTCGCCCCGGAACTCGTCGAGCGAAAGTATCCTCTCGCCAAATTCCTTTCTTACTAGTTCCCCAATCGCCTTGTTATCTTCCATTTCGGATTTTCCTTCTACCCATTCACGTTATGTTCGAGAGCTTTCTTCGTCGGCTCGAAAGTACTTCAGGAATACGTATTTATTTTTTCCCTTTTTACCTTCTCATGCAGGGTGATTATTCCGTGTATCAGACCTTCCGGTCTGGGAGGACAACCTGCAATATACACATCCACAGGCATCACCTCATCAATGCCGGGTACGATGGCGTAATTATTGAAAACGCCGCCGCATGAACAACAATCCCCCATCGCCAACACCCATTTTGGATCGGGCATTTGATCGTACAAACGGCGAAGGACCGGGGCCATCTTTCGAGCTACGCGTCCGGCGATAATCAACAGATCGCTTTGCCTCGGGCTTGGGCGCATCAATTCCATTCCGAATCGTGATAAATCGTAATCAGAGGCTTGCGTAGCCATCATTTCAATCGCGCAGCAAGCCAGACCAGACAACAGAGGCCACATGGCTCGGGTCCTGCTCCAATTAATCGCAGCTTCTAGCGTCGTGGTAATGACACCAAGATTACCTAACTTTTCTTCTACTCCCATTCAAGAGCTCCCTTCTTCCACGCATAAACAAAACCGATAAGCAAAATCACAATAAATACCGCCATTTCAATCAAGCCGAACACACCCAATTTACGCAATACAACAGCCCAGGGAAGTAGGAAGACGATTTCAATATCAAAGAGGATGAAGAGCACCGCGATCAGATAGAAATGGATCGGCATGCGCCGTTGACCAGGGCCGTACGGTCGCATACCCGATTCGTACGGCGCACCCTTTCGGGCGGTAGGTCGTCTGGGGCCGAATAGATGACCGAGGATGACCACAATAAATGCAATTAGCGTCGCCAGGACAATTAGCACTGCTATAGGCAAGAAGTCTCCTGGCATGATCAGCACCTCAAATATTTATTTGGCCTTGGGGGTACCACAAAAAATATAGAAACCGGCTCAATTATTGAATACCGAACTCTCTTAACTTTGTAGATTCTATCATAGCAGGAATAGGACTCAAACACTTATTCGTCATGATATTATTGTGATAAATTTCACATAATAGATTGTACCACTTTAGGAGGCAAGTATTGGAAACTAGAGACCAGATACTGGTTCTCGGAGACTAGGCACAATACCTTCGGAATTGCGTTGGAGATTTGAGAACTGGGACTAGAGATTGGTGATTAGAGACTAGAGATTGAAATCATATGGTTGACCGCTGATGGCTGAAAGCTGGCTTCTGATTGCTGATAGCTATGACAAATAATCCCGCAAATGTCGACTTCGGGTGGGATGGCGTAGTTTTCTTAGAGCCTTCGCCTCTATTTGGCGAATGCGCTCACGCGTCACATTAAAATATCGACCGACTTCTTCAAGTGTGTAATCCTTGCCATCCAATAGCCCAAATCGCATTTCCAGAACCTGACGCTCCCGCTCGGAAAGCACTGAGAGGGCATTCTGCACCTGATCCTTCAAGAGTACCTTCGCAGCTGCATCCACCGGCTCCGGCATGCTCTCATCTTCAATAAAATCGCCCAATTGGCTTGAATCCTCCGAACCAACTGGTGTCTCGAGCGACATCGGCTCTTGGGCAATCCGAATGATCCGACTTACCCTTCCTGCGGCTCGTCGCCACTTCCTTTCCAGTGCAGAGTCCATCGGAAGTTCAATTGCTAAAGCATCTCTGATTAAGAGAACTTCTTCCGGCTCGAGAAGATCCATTTCCAAAGCCAATTCCTCAAGGGTTGCTTCTCGACCAAGTTCTTGAACCATGCGCCTTTGCACGCGCCCAAGCCGGTTTATCGTTTCCACCATGTGTACGGGGATTCTGATCGTTATGGCTTGATCAGCAATAGCTCGGCTGATGGCCTGCCGGATCCACCACGTTGCGTATGTGCTGAATTTATAGCCTTTTGCTGGATCAAATTTCTCCACTGCGCGGAGCAATCCGATATTGCCCTCTTGGATCAAATCAAGAAACGCAATCCCCCTGCCCATATACCTCTTAGCTACACTGACTACGAGTCGCAAGTTTGCTCGTATTAGAGCATTCTGGCCTTCCTCAGCGAGGTAGGCAATGTTGCGAGTGTTTACCCTTAGCTCGGAGGTTTCCGGAATCCAACGATGATAGGTCCGTTTTATCGGAAGTCCTTTCCCGTCATTGAGCCGGTTGGCCAACTTATCTCGAACATCATCAGGCATATTGTATAGTGAGATGAAGAGGGTTATAGCATCACGAGCTACCTCTTCCCAATTTGGATCCGTTCCCCACAACCCGTTATCCAACCAAGCGCGCAAGTACGACGGTGTGATCCCTTGCCAAGTCTGATGTAGTTGGCGAGCTTCCTCTAAAATTAATTGGAGATCCGGTTTGCTTTGCTTTTGCTTCTTCGCAGCCTCAAGCACGCGTTTCCAGGAAGTCCGTAAATCGTCATAC
>SDBU01010811.1_pt1 | contig 10081 bp, 10 predicted proteins | sample 2277071 | NCBI WGS metagenome assembly SDBU01 (sample SAMN10397929, study PRJNA504765) | marine sediment metagenome | isolation source: marine sediment core GS08_GC12, 126 cmbsf | place: Arctic Ocean: Gakkel Ridge, Loki's castle | collected 2008 | reverse complement strand
ATTATGCTAATATCAATCATCCTTCTTGAATCAATGACACTCGTAGGACAAGCTACGAGCATATCCTCTAATCAGTTTCAGGAAATCCTAAGGATTCTCTTGATGCCGATTGCGTGGATTTTACCTATGCAAAGGGCAATTCTCGATTTCTTTTTGCATTCCTCCTCGCCCTGGTCAGCTGCTGGAAAATTTCTCTTTCTCCTCTTCCCTCTTCTGCTCTGGCTCGGCATCATCTGGAGCACACAACTTTCTGTCTATACACTGCCTTTTCGCTCAAATCGCATTAAATTCATTACAACCCTGCTTCTTTCCTGGTGGGATGGGGCACGAGCAGTGTGGCTCTTCTGGGTCGGTTTGTTTCGGCTTCTAGTTGTCTTAATTGGGTGGCTGTTCTCTATTTTACGCCTTATTGTGAAATTCATAGTTGAAGCTATAAAGCAGATTGTAGTCGCCCCATTCACGATGACCGGTAAGATGACAAAAAGTTTCTTCCGGCCTGGTATCCCCTGGGTTGCCTTTGTGACCCTTATATTCTGGTGCATGCTTGAAGCTGTGATCTTTGCCTACGTCCTTTTCCCTACTATTTCAGAAGTACTTATGGACATCGTCGGAACGGATAAGCCATCTCCACTGGTGATGCCTTTGTTGTTTGTATTCTTGCTCTTTATCATCATGGGAAGCTTTGCTGCCCTCCAGGCATTAGCAGATGCCGTACAGACAAAACAGGTTAAGCTCATCATCCAGATGACTATAATTGAATTGATCGTAATGGGCTTTGAGGCGATGTTCCTTTATCGTGAGCTGGTTGATGCCATCACACCCTGGATAGTACAGCAGACGGGTGTCCGAATGGGAATCGGCTTCACCATGGGGACTGCTTGCATGGGATGGATTGCCATTCGAGGCATGACCTGGTTCTTATTCGGACAGTTCGGCATAGTGCCGCTTTTGGCTCTTATTGCCCGTCGACCAGTAGGCCAGGCAGGAGAAGAACAGAAACAATATGCATCCGACGTCCAGGAAATAGCGCAATGGTGGAGAAAACCGATACAAGAGTTTAAAAATGAGATCGAATGGCTGCATAGGAAGTTTAATGAACTTCTGGAATTCCTGACCCTACCCATCCTTCAAGTTCTGGCGGTTATTTTGAACTTCTTCATGATCTTATTGACTGCACGGCCGATCTTCAACCTACCGTTCAAAGAGTTAAAGGATGTGATGGATACGCGAGATATCCTCATAGCAAAAAATCTAGCCCCAAAGAAAGGAGACCAATCCTGATGTTGAAATTTAAAAACCTATCAATCTGGCTGGCCGGAGTCGCAGTTCTCTTAATTATCGTCACGGCGTGCAGCCCCCCCAGCACTGGAAAAGTATCTCGATTGGTCATGTTTGTCGGTGTGGACGTGAGCGGATCTTTCCTGAAATCAGGTTATTACGATGATGCTCTGACCTTTCTCTCTCACTACATCTACGGCCACCTTAATAAAGTGGGAGAACTGGCTGGATTGCGGGCACTGTTCGTGGGCTCTATCGGAGGTCATAGCACGAACGAGCCCAAGGCATTCCATCCTATCCATGATCTCCAAGACAAAGATGTGAGACAGATAAGAGCAGCCCTTAAAGAGTGGTTTCCGCCAACAGATGCGATAACAGACTTTAACGCCTTCTTTGCGGAAGTCGCTGCTCAGACTAAGGATAGAAACCTTACCCTCGCACCGATTTGCATCATGATTATAACCGACGGTGTTCCGGCTACGGGAGTCAGAGAGGCAAAAACCACTTATGAGCAGATTGATCTGGATCCGCTGGAATATCTCTCTCGACGGGTCACTGTCCGGCTCACCTACCTGGACCCGATAGTCGCCAAGCGCTGGCGAGACAGTGTTCCCAAGCGGCGAGTAAGAGTATGGACGGTCCCCGGAGAGGTCATGGAAGGCTGGAGAGGTCAGATCGTACCTGGTGTTGAACTGGCTAAACAAGACAAATTCTGGAAGTGGGTTAAAGACAACGTTGATTTCCGGGTGCGTGCTAGGAAATTCTAAACTACGTTCCGTTTATCAATAAAACCTAACACATCAAAACGGCTTATTTTTTTATCCTCATTTAAAACCCCATGGGGCCAGGCTCCATTTATTCAGTTAGCGTCCAAAAGAAACTGCGGTAACTAAAAAAAACGAAAAGCGTGGTTCCATGTGCTTTATTAATCCTGCCATAGTTCCGGGAATATTTTCTTGAGAATGGATAAAGATTCAGGAAAGAGTTCATTGAGGGTAACGTATCTCCACTCAGCATACTGAATCTGCCATCTGTCATTTCTTTTTATTAATTTAATTTTCACTCGGTAATTTTCGGTTGAATATCTGATTAATTTGCGAAAAACCTTAGCAGCCCCAGAGGAAAACGCCACTTCAGTTTGAATAGACGCCTCCAAGGAGGAAATTTCTTCTACTTGTGTACTTAACATATTGATGGCAATTCCTCTGTATCTTGCATAGTATTCATTAATCATATCCTGTGTTTCCTTTTTTCCTCTGCCCTCAAAATCGTGATAGTCATCCGCAAAATTTATCATTATGCTGGCCATATCCTTTTTTTCGGCATATTTTCCGACATCGTCCATCATTTCAAGGATCAATTCTTCTTCTGTTTTTTCCTGGCAAAAGGTCAAAAAGAAAACAAAGAAAAAGATTAATGAAAAAATTAGTGCATTTTGGATATGATTTTTCATCTGATTTTTAGACTAACCGTATTCTAATGTTACAATTAGACAGAGTCAATATCCTGTGCCTTTCTTCTGTTGCGTTTTGCTTCCCCGGGAGAGAACAGCTCTTAACTTTTAGATTGAATAACTGAATATACGTTTCAGCTATGCCTTGACAACAACTTCATATCCCTCACGAATAGGTGGTTTTGTCAGGATATTCATAACTTTAACCAGCTGTTCCTGGTAGTAGTGGCTTTCTTCATTGGCGAGAGCATCTTCTTCGCAATCCCACAAGGTTATGGAAATGCATTTGCCTGTTTTACGATCGACCAGGAAATAAGCCCCGCAATAGCCCTTCTGTGATTTAGCGGCTGGAACAACGCTTTCCTCATAGATCTTAACAAATGTATCTATCCAATTGACCTTAGTTTCGGCTGTTGTCATGCGTGCATACATGGCCCATCCCTCCTTATTACTGGCTTTGTAATGATTCTAATCTTTTCTTGGCGTCTGTGACTTCGGGAATACCAGGATCAGCGTCTTTTTATAGATTATTCACCCCATTCTGTTTTCGGCAAAAGAATAGCAATTAATGATAAAAGAGTCAATTGCATAAACTAGTATCGCCTAATCTATTTCTTGATTGAAGTTGTATACCTTATAAAAAAATTATTTCTGATTGGTCTTTTGCTGTCTCTAATTGAGAGCCATCTCCAGGGCATTTAACACCTTGCTGTAGCTTGTCTCAAGACGCCCCCGGAAAGGTTTGAGTGAAGCTTCCAGAACATCAGGGAGCCCGTCCTGCCATGGCAGCCGGAAACGATCATCCTCCATGGCTTCGATCTCAGCCAATAGCATCTCCCGCCAGGGATCTCTGATCGGACTGACATCAACACGTGTCAATTTTGCAACCTGATTTTTCAGCATGGGAAGAATCTGGCTGTGCAACTGTTTAAGCACATCATCCTGGCGGTCATCGAGATCTTCGTTCCGTCCACTTCTCCAATATACGCCTCTTTTCTCATCATGCTCACTCACAAGGTGATATTCGAGGCCATCTCCGGGTGATTTACCTAGCCATGAATAGTACGACACGGCATAAATGAAGTAGTACTCCCCCAGTCCCATTTCAGCATCAAGAAGCGCCTGATTGCGCCTTGTATAGAACTCTGCAATCAGAGGGATTATTCCGAATCCAGTTTTTATCTTTGTCAAAACACCCGGGGATGGCTCTTCTTTGAATTGGCTGGCGCGTTCTTCATCAGAGAGAATAATGATAGAGCTTTCTAATTTCTCTTTAGCCGGTTCCATGGAGTTCCGTACAGATAGAAATGCCTCTACCCGCTCTTGCCCGATGGCACCTCCAGGATCAGGGCAGAAATCTTTAATTTCTCCATAACGTTCCTTCAAATCATCTGCGATGGCTTCTGTTTCCTCAAATCCACTTACTATGTTTTTGACGAAGAAATAGCCGCCCACACCGGCAAAGACCAGCAACAGAATCACCACACCACAGCCAATGCCGCAACCTATAAGCCACTTAGAAGCAGTGCTAGATCCCTTGGAAGTTTCATTTTGAATTTGCAATTATTTCCTCCATCTTTCCTTTATTTTAACAAACTAACCAACTTTTTTTATTTCTTACTAAAACATACGGAAAAAAACAATTCCCGTTTTCAATAATCAATATTATAGTACGAAAGTTAAAGGCATAAAATTCGTATGCCTTCAATATATTAATAAGAAATATTAATAATACCTGGATTATTCACGAGCTGAGGTTGCCACAGATGCAAGGCGTCAGCCCATGAAGCTGTGGTCCTTCACTGCGAGTGGGCTGCAACGAAGCAGATGCGGTGAGATCGACTCGCCACCAGGGAAAAATGCCGATTATTATAGATAGCTTCTTTTCGAATAAGTGTTTATCAGGATCTACAGCAATATCAGGATATATTTTTGATGCTGCTGTAATTGCAGAAAGTATCGGCATTTTTTATGAATAATTCAGGTAATATTAATTAGCTGGTAAATATTTTTTAGGGAATTTCGCTACAACAGTGTACTTTGGATCAACTACGTTACCTATGCGTGCCACACCTACCTGAGAAACCAATTGCAGTGCATCCCATCTGTCAAACCCATAATCTTCCACTAGCCAATTGATCAATTCGACCTGCGCTGACCTGAAAGCATCGATTAGCGGTCTCGTGCTGCCGGCGACCATTATGTGTTCATCATCTTCAAACCTGGGCCAGTTGATAGATTTACCTTTAATGACATCAACCTTAACAGTAACTTCTAAAGGACATTCCAGACCTGTACCACATATTTCGCCATCGCCCTGGGCTGCATGTCCATCTCCCAGCATAAATAATCCTCCTTCTACAAAGACAGGAAAATACAACGTAGTCCCCTCTTTGGTTTCAACACAATCCATATTGCCACCATGCTCTGCAGGAGTCAGTGATATAACTGCCTCCCCAAAGTTAGGAGCAACCCCGACTGTTCCCAAAAATGGATGAAGCGGGATCTCAACTTTCCCAATCTTGCTGTTCGGTAAATCAAGCGTGCCAACATTATTTTCAAGGTCCAGTTTCCAGATATAAGTCTTCTCTGGCAAAGGCTTATTCAGCATTGCAGTATAAGTTTCGCCGGTCAGAGCACCAAAGCCAGGCAAATGTGATGAAACCGCATAATCCCTGTTGGGCTTAACTTTTAGTAGATGAAGCACAAGAGTATCGCCAGGCTCAGCCCCTTCAACATAAAATGGTCCGGTTTGATCATTAACTTTCGGAAGATGGATAATCTCGCTTGCAAGCTGGTCACTCCGTGAGATTTTATTGCCAAAAGCATCAACTGTAGTCGTAACCAGAATATCGCCCGGTTTAAGTTTTAGCACAGGTTCATGTTTAGCATCGTAGGTGTAGAAATATTTAGTAGGCTTAAAGTGGTGCGTCTTCTGGGCTGCGGTTACGCTTGCATTAGATAACAAAATTATAGGGAAAACAAAAATTACGAACTTTTTAATATTTGTTGCTGATATTTTCATTGCCTCCTCCTTTGGTTCTTCTTTTTTATGTTAGCGTTAGAGGCCGTCCCCTGGAAAACCATCCTCATTAATATTAACGGGACGTTTCCCAAGGAGGCATCCTCATTAATGTTTGGGAGCCATTGCCCAATTCTCTACAGCTTTAGGATCATCCATTCTTTAGTATAAGGAACACTCCCCTGGAGCACACCCTTCTGCTTTGTCACCAGCAGGCTGTCGCTTGGATTATAGCCAAAACCTCGCTCTGGATCGTAAAGCCCAGGTTCAACACTGAATTTCATTCCTTCCTCGAGGACTGTATAATCTCCCAGAGCAAGCCAGGGCGCCTGGTGCCCTTCCATCCCTTCTCCATGGGCGGGACGATGATATATGTATTTCTCCACACCTTGCTTGACCTGATGCTGGTGAATCTTATAAGCCACATCAGAACATGTTTTACCAGCCTTGGAGTCCTCTTCCTGGATATGAACACAATCCGTTACAACCTGCCATAGTTTCTCTCTGTGTTTGTCCCAGGGCAGGATCTGATAATACCGGTAGAGCTCTCCTCCATACCCTCCTACCCTGACACCACCAGATATTTGGAGTGCATCTCCTTTTTCAATCTTTTTATGGAAAAATTGATTAGGATGCGGGTAGCCGGTGGCGATTCCGGTGCGGCATCCAATTTGAACAGATACGCCCACAGCCGTATGAGGCCTCCCATCCCTTTTGATATCTTTGAGGATCAAATCTGTCCCGTATTCAATGGCTGCATGCCTCACTTCAAAGTCTGTGGCATCTGTTCCTTTCTCAAGAATATAATCCCTTGCAAATGCATGAATCTTGCTGAAATAATTCATAGATCTTTGTGTCAGAGCAATCTCTTGTTTTGTCTTGACTATTCTCATATTGAGGCAAATCTGGCTTATATCAACAAACTTTGCCTCGGGCAGAATCTTCTTGGCTTTTTTCAACTTGGAGGCAGGAAATTCGGAATCGACACCTATAGTTTTGGCGCCGAATCCTCTTTTTTTCAGCCCCTTAAGCATCCATTCAAAAAGGTCAACTGTTTTCCCTTGAACAACATTTCCCAGGTTAGGAAATCCTCCCTCAGCATGAAGGAAATCAAAGTAATACTCACTTTCTGTATCCCACCAAGAGGTCACTAAATCCCTGTCTAAGCCAGGGTGATACCAGTAGATTGTGTCGTCTTTGACCGGGAATAGAACATAAAAAGGTCTTTCTGTTGTGCTGTGAAATAGCCCTGTATAATAGACAAGATTCCACCGATTTTGAAGCAGAATCGCATCAACTCCCTTTTCAGCCACTTTTTCCCTTAAACGCTTTACGGTCCCTTTATACCAGCTAAGAGGAAGACGGTCGTATGTTGCTGCTTCAGGGTGGTCGGGGTTCCTGACAAGTAGCTTGGCTGAATCATTTTTTCCGCCTGGAGATGGATAGGCAAGACGTTTTGTTCCTAAGCCCAGGCCTGTTAAACCCAATCCTACATTTCTAATGAAATTACGCCGAGATACTTTCATTAAAACCTCCTTCTTTCTTATGTTTTAAAAAAATTATGCCACAGATGTCAACAATAATAAACCTGATTTATTCATAAATTAGGCCGACATCAATATTTATTTTCATTGATATCTACTCGTTACACTGATTTCACCTTTAGCAGAACACTCAATTCGTCTTAAATGCATTTCTTTTTATTATCTGTCGGCATAACTTACCCTTTGGGCGGGCCGATTTCACGACCTGTACTATGAGATTGTCATCGCGAGCGGAGCGTGGCAATCTGGCAAACTCGATCCTTGAATAACCCAAGTAAAATATAAAATTAAATTAAAAATAATTGGGACATATGCCGGGATGCAACATTCTGTGAAAATAGACTTCATAGACTTTAAAATAGAAGAGTGGCGCTTTAGGAAACATTGCCGGTTTTTTATTATTATCTATCAACTTTTTCAGAGTATAATCGACTAAATATAATGGAGATAAGTAATATGAATAATCAAGTAATGAGCAATCACGAAAGAAGAAAACTTTTGAGGTTTTACTGTTCGATTCCTTCCGAGCTGGTGGAATTAGAAGGCAAAAATAATTTGGTTGAGGGAGCAACGGTTCTTGATTTCTCTAATGAAGGCTTGAGGCTGAGTGTTAATTTTGTTGAACCCAGCCCAGGTTCTACTACAGAAGTAATGCTCTATATTCCTCATAAACAATTAATAACCTCGCTAACTGGACAAGTGATCTGGAGCAAACATGTGAAGAATAAGATGGAAATCGGACTGAAAATAAAAGAAATAGAGAAACAAGGAACGAAAGATGTCCTCGACTGGGTCTTCCCCAGATGGCTAGAAAAAGAGAAAAAGATTAGAGACGGCCTTTTTATAATCTAATTTTACCCTATTATTTGCCCCCAGACTTTATCAAAGACATCGTCAAAATTTTCCCTTGTTAAAGTGTATATTTGCCCTTTATTTTTATATTCTTTTACAAATTTTTTGGACAGAGTTGCTACTACCTTTTTGTCTGAGCTAAGCACCATTCTGACAGTTTCCCTAAACTTTTTTGAATAAAATTCCATCATTCCAATCTCATCTATTATCACATATTCTGAGCTTTTATAGCCCTCTAAGAACTTGTCCATGATAGAGTCAATACCTTCTACATTAACTTTGTATCTTGATACACGTGGTCCGTGCTTTATATTAAGAGAGGCTAAAATCTCTTCCTCGTTTGAAACCAAGTCAATTATTTTAAAGCCCTGCCTAACATCGTTAATCTTTATCTCAGGAGTTACAAAGCCAGACACCTTTTTATCGGAAATTTCATCCAATAATCTTTGTATCAAGGTTGATTTACCGCTCCTTGGATTGCCAGTTACGAATATATTCATTTATTTTAGTTTTTTTGGATTTAATATAAGCTGTTGGACTATATTCCTGATTTTAGGTATTTGGCAACAGAATCAATCGCATAGAACATATCAGGGGAAGGAAGATTAAAGCTCGTCTTTATCCGGGTATATCCATGCTTGCGCTCAGGAATAATCAGAATGCTGCCTTTGAATTTAGTCAGATCTGTTTGCAACAGCCTGTGCTTGAGCTCATAATCCAGGTTAAGCCTTTGAGCTAGATACTGGTCTCCTTTCCACATTATATCCACCACTTTACCCCCAAAAAGTGAGCTTTTTTTCTTCACCAGCTTCGTCTTTTTAGGGGGTTCTTCTCTCAAATTTAAGGTGGTTTTTACCAAATATTCGATATAATAATTAACTCCATATTGGCTGGCTACACTGATAACAATAATAAAATCAATGTTACTCTGCTCTAAAGCAACAACACCTTCAGATTTCTGTGCCCTGGAGATTTTTTTTACAAGCTTTGCCTGCTCGCTTTCTTTATCCAACTCAGTGAACCGTACCCCTATTCCAGGCAGATGGCGACAAAACTCCTCAAACTGTTTGTGACCTTCTTTCTTTCGTTTGGAGAGAAAAAAAGGGAGTAAAACAGCTGATACGAAAGCTATGATTATGGGGATGAGCTTTCCTATGTCCATAGGGCCGTTTTTACCTCATTATTTATAGATTAGAAATTTACAAAATCACCTTTTTTTCTTTTCAACTAGTTTCAATTTTACAGCAAACTTCTTCTTTAATCTCTTTTCCTTGTTGTAATTCTTTATACGTCTGGAATGCTTTCAACGCCCATTGTTCTCCAGGACAGCCTCCTTCTGTCATCGCAACGTTAAGAAACTCTATAAGCTCGTCTTGAGTCACCCCTGCTTGAAACGCCATCTTTGTATAGGCCCTCAGACACGGCTCGCATTTCGTGACAAGTACGGCAACCAAAGCAGCCAATATTTTGTATTTTGCTGGAACTGCAGCATCCTTAAAAGCTTCTTCACGCATCCTGACAAGCCCGCCTGTAACCTTTGGGCTCAGTTTCCTTAGTTCATTGTAAAGACTTTCAGACATTTTCTCCTCCAAAAGCTTATCATGCTGAAATATTAGTTTAAATATAAAATGAGCACTATTCCTATTATCTTTTCCTTGTTTTCTCTTTTATTCCGATGCGGATTCTGGTGGCAGGTTCTCTTTCAAATATCTTGTCAACAATTCATAAAGATGGCGTGTTGTATTTTCGCCTTCTTTAATTCCGTGAGTTCGGTTCGGATAGGACATCATTGTGAATTGTTTATTATGCTTGATCAACTCATTCACAAGCGCCTCGAAGTTCTGATAATGGACATTATCATCCCCTGTTCCATGAACCAGAAGCAGGTTCCCTTCCAGTTGATGGGCAAAGGTAATCGGGGAACCGTTCTTG
>SDBU01010810.1_pt1 | contig 10082 bp, 10 predicted proteins | sample 2277071 | NCBI WGS metagenome assembly SDBU01 (sample SAMN10397929, study PRJNA504765) | marine sediment metagenome | isolation source: marine sediment core GS08_GC12, 126 cmbsf | place: Arctic Ocean: Gakkel Ridge, Loki's castle | collected 2008 | reverse complement strand
GCCTTGGGAGATCGAAAGCATCCTACGCCAGGTTGCGGGTGAACTCGATTGTGCCTTGGGCATCCACACCCACAACGACAGCGATTGTGCTGTGGCGAACTCCCTTGCCGCAGTCAGGGAGGGCGCCGTTCACGTGCAAGGGACCATCAACGGCTATGGAGAACGTTGTGGGAATGCCAATCTTTGCTCGTTGATTCCCGATCTGGAATTGAAGCTTGGATTGAAGGTTCTACCCGGAGAGGCTCTGGCTGAACTATCAGAACTCTCATACTTTGTGGCTGAATTAGCAAATCTGGCGCCAGATGAACACGCAGCCTTTGTGGGCAGAAGTGCGTTTGCCCACAAGGGTGGCATTCACGTCGCCGCCATGCGCCGCAACGCGGATTCCTATCAGCATGTGGACCCTCAGGTTGTGGGCAACAAGATGCGGGTTGTGGTCAGCGAACTCTCGGGCAAGGGGAATTTACTAAGCAAAGTCGAGCAGTACGGGCTTGATCTGTCCGAGGGTGATCATGTCGCAGGGGTCTTGAGTGACATCAAAGACTTGGAGGCGCGCGGCTTTTCATTTGAAGCTGCGGAGGCCTCTGTAGCCATTATGCTCCATCGAGGATCCCCCGATTACCACGCCCCCTTCGAATTGGTGGATTACGTTGTGATGGTGGAACATCGTCAGGGCAGGGGAACTTTCGCTGAAGCAACTGTCAAGGTGAATGTTGGTGGGGAACAGATGCACACTGCCGCCGAAGGCAACGGCCCGGTTAATGCATTGGATGCTGCACTACGAAAGGCCCTCGCTCCGATTTATCCTATAATCGAAGATTTCCAGCTTGTGGACTATAAGGTGCGGATCCTGGATGGGCAAAATGGCACTGCAGCCACGACGCGCGTTCTGATTGATACGCGCAACGGTAAGGAGCGATGGAGCACAGTGGGAGCATCGGCAAACATTATTGAAGCATCCTGGCGGGCATTAGCAGATAGCGTAGAATATGGGCTCTTGCTCGCCTCAGGTGGGATATCCAATGGGAAAGACTGATCCCATCTTCACATCAACTTCGCTCGGATATGGTGAATTAAAACTTTCACCTGTCAGCGAGCACCACTGGAGCGTTTATGCAAGCGAATATTGTTCTTCTCCCCGGCGATGGCATCGGCCCGGAGGTCATCGCAGAAGCCCGCAAAGTACTTGAAACAATTTCCTCATTGTACGATCACAACTTCCACTTCGAAGAGCACCTGATCGGCGGCATCGCAATCGATGAGCAAGGAGACCCACTCCCCCCTGATGTTCTTGAAGCCTGTCGAAGTGCAGACGCCGTATTGCTTGGCTCTGTGGGAGGTCCAAAATGGGATGATCCCCTGGCGGATGTTCGCCCTGAGCAGGGCTTGCTCGGATTGAGATATGGACTTGGGCTGTATGCGAACCTGAGGCCGATAAAAGCCTATCCTAGCCTGATGGATGCTTCACCCTTACGGGAAAAATTTCTGAAAGATGTTGAATTCTTGATCGTACGCGAATTGACAGGAGGAATTTACTTCGGTCAACCGCGCACGCGTATGGAAGTGGGCGGCGATATTCGCGCCGTCGATACGATGGCCTATACCGAATCCGAAATTCGACGTGTGCTTCGGCTGGCATTTCAGCTGTCTGCATCTCGGAGAGGAAAGGTCACCCTGGTGGATAAGGCCAATGTGCTCGAAACCTCGCGCCTCTGGCGCGAGGTCGCTACAGGGGTTGCCGGCGAGCACCCGCAGGTCGAACTCGAGTTTCAACTCGTGGATTCAGCCGCCATGCGCATCATCACATCGGCATCAAGCTTTGATGTTCTGGTCACTGCAAACTTGTTCGGGGATATCTTGAGCGACGAGGCCGCTGTGCTTACTGGATCATTGGGCATGCTCCCCAGCGCCGCATTGGGGGAGGGCAGTCTAGGGCTGTATGAACCGGTACATGGCTCTGCGCCCGACATTGTCGGAAAGGGAGTAGCCAACCCGCTAGGGGCGATCCTCAGTGTTGCCATGCTGCTGCGCCACTCGTTAAATCTAGTTGAAGAAGCGGTGAGTGTTGAGAGCGCTGTCGAGGGAGCGATAGAAGATGGGGCAAGGACGGTGGATCTCGGCGGAGAGGCATCTACACTGGCGATGGGGGATGAGATACGCGCGCGCCTTGAAACTAAATCCAAGTCGTAACATGCCACAATTTGAAGGAAAAAATTGGACGACTAAATCTGGAGTCGTTCGAATGAACGGAAAATTTGTTCCTTGCGAGAGAGTAATGGTTCACACATTTAAAGGCGGTAGAACAAATCGGTTTGTGAGTTCATCCCCAATTCTATGATCAACGAACCTGCAATGGAGAAGTTCCAGAAAGAAATTATTAACGATCCCATCGTTTCCAGGATCCCATTTTTCTACGGTTGGCTGATGGTATTCATCGCCCTGACAGCGATCATCCTATCCAGCCCAGCACAGACATACGGGATTTCGGTATTCAATCCATTCCTTCGGCAAGAGCTAAACCTCAGTCACAGCCAAATATCTGGCGCTTACATGCTTGGAACAATGCTCGCAAGCCTACCGATGTTCTTCGTGGGATTGATGATGGATCGATATGGTCTCCGTCGAACAATGACCCTTGTCGTGATCATCTTCGGGATTGCATGTGTGGTTATGTCCCAGGTCACAAATCTAATTACACTGTTTATCGCATTTCTAATGTTGCGTATGACGGGGCAGGGATCGTTGAATTTGTTGGCGGGAAACATCGTCCCAATGTGGTTCTTGCGTCGCCTTGGCAGAGTGACTGGTGCGATGAATGTTATTGTTTTAGTGACGATATCAATTATCCCAGCGCTGTTTTTATGGATGATCAATACCTTTAGTTGGCGGATGAGTTATGTCATCTTTGGTGCAGTAATTTTGGTGGTGATGATGCCTTTGCTGCTGATTTTCTTCCGCAATCGCCCGGAAGAGATTGGCCAAAACATCGATGGTGTCGTACAGAATCAACAGGCGGAGGCGCAGCGATCAAATAGTGATGATGGAGCCAACGACTCTGGCCGAGATTCCTTGAGCCTTAAGCAAGCAATCCGGACGCGATCTTATTGGCTTCTGATATGCATGAATGCCCTCTGGGCGATGACTAACACGGCGATCATCTTCCACCTCATTCCCTTGTTTGAAAATCAAGGGCTCACGAAGGAAGTAGCAGTTGCCACTTTTACTACTTTCGCGCTGAGCGCGGCAGGGGTGCAACTCATTGGCGGATTTCTCGCGGATCGATATCGCTTAACAATCCTAATGGTCCTAAGCTATTTCGGTTTTGGCATCGGCCTGGTGTTACTCATACTCATGCGCGCGCCATGGATGGGACATACCTATGCGCTGATCTACGGCGCCTCTGATGGGCTATTGGCCGTGGTGGCGGGGACGATTTGGGTGCGTTATTATGGCCGACTTCATTTAGGGAAAATACGTGGCACGACGATGACGGCCATTGTATTAGGCAGCGCAATCGGTCCTTTTGTGGTGGGATATACCTTTGACCAGACCGCAAGCTATTCGCCCAGTCTGTTATTCTTCTTGGTTTGCTGCATGATCATGGGGATTGCACTCTGGTTTGCCACACCCCCTCGTACCACTCCAGTTTCAGCTTGAACGATAGGGATTGACACCACGGATTTTGCAGCGAAGGAAAAATGTGAGCTTCGTGTGAGCATTCGTGCTTAGGGTGATTCCTTTGTAATGATGCGTTGAAAAAATCATCCTGCCACGCCAATGCCACCTGGTACCAGGAGTGCCCTCGTCAGTTCCTAGATTTGCATAGATTTGTTGCCAGAATGCCCTATGATTAGACTAGCTTTGTGTTCTTGCACACGGGATTGATCAAAGCGCAGAGAATTTCGGTCAAACTTGAAATCGAGGATTTTGATGAAACTTCAGACGACGGATGACGTTTTCGATCTCATGGACTCCTACGTGACCGCAGCTGCGTTGGGGGCGGCGATGGAGTTGGGCTTGTTCTGGCTCATCGACGATCGACCTTTGGAGACCCAAGCTATTGCCGAAGCATTAGGCATACGCTTCAACCGCTGTCGCTATTGGCTGCAGCACCTCCAAACCACCGGACTCATTGAGTTGGGGAAGGGTGGTTACACACCAACGTCGGTTGCACGAAAAGTTATTCTAAACGCGTACAGCCAGGCGACATGGACCTTCTTGGCGCGGGAAGGGCGTGAGCGCTTCCCAGCAATGCTGGATCTGGCGAAGCATATGTGTGAGCCAGGCTCGACCTGGGAAGCACAGGGCTTGACGCCGCCAAACTACATCGACCAGATGGTGGAAAACCCCGAGAGGGCAGAGCAATTTACCAGGATGCTCTATGAACTGCACCGGCCCTTGGCGAATAAAATCGCAGCAACCCTGGATTTATCAGACGCAAAGCGCCTGCTGGACCTTGGCGGCGGTTCGGGCGTGGTCTCGCTCGCCCTTCTTCGTCAGAACCCAAACCTGACTTCCGTCATCGTGGACATCCCCAATGTCTGTGCTGTGGGGAGAAAAATCGCCAAAGAAAATGGGATGGAGGAGCGTCTCACATATTTGGAAGCGAACTTCGTGGCGGACGAACTTCCCTCGGGCTTTGATGTAATCATGCAATGTGATGTCGGAGAGCATGACCAGGCGTATCTACGCAAGTTATGGTCTATTTTGGAACCGGGTGGCCGTTTGGCGATCGTGGATCAATTTGAATCCGAAGAGGGAATTGTGCCGAAGCAGTACAAGTACTGGGCATTCCCGGGATCGATGTCTGATCCATATTATTCCGTCGGAACCTTGGCAGACCTCACCGATGGGCTAAAAGGTGCGGGTTTCCGGATCCTTTCCGAAAAACCACTAAGTCCAGGAGGCGACATCCGTTGGGATGAAGATTGGGTGCTCATTGAGGCCATCAAGAAGTAGTTATTTATTCATCGATGTGAATAGGTTCAACCGTTCATGCTAGAGTATTATTGAGGTTTACCTGGGGATAAGTTCTCAAGAGCAGCGCTATTTCGGCAGCGTGAATACAAAACGAGCACCGGGTTCCGGTAACAGCTCAGCCCGGATGGCCCCACCGTGAGCTTCGACCAGCCCCTTGGCGATCGCCAACCCTAGTCCAACACCTCCAGTGGCCTTATTCCTGGATTTTTCCCCCCGATAAAATCGCTCAAAGAGATGTGGAAGGTCATTTTTATCGAAGCCTTCGCCCGTATCGCTAACCTCTACCTCAATAGACCCTCTGACTGGCCTGGCACAAAGATGAATTTCACCCTCTGCGGGCGTGTGCTGGAACGCATTGTTCATCAGGTTGTTCAAGACGCGCCCAATCCTGTTGGCATCCATTCGTACAGGGTCAATATTTTCCTCTATTTCTCCAGAGAGACGTATGCCTAATTCATCTGCCCTAGCCGAAAAGCTCTCCAATGTATCTGAGATCAAATCAGATAGAGAGTTTGGCTGCAAATCCAATCGCAGTCCACCGGCATCGAGTTGGGCGAGTTCGAAAAGGTCATCGATAAGGTTTGATAAAGCCTGGACATCATGTTTGGCCGAATTAAGATAACGGGCTCGAGTTGCCGGATCATCCACAACGTCATCGGCTAGAGCCTCAATAATTGCGCGAACCGACGCCAGGGGTGTCTGCAGATCGTGGCTCACCCAGGCGATAAGGTCCTTACGAAGCGCGTCCAATTCCTTTTGCTTGTTCACCGCGGCTTCCATCTGCGCCACCATGGAATTAAAGGATCCGGCGAGTTCGGCAATTTCATCGCGCCCTTCAACCTCTGCACGGGCTTCCAGCGCGCCGCGACGCACCTCCCGAACGGTTCCCTGTAATTTCATAATGCGAGCCATGAACGTTTCGGTGAAGAAATAACCTAGGGCCAATGCAATTCCACTGGCAAATCCAAGGAGAATGGTCCCCAACAGTAAATCGTGCTCGCTGACGAACATGAGCCTCGCGGTGAGCCAGACGTTGAGGAAAGTGAACAAACTTGAGAAAAGATAGGTGCCGAGTAATGCCCACCGGAGACTTGGTGCGCGGCTGAGCCAGCCCAAACGATAAGCAAAATATCCTGCAAAAAGCGTGATAAGCGAGGTGGTTGTGAGAAATAATGCCATCAATTGGAGGTCAACACTGCCTGGTTGCATGGCAAGGTAAAAGATGATCAAGGCCAAGACGAAAATTAAGACAACCGCGAACAAAAAACGAGGGAGAAGGCCGCTTGTTATAGGGGTAAGTCTCATATCTAATCCATTTCTGAAGACGGTGATCCGTTTGCCAGAGCAAAGTTGAGATTATGGTTCAAACCGATAACCAACGCCCCATACAGTTATCAGGTGTCGAGGATTCGAAGAATCTTCTTCGATCTTGTCGCGGATCCGTCGGATGAACACCGTCACAGTGCTGGGATCGATATATTCTGCATGCCCCCAAACACGATCTAGCAATTGGTGACGTGTGAGCACTTGCCTGGGGTGGCTGGCCAGTTCCCATAGGATGTCAAATTCCTTGGCAGTTAAATTCTTTTCCTCTGACCGAACGGTTACGATTCGGGTTGTCGGATCGATGTGGATATCTCCGTAGTCGATCGGTGGTCCAGAGCTTGATCGTATTCCCGCGGATCGACGCAATACGGCTCGGACCCGGCTGACAAGTTCCTGGGGGCTGAAGGGCTTGACGACATAATCGTCCGCCCCCATCTCTAATCCAGCGATGCGATCGGTTATTTCGCGCCGTGCCGTGATCATGATGAGGGGGATTTCACTGAAGGAGCGAAGCCATTCAGTGATCTCATAGCCATCCACGCCAGGGAGCATAAGGTCCAATAACACCAAATCTGGCAGATTACGCTCCAACTCCTCGATCGCTGAATTGCCATCCGCGATTGACCTCACCTGGTAACCAGCGCGCTCTAAGTAAAGGGTCACCACCTCGCGAATATTTGGTTCATCTTCGATTAGCAAAATATCTGCGTTTTCCATCTCATTCTCTTCCCCAATGGTGCCGGGTAATCCTTAAAGAAATATTACGAAAAATTTTAGAGGTTAATGAAATCGTAAGACATTGGAAAGCAAAACGCAATCAGAGTTTGAAATACTCAAACAAGAAGTCGTCCTCAAGTGGCATGAGTTATTAGGGAGGTGGATTAACAACCTTTACTAAATTCCGGTAATTGTTTAGACCAAGCGACCTTAAATGGAGAAAATTAGATGAATCGCAAAATCGTATTGTCTTTACTCGTATTCGTATTAGGTATCACGGCTGCTGTTCCGGCATTCGCTGCTGGTGGGCGCCCAGGATCGGACGTGGTTGTTTTCGTGACAAGCCAGGGTCTGTACTATGACTCCATAGTTCTCACAAATCTCCCCCAGCAAGGACGCTTTCAGAAGTTAGTACCAACTGTCAGTGGACTACAAACTGAGTTTGGCCCTGGAGACCAGGGTTATGTCGGTGGACGCTGGTGGGTGGATGTGAATGGGGACGATATCATGGATTCTGGGGATGTGTATTTCCTCTGCCCGTTACTCGGTCCCGGACGGGCATCACCGTAAGCTTACCCAAGCCTGCTGAAAGAAAAATGCGCCGAAGCCCTTCTAACACCCTGAATCAACGACATTGTCTTTCAGTGTAATGTAAATTGTCGATGTCTTCCGACAATTTACACCACGTCTTGAGAAGTGATCGAATCAACCTGTGGAAATGGCAATTTGAGCATCTGATTTGGACTTAAATAGAAGAAATTGTTGCTTTGATGGGAATAGGGGATATTGGAGAAGAGGTCCACAAAGGAACCGTCACATATCTGTTACACCCGCTCCTTGAAAAACGATCGATTTAGAAGGGACAAAACTTAACAACCAATGGGGATAACTTGTGGATTGCGCGTAGCCACAAGGGTAAGTCGCTCTTTGAAATGTGGATAATATGTGGACAAACTAAGCCTCGATTTTGAGTGTGTGGCGCAGAAAAAGGGTGGTTGAAGTGCTGTTTTGTGCGCGAGCGGCACTGCGGAAGGTCTATAAGAAAAGCTGATACATAGGCATTTAGGAGCATAAAATCCGCGTGTTGTTAGTGGAGCTTAGGCAAGGTAGTTGGGTTGTCCGTTACGCCACGATCGAGCGCAGCTGACCCCAGGCAGTTTCTTCTAGATCGGCGATTTTGAGCAGTGGTTCGGTCGTTTTGGGCAGGTCCTCGTTGGGGTGGTGGGCCTCGGCGCCATCCTTGTAGATGAGCGCGACCTCTTGCCACAGGTCGCCAATTTGCGTCAACTTCTTGGCTGCATCGGCGAAGCGATTCTCGCCCGTGATTTCAGCGGCCTCCTGGAGAAAGCGAGCGTACATATAGCGGAAAAGCCCTCCCCCGGTGCCTCCCTCGGCGTCGATGAAGATGAAAACGTTGAAACATGCCCAGCGAAGCTCTTCCTTGATCATTGAATCGGGCCATTTCAGCGTCTGGGCAGCGGCCTTTCGAATTCCCCGTACCCCCAAGTTGGAGATAGGGCCTTCCAGCATGGTCCTACTTGTCTCGCCAATTGCGGTGATCTCCAAGCCCTCCTCGCCTGGCCGACCTACGTTCGCCCTGCCGCCCAAAAATGGCATCCGCACCCTTCATGTGCCAATAAACAAAGCCCAGACCAGCCCCCAGGCCCAGCAGCATCTCTTCGCTGATGGAGTGGTTGTGGAAGTCGTAGATGTGGCGCATGGAACCTGTGATGCAATGATGTGTGCAGAGCGATTTGAAGCCAGGGATGGGGGATTGATAATTTCGCTGAAACATTATGTGGGCCTCAAGACTTTCGTATGGGTTGTCTGAGGATTGTGCGCATTTTCTCTGGAGCGGTCCGGTTGGGGTCGCTCAAGTAAATCTCGTGGTGCTTGCCAGTGAGTTGGTAGCCCTCAGCCTCGATGAACGCGTGCATGCGGGCGATGGTTGGACCTTCGGCTTCATAAGGCCCGATGTGCATAATTTGGACTGACAACCCCTCTTGGAATGGCTCAAAACGCAGTTTCGCTAGAGCAGGGGGATCCTTTTTGACCTGGACCTCCTCCATCGCGACCTGGACCACACCTTTCGAAATGTGATCGGGCTGGCGAATCATAAGGGTCCAGGACCAAATCTCCTTGTTCATGGCGATGAAATCGTCCATGTCATCTGCCCACCACAAACCCTCGAGCGGCAGGACGCCATAATCAAGCTCCATTTCGCGCTTGCTTTTGAACTTGAGGTTGTAGGAAACCGGGTAAAGGGTCTGTGTGGCCGCTTGAAATTCTTGGGACGTATTCGGGTCGCCCTCGCCGTCGATCATGAGGAAATTCATTGGCGTGACCTCTACAATTTCAAACTCCACCTTGGAAGGGTTGTACAGGTGTTTCTCTTGTTTCTTATAGTCTATTTTGGACATGTTATCCCTCGCGTTGTTCTAGTTGCTGAATGAAAGAACTTACCCAGCTCAACTCGGCATCAATCAGGGTCATGCTGAGGTCGAATAGGGCATCCGCGTGGTAGGGCAGGCGGCTCTGCTGTGAGGTCCAGCGCTGACGTACCTGTTCTGCGCGCGCGGAGAGCTGTTTATGGTAGTTTTGCACGGCCGCGAGAGCCTCCTTGGTTGAAATTCCTGGCAGGCTGGCGAGCCCAATCCGGAAGGGGCTGTAATACGGAACCGGCGTTGAGAGTGCCTCAATGGTGGCACTTCGCCAGGCATCGCGCCCTTGTGGGGTGAGGCGGTAGACTTTTCGCGCGGGCCCTTGGCCCTCGGACAATTCCATATGCCCCTCGATCCACCCAGCCCGTTCTAATTTCTTCAAGATGTAATAGATCGAGGAAAAGCCCACTTCGGTCCAATTGCGCATACCGCGCTCTTCGATGACCGCCTCAATTTCATATCCATGGCGCGGCTGCTCGGCGACGAGACCCATGATTACCAGTTCTGAATTTGTCATAACAATATAACCTAATCCAAGAATATTATATTACTATAATATCATAGTGCCGTGATATTGTCAATTAAATGGTTTTTATATCCGCTTTCACGCCTCGTGAG
>SDBU01010809.1_pt1 | contig 10083 bp, 17 predicted proteins | sample 2277071 | NCBI WGS metagenome assembly SDBU01 (sample SAMN10397929, study PRJNA504765) | marine sediment metagenome | isolation source: marine sediment core GS08_GC12, 126 cmbsf | place: Arctic Ocean: Gakkel Ridge, Loki's castle | collected 2008 | reverse complement strand
TACGTTAATAGCAGAAAGATGGTAATCGTTGCCATCATAATCTATTTCACCATCTATTGGCCCAGCCTGTAAATATGTAGGATCGCCTCCCTCTGTCATGTCGATATCATTGCTAGTCGAATCTCTGATAGGGCTTGAATCCTCCGCTTGGTGTTGAACCATGAGAAAATCTGGGTCCCAAACATTTTCCGCAACCGCCGAGTTAGTGATCCCTACATGGGCATTGTTATCGGCGTGGGTGCTATCATAGTAGAGATAGAGTTCTGTATCGGCTCCTGATGCAACACTGGGAACCTTGACCCAGAGCCACGCCTTCTCGTTGGCGTGATCCCACTTTTCGATCTCAACGTAGCACTCGGTAATACCTTCGGCCTTCGTGACTGCTATTTTCTTCCTGTTAGCGTCGCTACCAAGTTCATCGAAAACGCAGCTTATGTCTTGATTGCCAGACCCTGAACTGGCACTGAGGTAGACGAGGTGCGGAAAGTCCGAGAGGGCAGCGTCGATGTCGTCGTGGTCGAGGGCTATCTTGATCCTTTTGCCCCAACCTTCCAGCCACGCCATCTACGTCATTCCCCGTTATCTCAGTTTGACTTACGATCACGCATGACGAAACCACGTACTGAAACTTCCTCTTCAATGTGTTTCGTGGTGGTCGATGTGAAGACTACGCTTTCCGAGAAGGAGCGCCTAATTCTCCCGCTGATGGATCCGCCTTGGGTAAAGGGCTTCCGTACCCGACCAAATGTTATGAGCTGTTTTATGAATGGAATTAGCCTTAACGGGGGTGGACGCATTATAGGAGTTAGTAGCCCTGAAGCGGTGGATACGGGTATAGTCGATATTTGTATTCCGCCATATCCCGATCCTATTATGCCTATATATCCAGAACCACCAGTCATCCCGCTAGTGACGATAGTTTGCATTATTTACGTCATTCCTCGGTTATCATGCCTTTAATCGATAGATTGGCCCGACATTGCCCTGCCCGAGCGTCTTCAGACACTGACCATCCGACAACGAACATATGAATACCATCCACGGGTAATCGATGGACTTTGCTCCCAGTTACAGTCACGAAGACGTCATCCCTGTCGATAGGGGTGAGTTTTATCTCCAAGTCCTCAATTGCACCGAGACTCTGATTCTCGATAAAGAATGTGAAGTCCTGCTGCTGACCTGCATCTATGTGTCCAAAGTTCAGGACCCACGTCAGTTTATCATTGACAAGCCTCTGTGAAATTGCCTGCTTCAATTCCTTGTCGGCGAATAGGCCTATCAAGCAATCAGCCTCTTTAGGTCAGCACTCATTTAATCCTCTCTTTCTTCAGTTTCATGCTATCGATTATCCAGTGGATTTAATTGATTGAATGACGCTATTTGGAATATCACTGGTAGACGGGTAGCTACTGCTTCTCGCCCGGTGCGTCATGACAAAGTATCCGACGTCATCTCTACCCACTGAGACTCCGTAGAACTTTCCAGTATGGAGAGGGTGTGTGCGCTCCCCAATCTCAAGATCATCCATCTGTTTATCTACAGCAGTAAAGGCTTCGCCTATTTTTGATTCCTCTTCCTCGGGCTCTTCCTCAGGTTCCTCTTCTGGTTCAATCCGTGGAATGGGTTCCCTTTCCTCTGGGATGTCACCGTATCCAAGTTTGCCCACATCTACGCCTCCCTGCGCCAGGAGGAGTTCTAGGTTCTTCTCGTTAAACATACCGAGCTGCATAGCAGTTGTTATGATCATCTCAACCTGGATGTCCTCTAGCCCAGTCTTCTCGACTCCCCAGTTAAGCCTAGGGACAATGTCGATCCCGTTCTTTATCATGAGGCGTTCGTAGATGCCTGCTTCCATGCCTCTCTTCATGCTTCTTTGGATGGCTCTGATGTTACGATCCACCATCTCGGAGAGTACGCGAGCGGATGCTTCAGTTGCGTTCCGCCAATAATAGAGGTTAGGCGCGTAGAGCCCTACGTATATGAGTTGGTCTATGTAAGAGATGAATTCAGTGAACCGTGCCTCACCGCTTATCTCAATTGGCTGAGCAAGGTCTTTCAAGTCCTCAGGGTTTAGGCCACCGAAGTATATGTCCTCGTCAGCTTGCCGATCTTCGACGGCTGCCTTTATCCCAGAAATGGGCCCAGTGCTCTTCCAAATGATGAGGGGTGCGAGGTAACGATCAATAATTTTCCCCATGTTGGTGACTGCGTTATCTTTGATGGCGAGTAGTTTTGCTACAGGCTTGATGTTGCTTGTACCCTGCTTGCTGTTAGCGATTTGGTTATAGGAGAACCAAGCGAGTTCTTCCCCTGGAATTATTACTGGCTTAGTGATGCCTGATACTTTCTGAGTAATTGATTCGATGCCGTGATACTCGTCACCGCCGAGTACAATCTTCTTCACAGTCACCGGGTGAATTACTTTGATTGCACACTTTGATGGAAACTTATCGATTTGGACTTCGACAGGGCAGAATCCGGCGATGAGCATGTTCGTACAGATATTCGGTGTTATTGAGTCTAATTGAAGTTCTTTACCTAACTCATCGACTAATTCTATTGCTTTAGGAGTCTCGTCGCCTTCCTGTTCGTAGTCTTCAGGCATTTTATTGTGGTAGCCCAATCCAGTGGCGGCCTCAGCAAGTCCGTTAATTGATGAGAATACGACTCCGTCATTCTCGTACCACTTATAGTAGGCGGCGATGCTTCTCGGTGTGGCGATCGCTTTGCCCCCGGTAAATAATCCTCTACCGGCGCTAGCATCGAGGGATCTTATTGCCTCTTCTATTCGCTCTTGAGGAGCAGTGGACTTGACAAACGGCATATTAAAGCACCTTTACAATTTTTAGGGTAGTGATTTTCATAGTTCGATTGATGTCAATGCCGTTGACGTAGATTTTCATCTTATCAATCGGCGCATCAAGTAGAATGCCGATAGTTTTAACTATCTCTTGATCAACATCTAGCTCAAACAGGGTTTCCTCTGGTTCACTCATTTTTATGTCTCCTTTTTACTTGAATCTGGGATTACCAGACACGCCTCGCTTCAGCTCTCTTCTCCAGTTTTGCCTTCCTATGCTTCCAGTCCCTCTCGGCGGGTGACATATCGGCTCTGTCGAAGTCTGCTTGGTTCCTGATGGAGTAGCCATCTATGGTGATATCGTACTTCCGTCTCATCTTTTTCTACTCCTCTCTTTTAGAATCTCGGCTATCTGCTCCTGTGGCATCGGCTCTATTAGGCACTCTGTGCCACAGTACGGACAGGGGATGACTTGAGGCGGACACTTCGCGCATCCATACGGAAGGCGTGATCCACAGCCAGTGCAAACATTCATTATGGATGTTCTCCGTGTGCTTCTCTCCAAGTCTCACCTTTTGTGCGGAATACAGTTCCGCATTCTAGGCACTGGATTTCTTCGCTATCCTTGATGCCTTTTACGCCGACTGATCCTACTCTTTCAAGTTGAAACTGCTCCTTACATTTAGGGCAGCATACGAATGAGAATGTCATCTGGGCCGTCTTCCTGTTGCAACTTCTACTTCGCCTCGGTTCTTAGAGCCCATCATGGCGTACCGGAGGGCGTCCACTGCGTGGTCATGCTCCTTTACCTTCGGGGAGTAGAGTTGCAGCTCCTCTATGAGGTTGACGCAGCTAGGGGATATATAGAGGCGACTTCGTCCATCTCCTGCGTCCTTGAATCGGCCGCCGAGCTCTCTTATGCCGTCATCTCTTTTGGTTTTATTGGGTCTAGCATCAAGGCCGGCCCGACGGAGTGCTGTGATGGTTCGGGGTTCACTGGCATCACACCAGAATGTTCCATTGCCCCATTTTAGTTTAAGTAACTCGCATTCAACTATGAGGTCGTCTTCGGATAGTCGGGTACTGTATATCTCATCTGAGACGAACGCTCGGCCGTCTCCGTCGAGGTTCACTGCTACTACTGCGCTCGGAGATGTCCATCCGAAGTCCACGCCGTATGCAACTCTCCTCATATTCTCTTTGAGGAATAAGTCATCGAATGTTTGTACGTGAGCAGCGTAATCGAATGCGAATGCTCCTGCTGCTATGGCAGCGAACTTACCCAATATGAACCTGTCGTAGAAGCCTCCAGTGTGAGCACGTTTCATGCCCTCTATATAGGAGTCTCCGAGGTTAGCTAGGTTGTCGTCCATTGACATCCTGTAGACTTTTGCTTCAGGGTCTTTATCTTTTCCTTCGAAGAATGCGTGTAGCGCGCTGCCAGGGTGATCGGGTGTAGTTGTTATCCAAGCGCCTACTGCTTTATACGGTACTTTATCATCCAAGGGTCGAGCTAGCCCACTGCCTCTTAGACGTCGCAGAGTGCTATTCCAGGCTTCTCTGAATTTAGGAATGAGTCGAGCTTCATCTGCCCACGCCCAATCTATGTTCATGCCCTCAGCAGCTTCAGCTTTATCCAGGCCAACCATCCAAATTTTAGTGCCGTTGAAGACATCTAGTGACATCTCCATGCGATTAAATCGTGTGAAGAATGGAGTCTTTCCTATTTTAGCGCCCAATAAAGTTTCGAATGCTGGGATTATGACTTCCCTGAATTTACGGAATGCTGGTGCTACTATGAGTCCTTGGGAGCCTGGGTTTTCCCACGCCCAACTAAGAGCTTCGTTTCCTCCTGCTATAGTTTTACCGGAGCCTGTTCCTGCGATTAGCCCTCGGTACTTGACTTTGTATCTGTCTAAATGGAATGGCATCTGTGCGGCGTGCGGGTAATAATCAATCTTGACTTTTACCAATCGCCATCACCTAGGCATCCATTTTCTACAGATTAGTACATCCTTTTCCTCCATAAGTAAATTCCATAATGCCCAACGACATCTATTTAACGCTGGCCGATAACCTAGATGTTTAAAGAGAAATTTACCGATTCGGTCATCAATGTGATGTCCTACTTCGTGGATTAAAGCTACGATTTGGATTAGGACGGGTAAATCTCTTCTTATGTAGACTATCCCCTCACTATCATAGCCACTTATAGTGTGTGCGTTGGCTCCGTGAGGAAGTTCCAGGACTCTGTATATCTTCATATCTATACCTTCTACAAACTATTACTTCGTTTCGAAGTGTTAAAAAAATAAGGATTTGATGTCACTGATTCAGTGAGTTTATGGCATCCCAGTCTTACTCAAGTGCGTCACCATGAGTTTATCCACGTCACTCCTAAGCCGCGTTAGGTATTCACTAAGGTCTTCTGCGACGATTTCGTCGCCCGCCTTAATGTTTAGAATTTTATCATTGTCCTTTGGATGATAAGTTACCCTAAACTCAGCAGGTGCGGTACAGCGTATGTATATGTCCCTCATGTCCTCTATGCCAGTTCTTCCTACAAGGTAGCCACACTCTTCAGGCGTATCTCCGACCGCTGGGTTCTCAATTACGTTGACGGTTACCGCTCCGTTCTCTGCGTTCCGAGCGTAGTCACGTATCTTGGCTGTTAAATGTTTTTCACAACACGTTCCCATATTTTCACCTCCTAACCTCTATGAAGGATCATTATTGTCTTCGTCTTCCTCATCCGCGGGCCGCCAGGCCTCCAAGATGAAGCGTAGTTCCCCTGATGCTTGGAGTTCCTGTTTAATCTGTTTAGGCTCCAAGATCCTTTGGACGTCTATGCGGAGCCTTGCCTCTTGGTAGAGCTCAAGTTTAGGGAGGAGTCGCATTATAGCATGCCAATTGAATACTCGGATGAGTTCTATGTCCACCCGTTTACTACTCCTCAGCCATTTGACGTCACGGTAAACAGCCTGCGTACTTATGCCGAGTTCCTTAGCGATCTGAGGGTAAGTTAACCCTTTGACTAAGAGGGAGAGGACGTCTTGACGTCGAACATCTAAGGAGAGCCTATCTCTCTTTTTTGGTGCTTGCTGTGATGTGTCTTCGTTTTCCGCCATATCTCTCACTCCACGCTATGAAATTTAATTGCACTTGAGTGAAGCTGTTACTTTTATTAGTTCCCATCTTCCTCAATCCGATACGGGTGTCATGTAGGCTTGTATATTCTTGTACCCACTCCTTATTCGTAAGTAGAAGTCTGGGAGGTCATCGACTAGGAGGCCTAAGCCGAACCAAGATATCTCGGTGACGGATTGCGGCATCCTAATCCAGACTGCGACTGTGGCGGCGTAGCACCATATGATGTAACCTATCCACCAGTGATGTGTGAAGTCGAGGAGGCGTTTTATGAGTCCCCGCGCCCACGGCTTCCGCTTTTTGAACCATCTTCCTTGCTGAATTTCGTGGTCGAGTTTCTTTCCGAATGAACGCCCAAATTGTAGTCCTAAGGCGAACCAAAGGATGGCTATTCTACTGTCTGGCCAAGGGATTATTAGTTCACTCATTTTCTGCCTCTTTGAATAATGATAAGTCCGGAGCCTTCAGCTGCTTTTACGCGGTTACAGCCAAGGCGGATTATTGACCAGTGATGACAGCACCGCCGCGATACCTGTGGCGTAGGCTCCGGGTTCACAATAAATTAATTCCTGATGTGGGGCATCAACCTTCGTGACATCGGTATATAGTCGCTTTCACGTTGGTGTTCGCTACTCGAGACTTACCGTTTACCCTATTCCACCACTGCTCCCCCGGAAGTCGTGGATCTTGCAGCTCCGTTCCTTCCTTTTGGGACACACCAGGAGTTGTTATTAAACGGCTGAGTGTTATAAACTTAATGGTCGAGTAAAACGATGAACATGACAAAAACTATAGTGAAAGTGCATATAAACATCATGTATTTGACCCAGACGATCGCTCCAGTGATCCAATCCTTTAATGCGCGTTTAAGCATAATGGTGATCACTCGTTTTCAAACATTTCCGGGTGAGTTTGCTTAGTTCCTCTGCCCCTTCGATCTACGAGTACCTCGCCTTGGTGGAGGAATGATATCCTGCGGCGGGGATGTATGTCAGTGTCCGCGGACAGGAATCCGAATGCCTCTGGTTCATGCGCGAATTCGATGTAACGTTGCTGTATGTTGATGACTTCGCCCATCTCACTGTCATAAGTAGTTAATTTATGTAATGCTCGTCGCTCACGAGCTTTTTTACTGCGACGTCCTCTTCGAGTCATGGAGTAACAATCCTTCGCCGCATCCCCGGTGGGAGCGGGTTGGGTTCCTTATACTGATATAGTGACATAAGGATTTGGAGTATTTATGTTTGTTTATATAAGCCCTAACAATCCATAACATCATAACGGTTCATAACGAATAGTGAGGGGAAGATTAGGATGTATGGCGAGCCTTAACTATTCTTGACGGGCTCCTCCTCGGGAGGGTGCTCTTCTGGTGTATCAGACGTCTCTTTCTTAACTTTCTCATGCTGTCGATCAACTATTAGTTCAGACATGTAGAAGGCAGGGCAGGAGTGTCCAAAAGGCCAACAAGATATGTTATCTTTTGGAGTCCTAAACGGGAACATTTCTACCATTTGTCCATAAGGACAATAACCAGTGCTTCTACATGGTTTTTCAACAGGGTATGTTCCACCAGAGGATAACTTCCACTCGGTGAACGGTTCACCTTTTAGCCTCGCTAACACCCATCCCGCAGAAAAGATGTAGTCCTTCCAGCTATATCCATCTGGTTTATATCGCTTTACTTCGTTGAACTCTGCTTCAGTTAACTCTATGTTAATATTTGGCATAATTTACTTAGTGTTTTACTTAGTAATATACTTAGTGTTTATCTAAGTGTATAAGGTGAGCGCCAGATTACTCGTCCAATAGCATTAGGGCTTGCTGTTGGATGATGTGCTTCTGCACCTCGTAATCCACTTCAAACGTGGGCATATCGTTCTCAAGTACATATATCATTAACCCTAACGTCACGTCAATCGAGATGCCTAAGTTATCAAGTATCAGCAGGCTAGCACGGTGTATACCGAGGAAGTAGTCATCCCACACATCCCCAGTCCTTCGTGCGTCAACATCTGCTAACGCCTTCATGGTGGCTTTATGGCGTACCTTGTTTTCTGCTACGTGTTTAAGTTGCCGTTCCTTAAGAATCTCCAAGTACTCAGCCACACTCCAGATGTACAACGCGGGCCAACCCTGAATCCACCAGCCCAAATACATGCGTACATCCTTGTATTGTCTGTATGTTAGTAGGTGCCAGATGTTATGTAGATGTACCATAAAACTGGAAGGCCAATGGTTCACATAGCCTGGTAGTTCATAAATGAGGTCGCCCTGTTTGAATATTTGCTGTTTATTATACCGTATAGTGATTACCCTCCGGGTGATGTATCTGCTGTTCTTTGCTTACTCCCTGGTAACATCCTCTTGAGTTCTGTGTGTATATCGTGGCACCACTCAACAGCCTTTTTGAATACCTCACCACCATTGATGTAGTCTTCACCATCTAGCTTATGTATTCGGGTTGAAACATAGTATGTACCTGTGGTCTTAGTAACTCTAGGGTCTGTTAGTTTTAAACTTCCTGTCGCGTCTCGTCCTCCTAGTAGGAGTCTAGCTGTTACCTGATCTCCGCTTTCATAATATTCTATTAGATATTTGTGTCCACTGATACGGGTGATAACACCGGAGCGCTTACGGTCAGATAGGATGGCTCGTGTTATCTTTCTTAGGGTTCTTGGGTCCATGTATCCTCATGTATCTACGTGTATGTTCATGTATAAAAAGGTAGGGTTAAAGGGTCCTGTTACCCTTCACCTTAGCTATCCACTTATCAGCCATTTCTAACTGATCACCGGGGACGTACTCTCCTTTATCCACTTTCTTCAAGATGCTTGTAACCAGGTCCAGGTTGTCCTCAAAGTCTGCCGGGAACATGCTTATGTAACCTCTCTTAAAGAACCCTGTTGCAGCTAACTCATCTACAGCTTCAATCCGTCTATCTACGTGTGAGTCACTCACTATTTTGACTCCGAACATCACACCGCACTTTGCGCAGATTTTATAGAGTGTCCAGTATCCTTTTTTAGTTAGCTTCCTGTATTGCCGAAGGTCTTTTCCTGTTTTACCACAATTAGGGCATTCACCATATCGCACGATTTCGAGACGTTTCTCATACGCGCTCTTTTGGTAATCAACTGCCTCCTGTATGAGCTCCTTAGTCCACTGCCTCTTAGGTACCCTAGGAAGCATGAATTTTTGTTTGCAGCAGTTTATCATCCGGTTAACAGTACTCTTGCTTACGCCTAGTTTCTCCGCTAATTCCTTGGTGGTAGTTTTAGGGTTTTCCTGAAACACGCTTACAATCCTCTGGAGCTCACTGATTCTCCAAGGGTTCCAAGCAGAGTAAAATCTTTTTTCAGTTGTCATTTATCCCCAACCCTCGGTACTTCTTGGTGGGTGAACACTGACGCGTAGCTATAGTTTTTGCATGTTGTCACTACGCATCCTTTAGCCCCAGATCGTTGTTTGAATAGTGGATTAGTGTTTGTACTATCAATTAATACATGTGCACCAAATGGTAATATAAGAACTTCACTTGAGTGTTGGTGTATGTATATGTCTAGTATTATCGTACCCTTGTCATTAAAGAAACTAAGCCTCCGAGGAGCGTCTTGCATCTTCGTGCCCTGTCGCTGCCGGGCTATCTTCATTCCAGTTATTTTCTCCATATCAGTTCACTTCCATAATTCTCTTATGCGCTTCATCAGTTCTGTTCGCTAGTTCAATTGATCTCCTCTGACTACAACTGATGCACACGAATAGCTCACTCGTATCATCTTCCATAATCAAGAATAGATGCTCACTTGACGGAACTAGCTGTTTGCACTTCTCACAATGACACGCTACTTCTTCAGTTCTGTTAATTGGTTGTTTCTCCATTTTAATCAAGTAATACTACTTACAATTCAGTTATAAGTGTATTGTAACTCATTTATAAAGTAGGTCAACAGAACTTTTGTTCTTTTCTCTCGCGACGCCGACGCTTACGCATCTCACTACGTTGCTTATGTGAATACTTGCCTCTCTTAGTGGCCTGCACTCTCGTTGTTTGATTACTCTCTATATCCTTCGGCTCATATCGCTGCACTTTTAGTATTTTATACATGTAGGGTCTGTTTAGATATATCCTCCTA
>SDBU01010808.1_pt1 | contig 10083 bp, 19 predicted proteins | sample 2277071 | NCBI WGS metagenome assembly SDBU01 (sample SAMN10397929, study PRJNA504765) | marine sediment metagenome | isolation source: marine sediment core GS08_GC12, 126 cmbsf | place: Arctic Ocean: Gakkel Ridge, Loki's castle | collected 2008 | reverse complement strand
AAGTTCCTCAAGAAAAATAGCAAGCCAATCCGCTTGCTCGGGGAGGCTTATCCTTCCGGCCTCCACTATCCCTGTTATTCGATTTGCTCTAATCTCTTTAGACTCTGTGGCCGTTATAGGAATTATAGGTAATCCGGTATCTCTTGTCAAGGTTTGTATCAATGGCGTGCCTGTCGCAGCGTCCTCACACTTCAAAATGTTAGGCTTCCATTTACTATATTGTGCATTAACATTACGCAATAATTCAGGGAATTCCAATTTTTGCCGGTAAATATCCAATATACATATTCCCTTGGCGTGCCGGCCCAGCGTCACGCAGACGCTGTAATCGTGTTTTGCTCCCTTCTTGAAGGCAGTGTCCCAGTATTGACCTACCATCTGCAGTTCCGGCAGCGCCTTATGAGTCACCCACCACTCATCCTTGAAGATGTTCCCGCCTTCCTTTACGGGTCTTTGTTGGTAGAGGGAGAGCCAGTTCCGGCCGCTCAGGCCGCCCACGTTCTCGGCGATATCGAGCAGCGCGGCGTCGTCATAACGGTCTGGCCAGAGGGCTTCCCCGGGCTTCCTGCCCAGCGGATCCTCCTCCTCGGCTACGGCCGGCAGGTTCACGACGTCCCATTGGTGCTTGTCTTTGTCCCGCTCGATTATCCGGCCGACGAGGTCGTCGTTGTGCCACCGGGTATTGTGACTTACCAGTCCATTGGCAATAAAGTTTCCAGTGCGCTCGACTTGGATGTCGAACACTTCCTTGATGCCCACGGGGTCAATGCTTTCAATCTGCGACGTTGTGAAGTCTGATGTATTCAGCAATAGCGAGTGCTGTTGCTTCTGTTTTGGCGTATCCCACGGCGAGGTTGCAATCGTTACACAAAAGTCCTCGGATAGTATCAGTTTCATGGCAGTGGTCAATGCAGAGTTTGCCGCCCCAATGTACGCGCACATTGGCTCCTGGAGGCTGGTGGCAGATAGCGCACTTCCCACCTTGCGCTTCAACCAGCGCATCATACTCGGCGCCAGTAACCCCGTATCGGTGCTTAAGGCGCGCATCCCGGCGAGACTCTGCGTTGACTGATGGGGGGCGATACCCGTCTGACCACATCTTCTTATTGTAATGTGAGGCGCAATAGCCCCGTGCGCTAATGGGTTTCCCACATCCGTCAACGATGCAGGTCTTCCCCCTCCATTTTCCCCACTGTCCTTTAAGGTTACGATTCTGTGGGCTGTAGTCAAGTTTTTCAGTCTTATCCATTTGGGTTCCCCATGTTCCTCTACAAGAAACGGATGTCTTTCGTTTGCATGAACAATTTTACCACAAGTCGTCTTAATTCTGCAAACAAAATCATGACCATTACTCCGGTGATTCAACACAGTGGACGTTGCTAGTTTTCCGTTATCGTATGTTGCCACATGGTCGCCTACTTTGATTTCGCCCAGCGGGTGTTCAGTACCATCAGCCATAAGTACAGGGGTATCGCCTGTCATGCACATAATTATAATAATGGAAGCGTCCGGTTCGAGCCGGGTGTAGGCGGTGGTCTGGTACCATTGGTCGATTGACTCCCGATAAACCGGGGAGTACGCCTCAGCGTAGTTCTTTATCGGGTCGTCGATTATCAACAGATGGGCGCCCTTACCAGTTATCGGGCCACCCACACCGGCGGTCCACATGCCGCCTCCGCTCTTGAGCTCCCAGGTGGAGGCTGCAGAAGAGTCACCACTCAGATTGATGCGTAGCTTCCCCTCGTTTTCCTGGATGCCGTTCCGGGCTTTCCGTCCCCAGGACGCGGCGAACTGGGCCTCGTAGCTGGCCAGGATAACCTTCCCGGTCGGGTACTCGTTGAGGAACCATATCGGGGTGTAATGGGAACACAGTTCGGACTTCCCGTGACGCGGGGGAAGGGTGACTATCACCCTCAGGGGTTGCTCCTCTATGCCCGCTATCTTATCGGAAATCAATTGAAGATGGGGTGAGAGGTGCCACAGCCCTTCAGACAAGGTTATGGCGCAGTCGGCCGGTGTATCGTATCGATTGCCCCTGGACTGGCGTCCGAGGGCTGTGTGCATGGAGAGGTTGTTTATCATTTCACCCTTATGGCTTCCTCCTTCAGTTCTTGCCAGCAGTGGCCGCACATCCGACGGGGGGTATTCTGTAATGAGCAGTAGGTGTCTCCCCAGATCATAAACTCTCTTAATGTTGACGGTATATCGGTGGTGACCGTCTCCTCCGATTTGGTTTCTTTCTCCCTGTGATGCCATGAGTGCACGGAGCTATAATGGCTGATTAATTTCCTTATTTCGGTGGTGCTAAAATCACAGCCGGGGTGTTTGCAGTGGAATGTTTTCTCAGTTATCTCAGGGGTCGTCAAGACTTCCTTTTCCTTGCGGTTTTCTCGGCCGCGACCTTCCGGAGCTTCTCCTGGTTAGCATACCATGCCGGTCCCCTGACATAGGGATTCTTCCTGTTATAGACCCGCTTCCTGGTCGGGGTGTCCGGGCCGGTCTCTTTGACTTCTTCCGCCCGGCCAAGTATAGGGCATTTAGCAGTATCGGGGCAATCCTCGAAACACTCGGGGTAATCCCTGACGGGAGCAAACGGGCATCTGGTATCCGAAGTGACCTCGTTAAGTTTCGAAGCTGGCTCTGGGATTGCCGGTTTAGCTTTCATGGTCGGTTCCTCCATTTTGAGATTCCGCGCTAATGGCTGTCTATGTCCGCACTGGAAGCAGGCCCACTCCCACCCGTCCTCGTTGTTGTGCTCCAAGAACAAGTCCCCGCCGCAGTGTGGGCGAGGACACTCCTTCAGTCTTATGTGGGACAATCATTCCCTCCGGAAGGTCCAGGAGAACTCGGTCCTGGCCTCGCCGGTTTGCTGGTCGATGTCGACCCCGAAAAAGCCCATCTGACCCCTGCAGGGGATTGGCCTCTCGTAGAGGACGGCGTTGGCCAGGATGAAGCCCCAGCAGCCGATATCGTGCCACGGGGAATGTCCTAGCTGCATGGGCTTCCTGAACCTGCAGTCGGTGATGTCCACCTCTCCGATAATGGCGCCGTAGTATGTATCAGGTATGTCGATTTCTAAATCATCATCATCCACGAATATAGGAGAGTGCGTGTCTGGTATTTTCCCGGCATGAATGTAAATCCGACCTCTCGTCGCTGTCCACCAGCTCCGGTTCTCGACGTCCTTTATTCCTGAAGCTATTAACCAGCTCCACGGCTGTCTAATTGACAGTGCTCGCTTGGGTCTCAAGTGTGGCGATTCTTGCTTGGAGTTCTCTGATTTTTGTTGACCTTCCATCTGTGAAACCTTTTCTGAATCCATCTTGATACCCCTTATTATGGTCAGTCGAATGCTGGCTCCTTAATGTCAATTCCAGATTGGCAATCCGGTTATCGTCCCTGATACCATTCTTGTGATGCACCGCTTCCCAGTTGTGAAGGACCCTACCCAGACTCTTTGCCATGACCAGTCGATGTTCAAGCACATAATGGTTTTTTGTAGACATTGAAGCAAGAGGGTCATCTTCAAGGACATAGACCAAAACATATCCACGCTTCCCAATATGCCGCCCGCCTTTCCAGTTACGATTTGCCTGCCCCTTTGGCCCTCCCCGCTTTCGGTTGGCACATACGGTACATGACTGGTGGCGTCCAGCGAGGAGTTGATTGTACTGCACCCACCGTTCCTTGCCACATCCTTCACAGGCATGCCATTGATAACGCGCCCATCCCCTGTATCCGGCATCTTTGGCTCTACGGACTTCTCCAACCTCTGGCATAATGCACCTCCACATACATTATACCTGTTTCTTGGCCTATGTGCAAGTATCAGCCACGCCCATGGTTGTTTGATGCTCAGGGCTTTCACCCCCTTTTCACTCGCTTGGCTATCGCGCCGATTATCATCAGGGCGATAATTACGAAGGCGATTCCTATCCCTATCAGGACTCCTTCAAACATCTTATCCTCCTTGCTTTACTTCGGTTTGCTCGACCGGACTCTCCCACAGGAAGTAGCACTTCCTGCAGAGGTGCTGGACCTTGCCGTTCAGCCGGCGGGCGCATGCTGGCTTCGGTGCGCTGCAGACGGGACACTCGGCGGCGGCATCCCCCGGCTGCATCATGACCCGGCGCTCCCGGAAGAACTTGAGCATTATCTTGGCGTTGTCAGCCTTCTCGTTGTAGGGGTCCGCGGCGACTAGTTTCCCGTCTCGGAAGATGGTTCCGGCCTCGGCGCGTTCCCGGTCAGCTCGCTTGCTCACGCTCTAACTCCTCGCATCTTGCCGTCAGCCTAGCTATCTCAGGCTCATAGTATTCTACATCGGCGTCCCGCTGGGCCTCGATTAGCTCGTCCTCGACGCTGGTGATTACTCTCGTTCTGCAGACCAGTGGTGGCTTATCCATGGCTTACTTCCCGATCGGCCGGTTCCTGGTATGGCAGGTCCAGGGCCGCGTAGATGCTCTGCTCGGTGTCGCCGCCTATCCGCTTAGACTGTCCGTTAAATAGCCCGGCGCCGGCGGCGGCCAGGTGCATGCCGAGGTCCCGGGCCCTTCTGCATAACCGGATATTATTCTCTTTGCTGCCGGTCCGGATAAGCAGCGTGGTGGCCCAATCCTCCAGGGTGGTGATGTAGATATCGATGTTCACTCCCAGCCAGGTGAGCCGCTTTATCTTGGCGCCGTTCATGTGGACCTCGCCCAGCGTGGTGATGATCTGGCCGAGATTGGCCAGTCCTTCGGTGTTCTCGATAACCACCAGGTCGATGTCCTTGACCTCGGCCTTGCCCCTCCGGATTGAGCCGGCCACCTGGATGCGGTCGCAGGCCGGGTGGATGAGCGGTATAAAGTGCTCGGCTGCCTCTATTGCCTCTTTGAGTAGCATTGATTACCTCCTTTTAATCCCTGGCTATCCACCAGTCCCAGAGTTCCTGGCCGGTGGCGAATTCCTTCTTATACTTCTTGCCGGTTGCTTTACACCCCATACCAGTTCATCCCTTCCCCTGCTCCAGTAATACCTGGACTTCCTCCATGGCGTTCACTTGGGTCTGGTCGACCAGCGTGGCGAACCTGGCCTCCCGGGCCTCGATCGTCGGCAGCACGTTGGCTTCCTTGAATATGCGGGCTATCCGGGCGATGAGCACGTTGTAGAGGACGGTCGTGACCTCTATCCGATGGGTCGGTTCCCCGGCCGCCCGGAGCTCGATATCGGTCCCGGCCTTGGCCAGCGTGGCTATGTCCTTCGGTGCTATGTCCAGCCGGCCGCTTTTCATCAGGTCCTGCAGGTTGAGCATCCCGCCGGCAGCCAGCACCTGCATGGTCCGGCCTATCTTGCCCTGCCGGGCCATCATCTCTGATCGTATCTTGACCGCGTCGGCCTGGTCGAGTTCCGCCCGCCGGGTGTCCTCCTCGACTACCCTCTGCTGCCAGTCGTAGTCAGATGACCAGCGCTTGAAAGTATTTATCGACCGTCTCTGCCCTAGAGCGGTTGCATGTTGTTGTAAAAGCTTCAAACTGCGATCAGGGCCCATCTCATAGTAAACCATGAACCAGACATCGGTCCTGGTTTTTAGTATCTTAGCCTTGGTGGCGACCTCCTTGGCCCGCCGCCTTTTCTCCGCTGCTGGATTCATTTTGCCTTCCTTCTGAAAAAGAACCTGACCGCCCACTTCCACCACGGGTAATACCGCGTCAGAGCCGACACCCCGGAGAACTCCAGGCAGTCGGGTGATTGCTTTATATTGGCCACCGCCTCGTATCTCGGGCCCCAGAAGCCCTCCGGTTCAATCCTGATATTATGACTCGAGCGAGGTGGCGCCCAGTCGAGGTTCCAGCTTTTAATCTCTGGGTTCATGCTATCTCCTGAATAAGAACTTGATGGCGCTGGCCGGGAGGAGCTCCTGCAGGGATTTGTAAAGCTGGATAAACTCCGTGCTCGCTTCGTGCCATGCCTTGAGGAGGAGGACCGCCTCCGCCTTGGTGACCTTCCTGTCCTTGAGCGCCTCGGCCGCCTTATCGACCAGGTGGGCGGTCATCTCCAGGGAGTCGGCCAGCTCCCGCATGACCTTGACCGTCTGGTCAAACTTCCTCCAGAACGCTCCGCCGAATAACAGGGCCCCCCCTGCCAGGATGATGAGTAGAATCTCGTACCATTCCATGATTACACCTCCGTTTTATTAGCTTCACTTTATTTATATCCTCTAGGAAGTTGCAGGGGAAATGCCTCTTCTAACTCTGGCGCAGCTATTTCGCCTGTTACCCGACCATCAGGCAACAGCAAATAAGAGAAGAAGGCTACTTTTGCTCCTAGCACACTAGCGGCCATCGCCTTTGCTTTAATATCGTGGTATAAAAGCGTAGCCGCTTGACGACGAGCAGCTAGTATCTTCCCTGTCTTGGATGGTAGAACTGGCCACACAGCCTTGAAGCTCTCCCCCCCGATACTAAACACCATCATGTAAGCCTCTTTACCACCGGCTGAGCCAAAGCCTTCTGCTATTATCTTCCCTTCTAGGCCAAGAATCACCCTGCGGGTCTTATCCATCCATACATCCGGACTACTACTGCCTGTCTGCCAATAATGACCTATATCTTCGGCATAGGGTAATTCCATAATATACTCTCCGTTTAACGTCACCTAGTTTGTTTCCTCGTCGCCAGTCTCGAGGGTTTTATCGTCAGACCGGCTGCTATTTTGGTCGGTCATTTTACCACCTGTACCTCTATACCGGTTAATTGCTTGAGCCAGATTATCCGCAGCCTGGCCGCCTCAGTCATGACTCCCTTGACGTCCTCGACGGCTTCCTTGTTGGTGCAGTAGTCGAAGTACCGGAAGTCCGCCGTGTAGACGCACCGGGGCTTCTCGTTGAGGACGAATTGTGGCTGGTATTCCAGTCCGCTTATCTCCCCGGCCATCTGCCGGAGGTGAAGCTCCTCGCCGCGTGCCAGCTCCGCCTTCGAGTCAAATCCTCGCTGGCAGAGCTGGGAGTAGCAACTGACCGCTCCGTACTTATTGGCCATCAGGCACCTTACTGCTAACTTCTTTTGGTATCATTGGTTACCTCCTCCTTGACATTACTATCCTAGTGTGGGGTTAAAATCCGCCCCATTCGGCAAGCTCATCAACCTCACTCTCCAGGTGGGTAACACACATATGGGTGTAACGTGGTAAAAGTTCAAGGTTCTCAAGCCGATTGTCGCTCTTGGTTTTATTCTTGTGGTGAACTATTTCATGTCGCAGGAGGCATCTTCCTAGATGCTTCGCCATAATAAGGCGATGTTCCAAGACGTGTCCTATGGAATTGACCATCGAGTAGAAGGGGTCATTGGGGTATAATCTAATCTTAATGTATCCCTGCCCATCACCGTGTCTCCCGCCCTTCCACATATAACTACCCTCGGCTTGGAGTGATTGCCTTATTCGTTCCCTGACTTCTTGCGTAACTATATGTCCTTTGTGGGCTTCGCTATTTATTCTCTTGTGGTATTCGGTTCTTAGATAAACCCCTCTAGGCATTGTCCGATTCCTCCTTCGCTTTTGCGTAACCATCCGTGAAACCGATGGGGTAGCTTAGGTCACGTTGGGCTCTGGCTACTGCCTTTGCGATATTCAAAACCTCATCACGACTGGCAGAACGTCCGATATTATTAGTTACTTCCATCACCCATATCTCTTTTTCCGTGAGCAATCTACTTGACTGGTCGGGCTGTGGCTCAGGGTTAGAGGTGAACGGCGAACATTTACAATGTCGCTCCTCCTCGCCGCATTTCTGACAGTATGTATTCATTAGTCTCCTCCCTCGCCGCATGAAAACATTAAGGTTGGCCGGTATGACAAACACTCAGGCCGGACCTGGTGGCAAAGCTCCCCGGGTTGCGGCTTCTCGCCGAGGCCGGTACCGCCGCATTTATCACACGGGTCGCCAACGGCATTACAGGCATCGTCCTCTTTGACCCAACTTCCCTCGCCATTACACTCCGGGCATTTCGAGGTGGGGGCAGCGGCCACGCACACTTCGCCGGGCATCTCCCACGCATAGTGCTGGCAGTGCTCGGTTTCCTTTCCTTCGTTCTGTCTTTGCATTATTTCTCCGACTCCCTTATCATGAGGTGTTCAGTGAGTGCCGCCGTGAAGCTATTCCAGCATTCCACGACATTGGGCGGGAGAGTCCCCAGGAATACCTCAACCTCTGATGTGTCGAATAATCCCGGTTTGTCATTCCACCTCTGAATGGTGAAGCGGGTGTCGCCCTCCATGCGGCTCTTTTCGGTCATTGTCGACGTGTCGAGTATGTCCGTCTCTGCGCTTTTTATTACGTACCTCTTTGTCATTCCGTCCTCCTTTCCGTAGGTTGTTTCCCTTTGCCCTGGTCTCAATCTCCCTCAGATATCGATTGTGCTGCGCCGTTATTTCCCGTTTACCCCGAAGTGGTCCAGGAGTTGCCTTCTCAGCTTCAAGATGTCGCCATACCGTAATTTCGAGTAGTGGAACTTCTTGGACAGCGGGTTCTTTTCCCGCCGGCAGAGCTGATAATTAGCGTCCTCGCTCAGGACTGTCAGGGTCTGGTCTACGACTTCGACAATTGTCGGCATCAGACCTCCACCCCCAGCTTCGTTAGCTCCTTGGTCCATAGCTCCTTGACCGGAGCGGCTGCTGCTGCAGTTCCTCTTAAGCTCTGGAACACCCGGTAAAGGTTCCGGCCCTCCCCCCCGGCGACGTTAAGTTGGAAGCCGCTCAGGTACTTGGCTTCGTCGTCCAGGATATCGTCCTTCCGCCAGATCGCGTTGATGGCGTCCAGGTTGTCGGTAATATCGGCGTTCATCGCCCGATCCGGCGCCGGGACTGGAATGTCAGGGGCGATACCGGTATCATCATCACGCCTTGACCAGTTCAAAATGGTCGCGTAATGAGATTTGTACTTGTAGCCCTTGCTCTCGATACCTATTGATAGGTTTTCAATTTTCGCGTCAGCATCTATCTCAGAGAACCGTTCCCTCAACTTCGTGTATTCATTCTCCGTTAATAAGACATTACTGAATTGCCCGTAAAGGAGTTTCTCTTTAGTCTTATTCTTAATCTTAGTATCTACTTCTATTTCTACTTCTGTTGCGTTACCTTGCGTTACCTGTAACGGTTGTGTAACGTTACCATCCTTGCCTCTATGCTTGGCTACTCGAAGTCTGGTCTGTTCTCTTATCCTATCGAGCGCTTCGGCATTCTGATGTTTACCCCAGTTAGTCAATACCAGTGAGACGCCATCAAGGTGCAACATGTCAAACTTTTCAAACACTTGGAGAGCTAACTGGACCGTCATGATTGGTCTGGAGAATAGGGTTGATAGCATCTCGTCAGTGTACGGTATGTTCTCGGTCAATAATATATATCCCCCGGCGTTCACCCTGCCAGCCAGGGTAAGAAGTTTGATCCAGATAACCAGAATAGTGTCACCGTCAGGCATCTTCTCAATGAGCCTTATCTTCTCATCCTCGAACATATCTGTGGTGATTTTAATCCAGTGTATCTCGCTGCTCATGCTCTGTTCCAGCGCGGATTCTTACACTTAGGTTCTGTGAAAATCCGTCCGCATTCGAGGCAACGCCACCGCTGGACTTTTTCGCGAGAAGACCAAGTTTTACCAGCCTTGGCGGATTTGGTAGATTTACATTCGGGGCACCATAGCATAACTTATTCCTCCTTTATTGGCAGTCGTAATTGTCCAGGTAGTTTCGCATCAGACCTACCAGCATTACATCCCCTATGGGCTAAGCGTAAATTCCAGTAGGCATCTGTGGTAGGGAAGCCGAATAAAGCATAAGATGATTTGGGTATAATATGGTCCAAGACAGCTTTAATAAAACTTACCCTTCTTCCACATAAGTGACATCTGCCTCCATCAAGTTTAAAGATTAGGCGTTTCACCTGTTTATAATACCTCGGGTTTCTGACGTCATCTGCCATCTATAAATATTAACATACCTACCAACCATCTGTCAATACTTTATCAACTCTTTTTCGCGTTGTCTTTGACGATCAGCTGCGATAAATAGGCCGGCAGCTTCATGCCCAGGTGCTTCGCCTTGGCCGTAG
>SDBU01010807.1_pt1 | contig 10083 bp, 12 predicted proteins | sample 2277071 | NCBI WGS metagenome assembly SDBU01 (sample SAMN10397929, study PRJNA504765) | marine sediment metagenome | isolation source: marine sediment core GS08_GC12, 126 cmbsf | place: Arctic Ocean: Gakkel Ridge, Loki's castle | collected 2008 | reverse complement strand
CACGATGGTCCTGGAAAGCTCCGCCAAGGGGTGTCCCTTGCAACGCAAAGAAAATGACTTATACCATCCAAATGGAGCCTTTATGGCCTCATATCTTTCTGCGACCTTTGCATAAGTGGCATCTAGGATGCTTTGGGCACTGGATAGAGATCCAAGATCTGACGACAGGTGGGCATAAGGATATACCGCCACGCGCTCTACCTTGACTTGAGCAGCCATAGTATCTATGATCTTCACAAGTTCTGCGACGACATAATCGGGGTCTTTCTCATCAGCAGACTCAACAGACATGAAACATACTATACAATCCTCTAATCTCTGTTCCTTCACCTCTATCGGCTCAGGAGACTTAATGGCCTTTTTCTTGGCCTCAAATTCTATATAATCCACATGAAGTAAAAGAACACGCATGGTAAATCAGAGGAAATGGTTCAATAAAAGGGCTTTTTTATGCATTATTTCATGCCTAATATCTTGTGAAGCTGCGGGATGACCCGCATATCCTGCCGATCATTTAATACCCATTCTGAGACGTTTCTTGCCATAGCCAGACTTGTTGGCTGAAGATAGATAGGCACCGCGGTCTTTGGGTGTATCTCTTTTGCAAATCCATAATCCTCTTTTGAATCAATGACTATCTTCACATAGTCTTTTGGCATAAGCTTGGCAAGGATGGACTCATCAGATGATTCGCTTGAGCTTGGGGGTTTCATGTCCAAGCAGACACAATCAGCCAATGAGAATGCCAGCTTATCGAAGATGCTTCCATTGGTCTCAAGGTGCACTGTATAGCCGCCTTCTTTTAGGCCCTTCATAAGTTCGATGGACTCCTTGAGTTGGACGAGAGGTTCGCCGCCAGTAAGGCATACAGATGAAAGGCCCAAAGAGGATACCTGAGTTATGACCTGTTCGATCGTCATCTCTTGCCCACCCTCAAATGCATATTGCGTATCGCACCATGTGCATCGGAGATTGCATCCTGCAAGTCGGATGAATGTCTGAGGCAGTCCAACATGCATTCCTTCCCCTTGGATGGAGGAAAAGATCTCAATGACTTTCATATTCTACCGGGTCCTTGTATCCGGCTCCTTTAAATCCTTCAAGACGCAGAACACATGAATCACATGTGCCGCATGATTTCTGTCCGCCATTATAGCAACTCCAGGTCAGATCAAGCGGGGCTGAAAGCCTCATCCCCTCTGTGACTATCGACGCCTTGTCCATGTCGATGATAGGAGTCATTATCTTGACTTTATCACCCTCAACTGCCGCCTTTGTGGCAAGGTCTGCAAGCCCCTGAAATGCTTCAAAAAATTCAGGCCTGCAATCTGGGTATCCGGAATAATCCAAGTGGTTCGCCCCTATGAAGATGGCCTGCGCCCCACATACCTCAGCCCATGCGAGTGCGATAGACAGGAATATGGTGTTCCTGGCCGGTACATATGTTGGGGGTATCTCATCGGAGGTGCGGATATCTTCGGCTGTCTTTGCCTTTGGCACCTCGATATCATCGGTGAGTGCTGAGCCACCGATCTGACCAAGGTCTATATCCATTATCTTGTGGCTTGCAACCCCCAATGCCTTTGCCACTTTCTTTGCAGATTCGATCTCGATATCATGTCTTTGACCATAGTTGAATGTTAGGGCGTGTATCTCATATCCCGCATCCTTTGCCAGGGCACAAGAGACCGTTGAGTCAAGGCCTCCAGACATCAGGCAAATCGCTTTCTTACCCATTTGCCCCGTCCTTCCCAGAGTTCTATCATGCTCAGATCGAGGATTCCCTCAAGCTCAGCCGATATCCACTCCACCATGTTCTCTGCTGTGGGATTTTTTATAATATTATTCAGACAGATATGATCCAGCCGTGAGATCACTTTCTTTTCAACGATATCCTTAAGCATAGCAAAATCCATGACCATGCCATCTTCTTTTATGGGACCATCGATCTCGATGATCAGACGATAGGTATGTCCATGCTCATTCTCGCACAATCCATCATGATCTGGAAGATGATGAGAGCTGTCTATATAGAATTCCCTGCCGATTATCATTTTTGTTCATCCTTGATCCGTCCATGCCTTCTGTCTATCACATCCAATTGATCGAGCATCTTCCTCATAGACGAGCGCACTGCATCAGACATATTGACGAATTTCTTATCCTCACCAATATGCTCGCTGAGGTCATCTATTATCTGTTTTGGCATCTCAACACATATTCTTGACATTTTATGACCTCGATATTATCTGTATCATACTAGTATCATATAAATACATTAATAGGAGGGATTCGAATAACAAATATGCTATTAGTTGAAGTCTTGGCCTTTATCCTAGGTTTAGGCCTTCTCATCAAGGGCGCTGATGTCTTTGTCGAGGCTGTTGCTGTCCTTGCCAGAAAGGCAGGGATCTCAGAATTCATAATCGGCCTGACTCTTGTCGCATTTGGAACATCTATCCCTGAGCTCGGGTCCGCATTGACTGCGTCGATGAAGGGAGAACCAGACATCGTCATAGGAAATATCATAGGTTCCAATATCGCAAATATCGGATTAGTGGCTGGTCTTGCCGCCCTTTTTGGAGCCTTGAAACCAAAGACAGGAGTGTCCACAGGCGATGGGAACATCATGCTCATGGCTATGCTGGTTTTTTTGGGATTCGCATTCAACGGTGAGATAGTCATGGTTGAGGCTGTTTTCCTCCTAGCCATGTACATCATCTACACTGGCCAGATATTCGAGCTGAAGCCGAGGATAAGGCTCATGCATCACCTGAGATTGTTCTCAAAGTTCTTTTGGGGCATATCCCACTTGGAATGGAAATCAGACAAGGGATTTGGCCTTGAGAGATTCAAGGCGATAGGCCAAAGTGGATCAGAGACAAGACGGGATATCCTCCTGACCATCGGATCAGGAGCCGCCATCTTTATCGGAGCCAATCTATTCATAGATTCTTCGATCTTTTTCGCCGAGATCCTTCAGATACCGAAGAACCTTATAGGAATGACTATTGTCGCCATTGGGACAAGCTTGCCCGAGCTATCAGTGTCTGTGAGTGCTGCAAGGAAAGGTCATGGAGAATTGGTGATAGGCAATGTGATCGGCTCAAATATTGCCAATACCTTGCTCATAGGAGGTCTTGCTGGCATCATCAATCCACTTACATTCCCTTGGTGGACGAAGATGGTGACCGCCCCATTTATGATAGGGATCGCTGCAGTTTTTGTTATCATGATAAGGAGTGGAGGGAAGATCGAGAAAAAGCATGGAATAGGACTTTTAACGGTTTATCTCATTTTCATCATCGCACAGTTCTTGTCCATCTCCTAAAATACCGCCAGTATCCGGTGGTATTGGTCGCGCAGAAGGACCTGGTGCCTGCGTTCTTCTTCGGAAAGGTCTGTGAACATCGTCTTGAGATCTCCAGGAGGTAACAGAACCCATAAGATTTATTATGACTAAAAAGAGAGTAATAATATGTCATCCGATACCAAAAAGAGAGCTGCAATGGCTAATGTCCTTAAGCTGTCATTCTTTGCCACATTAGGCATCGGAGTGACCCTTGTAGCACTTATCGTTCTTGGCATAATAACCACAGGGATCGCTATTGGAATCTTTGGTGTCCTTGTTGTAGGAATGCTCGTGATGCATGGAGGGAGCATGGAATTCGTCTCAGGCATATCAGATACCGAGGGTCAGGAGCGGGAGATGGAAGAGCATGAACAGTGGAAGCAAGAGCAGGCTGAGCTTGGATACCATCATGACGACGAGCATCATGAAGAACACGATGAGCATCATGAAGAACACGACGAGGGTTCTCATGAAGAACACTATGAGGATCATCATGAAGAGCACCAAGATGAAGAAGATGAGCACAACTACTGATTAACTTTTCTACTGCTGTAGGTCGACCTTAATATACCCCTTGCTCATGTGTTGATATTATGAAAGGCAAGATGCCAGATTGGAGGGTCTCGACAGTCGTTAATGACCCGGATTCAGGAAAGGACAGGTGGACCAATGTAGGAGTTGCATTCAACAACAATGAGACGATAACTGTCCTCATTGACGCAACACCAATAAATGGAAAGCTTATCCTCGCAAAACCAAGACCCAAGGAAGAGGAAATAACCTCTTCCTGAATATTTTTTTTATACCTTTTTGACCATGTAGACAGTCTCTTCCTGTACTCCGTCACTCCTTTCAAAAGAGGTCTGAGATAGCGTCTTGAACTTAAGCTTCTTCCAGAATCTCATAGCATACTGATTGGTCTTTGATACATTTATGAGAAGATGGGTCACAGCATATGTTTTGAGATATAATCTTGCTCTTTTGAAAAGCTGTGTGCCAAGACCTTTATTCCTGAGCTTTATGTCCACAACTATGAGATCGACCTCGGCCAGCTTTTCCACATTCTTAAAGGGATTGAAGGTCGAAAGGCGCAAAGTAATGAACGCGAGAATGTAATTTTTTTGCTTCATTATCAGGGTTATGCAATCCTCTTCGTGAAGGGTCTTGGCCCAGGGCATTTCGCTGTCGAGATACTTATAGTTAGAGTCACCGACACCGCTTTTGATACGCTCCTCATTAAACTGCTGGTAGAGCCGCATTATGCCGGGTGTATCCCCTTCTTTAGCGAGGATGATATCCATATATTAATTATCGAATCAAGAGATTATTAAAGGCCGATTTCAGCGAGTATCAGATCCTCTTTCTCATTTTTAGCCAAAAGCAACCTCACACGTATCGGATCTATTGTAAGCTCTGTTTTCTCATGGGACATTTTCCTCTCAAGATAATATTCTAGCTGTAGTCTCATCTGTCCTCGCTCAGCTTGTGTGCCATTTGTAAGTATATCCACAAGCAAGGCACGGAACTTACGATTCATCCTGGTGACCTCCTCATCTACGGATATGTCAGCCATCGAAGATCCCACAAGGCCGCTCATGGCATCGATCACCTCATCATTTGTAAAGGATATTTTTGCCACCTTCAACTCCCGCTCCGATGCAACCTGCCTTTCTGCGACCACAAGTGAGACCTTTGACAGGAGTGCCTGGTCCATAGTATTAGCAAGTCTCATCCGCTCCACAGGATTTGCTCTCTCGATCGCATCATCAAATGATCTGCAAAAGTCCCCTGAAAAGCCCAGGGATGCTGATTCAGCGGCAGTCGCAGCAAATGCATCTTTAGGGCAGTCTATTTTTTTCTTTGCTGCCGGAGGTATTGTGGGCTTTACATGAGGAGGTGAATTAGATGAACCTGGAGTGGGCTGGGTCACCCAATGAAAGCTGCCAGCACCGTCAGGCACCCTGCCTGCCACAAATCCGTCAGGTGCGATATCATATTCATCGACCTTTACACCCACTGAATTGTATAAGCCTATTGTACTGCCTTGTGCGGGTATTACCCCATATACCACGCGGAACCCTTGTGAAGCTACATTCCCGAATAACTTGGATCTCGATCTTCCGCTTCGCAGCTCCCAACCTGATATGTCGGCATCTTCTGTGCCTACATTGTATAACTCTATGAAAGGGTCCCCCCAACCCGCTTCAGTCGGATTCAAAAGGACCTCGTTTATACTTACCTGTGCCTTTTGTGGCTGAAACATCAACATCATGACCCCGACGATCACAAAGGTGACTATCAAAAGCGTAAGAAACGCCTTCAGTCCCGAAACCGCAGTATGGGCGATGTATTTCATCCCTTATACCTTTTTCCGCGGGAAGTTAAAATTAGGATGATCTCATATGCTTTTATCTGCACCTTTGCTCTTGCCATGTCAGATACCGGCCTTTTTCGTGACTGACCCATTTCAGCTATCGACCTCGTGGCCAGGTCATTTTGGATCGCAAAAGATCGCATTTTCATACATACCTGCTAAGGCAGGGTTTGCCGCGCCTCCGGGGTGTGGGGTCTTGGGGAGGTGTGCCAGGAAGCGCGGCTCTTTCTCACCCTATGCCTGTATTGGTTAGGGTATGAACAGGTTAAGAAAGGGGGTGTGAACAGATTTGAACAGCTAAAGAGCCTTGAACCATTCTGTGAGCGAGACGAAATGAACAGCCTCTGACCTATTGACATGGACTATGTTCTTGTGCTCGAGGTTATGGAGCGCTGATGCAAGGGAACTCTTAGATATGCCTGTGCCCTGCTCCAGCTCATTGCGCCTCATCCCCCCGCCATTATGCAAAAGCTGGGACACGATCTTGGACTCATTTGCGGAAAGGGTCTTGAGGACATTCTGCTTGCCTTGCGAGACCCTTATCTCACCCTTTCGCCTTGAGGCATAAAGGACTATCGCCAGGGTCAATAGGAAAGGAATGACAAATATGAGGACCATATAGATCATCGTCTGGTTCCCGTCATCTGGGACAGGGACCTGTCCAAAGACATATCCCGCCTCGATCCTTTTTACATCTGACTTGACATTCCAGATTATGCTCTTAGACCCCCCGATAGCTGTCAATGCCGCATTGGGTGTAGTGTATTCAATTTGGGCCGTAGCTGGCATGTGCACAATGATTGTGGATCTTTCGAAATCGGGCAGGTCAAGGGAGAATCTCCAGCTTCCACCATCCCGCACACATATCAATGATGTCTTGTATACTATGGTGGATTGGCCGTCAGCGTCGATAGAGACCTCTACCCCGCCCTTTTCTTTGACATAGAGGGCGTCACGGACCGCAGGGGTAGCGACATCCAGAGGCAATGGCACATCCAATGTCCCATAGCCTGTGATAACGAGTGTGACCAGGGCATTTCCATTCTCTTCTACGATGACATTGTAGTCGGCTAAAAGATCGGCCTGGACGGTTTGCGCACATATTATGAGCATCACAAGCGCTAAAAGCCTCATGGTACCTATTTTGCGAGAGTGTATTTATTTCACTCGTCCATTACATAAGGATGGCATCCAATGCTGCAGAGAACATGAGATGTTTTCTGGCGGGTATGAAGACAATATTTGACATAGCGAGGTTCCGCAATGTTGTCATCGCATTCTTTGGTGTCCTCACAGGAGCGCTCTTATTTTCCATGGGTGCTCCGATCCCTGCATCAAATGTCATAACAGCCGCTGTGGCAGCTGCCTTGATACTTGCTGGCGGCAATGCACTAAATGACTATTTCGACTTTGAGATAGACAAGATGAACAAGCCAAACAGGCCGATACCATCTGGAAGGATATCAAGGTCCGATGCATTCTATCTGTCTGTCGTGTTCTTTGCGCTGGGGCTGGCTTTCTCAAAATCAATAAACAGATTCTGCCTCGGCATGGGCATACTCAATACGATGGTGCTCATAATCTATGCCCGCTGGGGAAAGAAGATGCTCATCCTCTCAAATGTCATAGTCTCATATCTTGTGGGATCGGTTTTCATATTCGGGTCTGTTGCGATATTCGATGAGACCAGGTTCTTTTCTACAACAGGCGTCCACCTGCTCCTTGTGATGACCGCTGCGGCATTTTTGATAACGCTCTCACGAGAGATAATCAAGGATATCGAGGACATGGTTGGCGATAAGAAGGCATATTCAGATACACTGCCTCTTCGCCTTGGCGGAGACAATGCGAAAAAGATAGCTTTTGTCATCGCCATTGTGACTTGTGCGATAAGCGTTCTGCCCATCGTCTGGGCCCCGAATCTTTTCAATGAACTGCTCTATGGGATCATCATCCTGGCAACTGACATCTCGATAATCGGCTCATTCACTATGTCGCCGGCCATGAACCAGCGAATACTCGTCCTTTCCATGCCCCTAGCGCTTCTGGCATTCCTTTTGGGGGTGTCTCCGGCCTATATCGAGCTGTGGTTTAGATAACTGGTTGCTCGGTTAACACGCACCCATGCGACTGGGGCCCTGCGGGCCCCATGACATACCCGAAGTGGTTGCACAGCCTGACAGGTTGATCGGCCAGATAGAATATAAAGGGTGAATACCTAAGATTTGAGGTCCTAAGGAGGGTTTTAGGATGATCACAAACATAAACCATTTGCCTCAGTAGCTCAGCCTGGTAGAGCGCGTGCTTGGTAAGCACGAGGCCGCGGGTTCAATTCCCGCCTGAGGCTATTCAGGTCTCGCCAAGCCAACCAGTGGATGAATCACCAGGTGGGAATAAGCGAGGCATAGCCTTGCGGGATCGCTCAAAACCGCAAAGCGGTTTCGGCGCGCCAGCAGCCAGAGGCTGCTGAGCGTCCCACCTGAGGCTCTAATGTAGAGGTTAAAGACGTAGGGAAAAATTTAAGGGCCTAAATCCTAAGAAATCTCAACCTTTAGAATTGATATATTTTTCTACTTTTTTGGTATCCAATCAGAAAGTTCAATTCGGGCATAAGGAATTGAACCCAATCCACTAAGATATATTACGTTGATAATTTGAGTATTTACCCACCAACATCAATCAACATCTTTGTTCAAGACACGCAATCACAAGATAATCGGTTCTCTAAAGTATTTTCATAGAACTAGAAATTTCCAAGGGTGTGTTTAAACTAATATTATGGATTTATATTGATTTTACTCATTAATTATGTGTCATTTATCGGAATTGATTCACGAATATTTCAGAGAACTTCAACAAAGAGAGATGGTAGTGAGGGTCACTTTAAATCTGTCATGGGTGTAGCAGTAAAAGTTTGGAATTATAACCGATTCAAGGATGCATATAATTCTGTTATGGACGAAACTTTTGGAGAAAAAAGAGACTATTTTTGTTATTGTTATAACGACATAAAGGATCGGAGAGATAAGAAAATTTTACTTGATTCTTTTACTGAAAGAATAAGCCCACACATAAACAAACTACATGTATTCTATACTCTGTTTTCAAAACAACGAAATCCTGAGGTTAAAGTATATGGACGACTGTCAAGGGAAAAACATATAAAGTTGGCAAAACCAACCAGAACCTATGATGAATTAGTTAATGGTCATATCTCTCAATGTTTCCCGGCAATATGTGCCTGGAGGATATGTGACCATTTGGTCCATGATAATCTTGAATATCATTTGGACTACTATAATGGTCATATCTTTGAGGCTCAAGAACAAATCGAAGAGAGGAATTTCCTCATTAAAACATTTCCTCACGGTGATTGTTGTAATCCAATAATCTCTACTGCAGATTTGATGTTAGAGGTTATTGATTATCGCTTAGCTGATGAAAATAAGTTTTTAGTTTTTGATAATATAAGAAGAGTATTGCCCGAGTTTGGTTCAAAAACTTTGGTATATCCAATCCATAATAAACACCTGAAATATATTACACCTCTTGAAAAACGTCCAGTAGATGTTATTTCAAAAATATCACATCCAGTATTTTGGGTCTTCAAGGGAAATTCACTCATGGATTCAGGAACATTAAAAAGATCTAAGACTTATAGGAATATGATAGATTTTTCAGCACTTAAGGGTGGTGTAGTAAAAATGTTTGAGAAAGGCAAAGACATTGAATTTTTTCAAGAGGGGGATTATGGGGTTTATCTTGATTCGCAAGGAAAAGAAATAATTGAATCATATATATCAATCGGGAAAAAATTCCAAATGTTTGACTTAAAGGCCATGGCTCCAGAAGAATATAAGGCTCATCTAAAAAAGCAAGACGAAGAATAGTTGTTTTTATATATTCAGATCCCATATTGTAATACGAGTTGGCCATTAGGTTAACTCTACGGTGTAATTCAATCGATAACTAATAATCCAGCACAATAGTATTTTAGCCCATATAAGGGCTATATCCTTTATTTTATTCTAATCTAGTATGAATTACATCTACTCATTATTGAGTATAATATTGAAAATCTCATTCCCTATTGAATAATAGACCATCAATTATAGTTTTGATAAGAAATATCTACATATACATTTTTTTCTGAATATCATATAATTCCGGGGACTTAAACATGCAGAGGTATGCCCCCCATTCAGCAATTATTTACGATTTATCTCATAAAATCTTTCTCCATCTCTTTTACTTATACCCCAAATTTGACAGTTTGTTCTCTGTTTTTGTCTGAAATTGGAGTTTGACAGTTTGGTTTTTCGGGTGATTTCCACCCGAAATCATCAGGTGATGGTGG
>SDBU01010806.1_pt1 | contig 10084 bp, 8 predicted proteins | sample 2277071 | NCBI WGS metagenome assembly SDBU01 (sample SAMN10397929, study PRJNA504765) | marine sediment metagenome | isolation source: marine sediment core GS08_GC12, 126 cmbsf | place: Arctic Ocean: Gakkel Ridge, Loki's castle | collected 2008 | reverse complement strand
ACATGCCCTGCAGGATTATGCCGGTAAAGCCGATAATGGAGTTCAGTGGTGTCCTAAGCTCGTGGCTCATGCTGGCGAGGAATACGGATTTAAGGCGGTCCATTCCCTGAAGATGGATGTTCGCTTGTTCCAGCTGCTGTGCGTATTTCTTTACCTCTTTCTCTACCTGTTTCCGCTCGGTGACTTCGGTTCTCAATTCCTGTGCCTGCTGTGCCAGCGATTCTTCGCTTTGCTTCAGCTTCCTGAATAGAAGATTGTACGGCTTGGTAAGACCTGTCTCGATAATGGCTTTATAGATGAGATAAAACGAAATAAGCTTGAGAAAGTGCCCTGCGAGGTTAGAAAAGCCAAAAGCACTGATGTAAAAGGCAAAGAACAATTCGGCACCTATGGTCGTGACGATAGCTGCAACCAGCAGTTTCAAAACGCCCTTATCGAATTGCGTGCGGTTTTTAAGCAAAAGGACTACGGAAGACAAAAGAATCAGCGAGATGATGTATTCACTGATCTTTTTGAACGGGGTCAGTCCTACTCCCTCAACAAAAGTTAGGGGGAAAATGTTCCAATAGAAAATGGACACCAGCAGAAGGGAAATTACCACGGTGTAACCCAGGAACACAAAATTGGGTCTCAGCCTGCGGCCAAGGAAGAAGAAGGCAATGAGAAGGGACAGACCTTCGAGGTACCGCGTGGCAATCCAAAGTTGAGTTGATAAAGTGGTCCCGTATCCCTCAAATATATCCAGGCCGGGGTAGCCCAGTGTATGTATCAAGTCCAGACCGCCGACGAACAGATAGGCGATACCTATAAACAGAAGGTAGTTGTTGTCCAGAAATCGGCGCGTGTTCCAGACAAGTATAAAAATGCCGCCGGCTACGACAATGCTGAATAACTCGACAATGCTATGGAAAAGGAGGAAACTATAAAGGCTGGTCAGGTATAGCCCGAACAACACCAATATGCCAATTACGATAGTTGTGTATTTCCTCATAACAGTACCTGGTTGTCATCAACCACCAGTATCTTCACATCTACCACTCCGCTTCACATAATATTCCAACCAGAGCAATGAGTCAAGCTATATAAGAAGCACGGGCGATGTGCTCGGCCACCTGCTTGGGTAATTCGTCGATGTCTATCGGTTTACGGACGAAGCCGCTACAGCCTATATCCAGAGCCCGCTGCTCATCCTCCGGTCTGACACTGGCAGTCATGGCTAGAATCGGGATATGAGCTGTTTTGGGCAGCGCTTTGATACGTTGGGTAGCCTCCATTCCATCAATCCCACCTGGGAGCCGGACATCCATCAGAATCAGGTCGGGAAGCTCCGTTTGTGCCATATTAACGGCGTCCTCACCAGTCTCAGCTCCGATAACCTCATAGCCACGACGCCTCAGTATTTTCCCTACCAAGCGTCTACTGTCTTCCTTGTCATCAACCACCAGAATCTTCTTACCAATACCTTCCTTTTCCATTCATCCTACCTCCAATTATAAGATAACCTTAAAGGCCAGCCGCCTTCTTCTTGGGCATGGTAAAGGTGAAGGTGCTGCCTTCATCGGTTACCCGAACTTAAACCCCTTCTTGGTGAAAAGTTTTAGGCAAGCATCTACCACCTTAGGCTCATATAGGACACCCCTATTCTGTGAGATTTCCTCTAATGCCTTATCTATGCCGAGAGCCGGTCGGTAAGGTCGATGAGAGGCTATAGCCTCAACAACATCAGCTACAGCTAAGATTCTTGCTTCGGAGATAATATCTTCACTTGACAGGCCTGAGGGGTACCCGGAACCATTCATCCTTTCGTGATGTTGCAGCACGATTTGGGCAATGGGCCATGGAAATTCTATGGTCTTCAATATATTATAACCAGCTTGGGGGTGCATCTTAATCATACTGAATTCGATTTCATTCAACCGGCCGGGCTTACTGAGAATTTCAGCAGGTACATATATCTTACCAAAGTCATGAACAATCCCTGCCATACGGATTCCTTCAATCTGGTCTTCTGAAAGGCCGATCTCTCTGGCTATGGCACAGGCAAGATCAGTTACCCGCTGTTGATGACCGGCAGTGTAAGGGTCTCTCATTTCGGCTGTCAATGCCATGGCCCGGATAATCGCTTGCATGGCCGTTAATAGCTTCTGTGTACTCTGTTTGCGTTCTTCCTCTGCTCGCTTACGTTCGGTGATTTCCACCTCTAGCTCAGCCACCTTGTCCTCCAGCTTGGCAACAATTCGCTTGTCGTGTTCAGTTAGGAAGAGGGATTGCTCAAGTGGAGCAACCTCAGCAGGAGCCAAAGCACCAGACTTAGCCTTTTCAACTATCTCGCGTAGCTTCTGAATAAGGACATCAGGTTCGGTGGGCTTGAGGATGAAGGTGTCAGCCCCCAGGCTCAGAGCAAACTTCTTATCCTCACCTGAGATATAGGCAGCCGTGTAAAATGCGAAAGGTATATCCCTAAGCTGTTCATTTCGCTTACATTCGTGGCACAGTTGAAAGCCGTCCATTTTGGGCATCAGGATATCAGAGACAATTATATCTGGAGGCTGCGCCAGGGCTTGCTCCAAGGCTTCAGCCCCGTTAGCTGCAGCCATTACCTCATGACCATAGGCACGGACTACTTTTACTAATAAATTGCGGCTGTCTTCGTTATCTTCGACTACCAATATCTTCATATCTACCACCACGCTTCAGATAATATTCCAACCAGGGCAATGGGTCAAACTGTAGAAGAAGCACGGGCGATGTGCTCAGGAAGTGGGCAGGAATTGGTTAATTACATCCAGCAACTCCTGATGAGTAAATGGCTTGGTTATATAGCCGTCAGCACCCATCTTTTCGGCAAGTTTCTTGTTGAGTTCATAGTCCGTGGCAGTGAGCATAACCACAGGGATTTCACTAGTTGCCTTGTCCGTCTTAATGGCATAGCAAGCAGTATAGCCATCCATCTCTGGCATCATAATATCCATCAGTATAAGGTCTGGTCTCCTGGCCTTGGCTAATTCAACCCCCTGCTTACCATCGGTTGCCTCGATAGTTGTATATCCGGATATTTGGAGCAGGCGCCGAGCCAATCTTAGGCTATCGGGGCTATCTTCAACGATAAGTATCACTTTTGCCAGATGCTCCTTCTCTAAATGGTTTTGCAAAGAATGTATCTGCATTTCAAATCAACTGCCTTTCATATTATCTTATCCCTAACCTTTTCCAAGAAGAGCGCCATCGCTCTTTGCTTTCACAGCCCGGTCAGCTCTCAAACAGGCAGGGTATAAATAAACTGACTCCCTTTATCTAGCCCTTCGCTTTCCACCCAGATCTTCCTACCTCCAATCATAGAGTAACACTAAGGGCTACTTACCCTCTTCTTGGGCAGGGTAAAGGTGAAAGTGCTGCCCTTACCAAGCTTACTCTCGGCCCATATTTTGCCGCCCTGCATCTCTATAAACTGCTTGCTAATGGCAAGCCCCAGGCCTGTGCCCTCATAGCCGGCTATCTGAGCCGGCCCAACCTGCTTGAAACTATCAAAGATTGCCTCTAAATCCTCGTTTTTCATTCCCATGCCGGTGTCGGTGACTGAGAAGATAGTATCACCATCGCTCTCAGCTACATTCAGCTTGACACTACCCTCGTTAGTAAATTTGATGGCATTGCCCAGAATGTTTATCAGTACCTGCCTGGTCTTAGCTTTATCAGCATACAGATTTTCAATGTCAGGGGCGACAGAGTAGGTCAGGGTTAATCCCTTCTCTCTGGCCAATTGCGCTACGCTAGGAATCACCTCAGCTATGAAGTCAGAGATGGTAAATTCTTCATAGCTAAGCACTATCTTGCCGGCTTCTATCTTGGCCACGTCTAGAAGGTCGTTTATTAGCTCTAACAGGTGCTTGCTGTTGTTATAGACAGTTTGGAGGTCCTGCTTCTGTTCTTCATTAATGTCGCCCTCCAGCCCATCCAGCATCAGCTTGGTATAGCCGATAATAGAGTTTAACGGCGTCCTCAGCTCGTGGCTCATGCTGGCCAGGAATTGAGATTTATGACGGCTCATTTCTTCCAGGTGGACATTCGCCTGTTCAAGCTGCTCTGCGTATTTCTTCACTTCCTCTTCCGCCTGCTTGCGTCTTACCATTGCACGTGCTCCGGCCCAGGAACCACCAGCTACAATAACAACCATTAACGCAAATATTAGAAGGACCCCGTTTAATATCTGACCTGTCACGGCACTAAGAATACTTGATGGTACAAATGATACTAACTTCCAATAATATCCTTTAACCTCTATTTGTTGTGCACTTGGTTCAAAAGCTGAACCTGAGCCAGTACTTGATTTCTGTCCTTCTAAGAGAGGATAAATAGTCACAAAAGTAAACAAGCCATCCGTGTTAAAGAATTGTCCCGATTCATCAGCAGTTATTGTTAGCCATGCTTCGGGACAATCGTTGACGAATGTTCGGTCTTCTTTATCTGGATACATAAAGCCCCATTCGTCTTCAGGGTTGGGATTATGCAGCCAGAATCCATCAGAATTTATAAGCATAATCTGATCATGTCCCCCCGGTGTTAACTCAAGATGATGGGTCATATTTTGTGCAAGGTAGTTTAAAATTACAATGCCCCTTTTGTGGCCATCACGGTCAAAAATTGGTGTACCAAACCGGAGCATTTGTTTTAGTGGTTGTTCGATCTCACCATGCTCAATATTTAAGTCCATAGGTGAGACGAATACTTCTCCTTGTGCTAATCTAAAGGTATCCTCAAAATAATAGCGCTTTGCTTTAGGCTGAAGTTGCTCACGAGGCACGATAATTGGATTACCATAGTTAAAGTTAACTCTTACAATCTCCATACCTGTGTCATCAATGAAACGTATCTGATCATAGGTTTGCTTTCTTGCCGAGAAAGATAAATACTCTGATGCCAAATCTTCCCAATTAATTGTTTCCGCCGTATCCAATGCCTGTTGTAATTCGTTCTGCTCGGAAAGAAACATTAGATCTGAGAATATCACTCGGAATTCGATGTTCATTGCTTCTACCAGATGATTTATTTCATTTGTACCTTCCTTTTTCATCAATTCTTTAGAATTATTCGACTCTGCATTGTAGAATAAGAAAAATACAATACTAAGTATTAATACCAGAGGTATGAAAATGATAAAGAAGCGTTTTGCTACGCGCCGTACGCTCACTGGCGCCAGTGTTCCTGTCCTGGCACTCATCACAAACCTCCCCTCATTTTCGCCAATTCTCTTATCAGCTGCTCTTTTTGTCTTATCTTCGTCTTTCACCGCACATTACCTCCCATAACCAGAGATAGCTTCAAACTACCATCGTAGAGATAAATTAGGATTTTGACCGAGAGTCTCGATTTTTATGAGTTCACCCCCTCGACTGAGATACATTTAGAAAGCTATTTACAGCAGTAACAATATCTGAATCATTGAAAGGCTTCTTCATAACCATGAAAGGACCGTGTTCCATGGCTCTTCTCATCAGGTCACTATCAGGATAGCCGGTTATGATGGCAATTGGCACATATCCTCCTAAATCACGTAATACGGTCTGCCCTTTCTTAGAGAGGATGTATCGTAAGAATACCTTGGCCACTTCAATGTTCTGACTATCCTTGAAAATAGCTATGGGACTAGGCACCATAACTACCCCAGCCTCAGGATAAACATAATCTATGGGAGCACCTGGGTTCCCCTTCAACAGCTTGCGCACAGTGTAGTCTATGGTAATTCCCATATCAAGCTCGCCATCGGCTATCCTCTGTGTCGTTTTGGTGCTCGTCTGAATCTGGGGTGCGTTCTCCGCCAATGCTGTGAAGAATTCCTCACCGAAATCAGCATCCTGGAGCAATGTGCCCATAAAATACAGGATGGAGCCAGATGTCTCCGGGGTATCATGACCTATTCGGCCGTGATATCTTTTATCAAGGAGGTCTTCATAGCCAGTAGGGATTTCGGTTACAGTATCAGTATTATAGGCTACAACCATGATTAGGAGCCTGCCAGCGAAGTAATAGCCATCCTCATCCTTCAGAATATCTGGAATTTTCGCAGCTTCAGGTGGTGTGTAGTGCAACAGGACTCCTTTTTCCTTCAGCTCCTCACCTACGGTGAAATTGGCTACCCAGATGAGGTCAGCTTGAATCTGACCGTCGGCGATTTCCTCATTAATCTTCTCAACTACGGCACTTGTGCCCTTCCGGTATATTTCCAGATGCACGTCCGGGTTTTCAGCCTCAAATTCCTGTTTTAATTCCTCGATAATAGCCGTGGGAACCGAGGTGTAGAGAGTGATTGTCCCCGTAGGTTTGACCTCCTTTTGGCAACCTGGAAACATTGCCACCATCAGACACATTATGATAATGGAAGCCAAGGCTGTAATACTGAAGCAAGCTCGATTAACTTTCATGGCTTACCTCCTTCCAGATAAAAGTGCCTCTATAAACTTGGTATCGGCATCAAAGAACAGATTATTCACCTCAATGTATATTCTATACCTGTTGTCAACGGCCTATAAAAACATAGGTGACTCTAGCAGGCAACAGGTTGCACAGCTGAGCAATTCGGAATAGTCACATACTCTTGAGGTAACATCACAATCGATCAGAAGTACTCGTTGCGTATTCGAACAGAGCATGCCTCCGTGAATCTTCTAAGCCTGAGGGTAAGAGCACTCAATCGCTCTTAAAAGCAAAGTTGCTGGGACAAATCCTTCCTAATAAAGCTAAATATTCCGAAAAAAATGTATCCAGCCTTACTGTTAATTATAGAAGAACATATTTATTCAAAAATCTGTTTACCTCTTCTAAAAGCCACTCCCCTCTCGAGTGTAGTAACCACGTTCTTCACGCTCAATCTACGGCATGTAAACCGCCACACATTCTGGCTTAATGTTACATCTATTGTCGGCTATTGTCGGCCTTAAGCGATATGAGAGGGTAGATTTGTTTTTGGACTTTTCAGCCGCCCCTCTACCACATTAAAGCAGGCAAGCAGGAGCACTGGGTCTACTCGGAACAGGAAAAGGAAGACCTGTTAAAAGAATTGGCGATTATATACTTGACACAGGGTGTGGGGTTGGGTGATGGGTAAACTATACCCCTTTGCTTTCCTTGGGTGTATAATATATCGTATGCTGGACTTCTACAGACGTTTATGGCAAGCCTTTTTTATAAGTAGTCCTGCATTGGCAATAGTAGCCTTCTTAATTCAAAGACTATCCTTTAGTATTCATTATTCTGCTTATCCTAGCCTTAATTTGCTTTGTGGTAGCTCTTATTGGGCTATGGTGTGACTATCTGGATGCTCGTAAGAAAAAGAGAGAGGAAAAAAGGGAAGCAGATAGAAAGGCTTTGCGTGAATCAGTAAAGCGCCTAACCCTGAATATACTGGGAAGCAAATAGACACATGGATAAATGGGCGATAAGCGGATTTTCGCCTCTCCAGTTCATCAATGTGAGCATTAAATACTATATGAATACATTATGATACATAAGAGGAAATATTGATTGAGGAGCGACTAGGGAATGGCTAAGGATGGCAACAAAAGTAGTGGAGAACCTACCCTGTGTCAAGTATATAATCGCCTATTAATACATCAATTAAGCCAAATTATAGATGGAAACACACTAGAAGATGAATTGTTGAATTTCGAACAATTCTAAAAGAAAAGATAGTTTGTTTTTCATTTTTCATGGCTGAAGCTCTGGTATCACAATATCGAGGCCTTGGCCTGATGGTATGACTATAATCTTGATGTCTTCTCCGAGCCTATCAATCAGGATGTATTGTAAGACCTCAGGTGTTAGAGATTCTGCTATGGCCTTGTTGGCGGCAACCTGGGCATCGGTGACAACCCTGATATACTCGGCTTCACCTATCGCTTTTGCTATTCGTGCGTCTGCTTCTCCTTTAGCTTCAGCTTCTCTCTGTTGGGCTTCGACCTTGACCTGCTCCAGCTTGTTTATTGCCTCAAGTACTGCCTGTTCTGCGGCGACTTTAGCTTCAATAGCCGCCGTAAATGTATCACTGAACTGGAAGACAGTTATCGACACTATCTCGGTGATGATGCCACGCTCGCGCAGTCGGTTCTCCAGGTTTTCGGTAATGGCAGCCTTGACCTCGTCACGTCTCAGGATAAGGTCTTCTGCGTTGTACTTGGCGGTCACTTGTTTGATGGTCTCCTGAATGGCCGGAGCGGCTATCCTGTCAATGAACTCCAGCCCTAGTGTTCTGTAGACCTCAGCGGCCATACCCGGGTCCAGTTTCCAGTTGAGAGCAATTGTGGTACTGACATCCTGAAGGTCATTCGTTATGGCTGACGAATCAGTTTCATATTTCTGGGTCTGGATTGACATCTTCACCACGGAATCGATGAACGGCAGTTTAGTCTGGAGACCCTCATTCAGAATGCTACCAGTAACGGCGCTGAATCGAATAACCACCCCGCGATGGCCAGCAGGGATAGTGGTGAACGAGCCGGCGATAATACTGGCAACGATCAGCACAATCCCGATGATGATACCCACTCTGCCCGATAGTCGAGCTTTAGGGTCGTGCTGACTTCCCTTGTTAGTTTGAAAAACATACAATCCAACGATGAGTACGGCTATACCAAAAGCTAGCAGTGTAACCATTTTTACTCCTTTTTGAGGTTATTCTTCTTGGTTTGGGCATACACCCATCGTGAAATTAATTATAGCAATAAAGTTAATCAGAATGCAAACGAGTAACATTGTGACTCTTTGTTTAGTCGCGAGCAATAGTATCTAAGCCCACAATTTCATGACTCCAAGGCATCTGTGATTCGAATCTTCGCGTAGGCAAATCCTGTGCATTTTACTACTGACTGAATGCGACGGCCACGCCGGAATGCCTGATAGATAGAGTCAGTCCCTTGATGTCTGTGACAGACATTTCTATTAAATACTTCTGTATGCTCAGCAAAGAAAAAACCCTGTCCACATTCGCCCAGCCTATTTATGTCTTTGAAGGACAGGGATACCATGAGGATAACTCAGGAGCAGGCTCGTTTACCGGCAGGGTCGACGCTGTAATCCGATAGTAGCTGCTAAATTGATTAACAATAGGGCGACTTGTTAGGTCTCTCTGTACAGTTACCGAATGGGAGGAGAGTAGGAAGCTCGCCTTCCATCAATTCTTGGGTGGTGATGTAAAAAGTATGCGGGTAGCGTATACGATTGAAACCACAAAAAGGGCAGTAGGCTTGCATTGATGCACGAAGTTGCGATGACCTACTGGATTATTGGCAAAATTATAGGGTTGCTAGTTATTCGACCTGTCATGGAGAAGGTGGGCCCAGAATTCGTGGCTAATATAAAGAGCCTTGCAGAGGCATAAAACAATAATCTTCTAAAGATTTGCTTGAATTATGCACCCGGCATGTTAGTCTCACCGGGTCGGCGTCGATATTCGCTATATACAGAATGTACTGGGATACACCTGATTGGAAACCACTAGCGTCCATACCAAGGTTTGCAGTACCAACTTATTGAATATCAAAGGCCTTCTCTGAACCCAAGAACCCCAGATAGACCAATAGGAAAGTCTGATTCACATAACAAATGTCCGTAATGTCACCTACTGGTTTTCCGTTACATCTGTGCACCCATGCTTCACCTCTATTTGGTGTACTGACAATTCTGTAAATATACAATTAGCACCAACGTCCCAAAAGGGACTTAGTTAGCCAACTGAATTCCTATTACACCCGGTTGACAAACTGCCTCATTCCCCTTAATATAGTGCTAGCCGCCCGCACCTGACAAGGCATACCAAGTATCGCAAACAGGTACTTCTAAACATTAGTACGAGCACTTCAGAGATTTTATGAAAAGGAGGCGAGGTTGCATCTTGCTCAAAAGAAGAATACAAAAAGGCATTATCCTGGCTGCTGGTGATGGTGATCGCTTAGGAATCCTGACCATTGCCTGCCCAAAAGTCCTGTTGTCCGTGAATGACGTACCGTTAATAAGATACCCTATTGAGGCATTGGCTGCCGCTGGCATTAGTGACATAGCGATTGTAGTTGGCTACTTAGGAGACAAGATAATA
>SDBU01010805.1_pt1 | contig 10084 bp, 6 predicted proteins | sample 2277071 | NCBI WGS metagenome assembly SDBU01 (sample SAMN10397929, study PRJNA504765) | marine sediment metagenome | isolation source: marine sediment core GS08_GC12, 126 cmbsf | place: Arctic Ocean: Gakkel Ridge, Loki's castle | collected 2008 | reverse complement strand
GCGCTTTCGGATGAGGCGGCCGCTGAGTTGGAGACGTTTCGCCGCGTGCTGAGGCGGGTGAGGCCCCGGGTCGGCACGTGGCTCGTGTTCCATGCGTCCGAAAAGACGACTCCGGAGCGAACAGTGGCTGCGGCGCGGGAGCACCTGCGGGAGTACGCGCCGGGAGCGCGATTCGCGGCGGGAGCGGCGGCGTACTTCACGGAGTTGAACCGCAGGCGCCCGGACCCGGCGGCGCTGGACGCGGTGTGCTACTCGCTGAACCCGCAGGTGCACGCCTTCGACAACGCGTCGATGGTCGAGACCCTGGAGGGGCAGGCCGCGACTGTGGAAAGCGCGCGGCGATTCGCGGGGGGATTGCCGCTGGTGGTCAGCCCTGTGACGCTCAGGCCGAGGTTCAATCCGAACGCCACGGGCGCGGAGCCTGACCCGCCGACCGAGGAGTTGCCGCCGCAGGTCGACCCGCGGCAGATGTCCCTGTTCGGCGCGGCGTGGACCGTCGGCAGCCTCAAGTACCTGTTCGAGAGCGGCATCGACAGCGTCACGTATTACGAAACCACGGGCTGGCGGGGCGTGATGGAGACGGAGGATGGGTCTCCTCTGCCGACCCGGTTCAGGTCGGTGCCCGGCTCCGTGTTCCCGCTGTACCACGTGCTCGCCGACGCGGGCGAATTCGCCGGGGGCCAGGTGGTAACGGCAAGGTCAAGCGCCCCGCTGGAGGTGGATGGCCTCGCGGTTTCGGAGGGCGGCAGGATGCGAGTGCTGCTTTCGAACATGACGGACCAGTCCCGGCAGGTGGTGATAGAGGGTCTGGGCGAGAGCGTCCAGGTGCGGAGCCTGGACGAGACGAACGTGATGGACGCCATGCGTGCGCCGGAGGCGTTCCGTGGCCGTGACAGTGATGTGCGGGAGACCGGCGACGGGGAGCTGCGCCTGGAGCTTCTGCCATACGCGACGGTACGGATCGACGGGGCGTAGGGCGGGCCGGAGTCCCAGGCTGTCCTCTCGCGGAGACGTGGCGACAGGTCAGCCCTCGCAATGGTGTCCAGAGTTTCAACGTCATTCCCGCGCAGGCGGGAATCCAGCGACCCACGTGAGCAGCGCGTAGCCGCCTATCCCACACCCTGGTCACCGAGGACAGCGGCGTCGCTTGCGCTGGCCGCGGTCAGGAGTGCCGGGCGGTGACCTCCTGGGCTATCTGCGCCCACGTCGTGAAGGTGTCCTTCTTCCCGAACACGGTCTCCGGGTCCGTGATGTTGATGTCGATGATGCAGTCGCCCGCTATCGACATGATTCGTTCGAGGGCGGCGCGCATCTGGCTCGGCGTGTGAACCGCCAGCGTGTCCGGCGTGTGGACGCACACCTCCAGCACGAAGCCTTTGCCCAGCTGCTTGACTGCCTCTTCGAGGTTGGTCCATGCCGAGACGTGGAACCTGCGCAGGTTCGGGAGGTTGCGGATGATGGGGATCTTCGCGGTGAGGTCTTCGCAGCCGTGGTAGTAGACGCGGCCGGGTGCGCGGGTTTCCGCGAGCCGAACGTGGTAGGGCTGGAGGAACTCCTCGAACATCTCCGGCGAGATAGGGCAGAGGCTCTGGGCGCTGATGTAGGCCCAGGAGCTATCCAGCCTGCTGGTGTCCACGCCGGGTGGGAACTCCTCGTAGTGGGTGCGGAAGCCCCAGGTCTCCTCGGGGTCGACATCGCCGGCTGCCTCCCGCTGCCGGTGGTAGGCGATGGACGCCTCGGTGACGAAATCCATGATCCGGTGGATGAAGTCGGGACGGTCGATGAGGCCGTACAGGATGGCCTCGATGCCCATGAAGGCGACCATCCATTCAGACGGGCTTTCCCTCACCTCGTCGGACGTCACTTTGACGGGCAGCCGGCCGTCGACGAGTTCAACGACCTTTTCGCGCTGTTCGCGCGTGGCATCTTCGTCTACGGCGTACTGTGGCGGTTGTAGCAGGGCCAGGTCCTCCTCGGACGTCACCACCGGCTCGACTATGTAGGCCCCGCCGACTCCGGTCTGCCGGCGGCGAAGCGGCATGCCCCAGAGGTGCGCCGCCCGCTCTTCCTCTCCGCCCTCCGTGTCATGGACGCTCGAACTTCCACTGGACCCAGACGAGGCGTACCCGAGGGCGGCATACGTGCTGGTGTCGGGCGCGACGCCGGGTCTGACGGGGCTGATCCATATCGTGGGCAGGATCAGATCGTCATCGGGGACGTGCTCGTGCTTGTACAGCTTCTGGCGCAGCTCGAGCTCGACGGCCCGTTCGAGAGGATCCTCGGAGATCAGCGTGTCGGAGGGGATAAGTTCCCGCCAGACCGGGCGGTAGCCGCGATGGAAGTGGACATTGACCGGTACCTTGTCGACCTTTTCGAGCCTGTTGTGGCGCGTCCACATTCGTTTGCGCTCTGCGTATTTTGGATCGGCCGTGGCCTCCTCAACGCGTTCGACAAGTTCCTGGATGTGAGCCGGGGGGCGTTTGCCTTCTGTCGAGCTGGTCACTGTTCTCCTGTCCTCCTCTCCTCGCCGAAGGTCCGCCTGCTTCCCCGCGTGCGGGTGATGAGCAGATCGGGGCCTCGAACATCAGGTTTGTTGAAGTAGCAGAACCCAGTCTTCCGGTTCGGGGGTCTCGTACGTGTCTGTATCGGCCTGGGCGGTCGCCGCAGTGCGCCGGCCGGGGCGCGGCGCCCCTCATGCAGGTGCAGGCGCCATCATCGCGCAGACGGGGGCGCTGAGCGCGGCCGGGCACGTGAGGACGAAGATGGGCGGCGATGACAGGGAGGGGCTATTCGATCTGAGCGATCAGGTCGTCACAGTCGGCGACAGAGAACTGGAACATGAGGACCATGTTGCCCAGGACCACGTACGCGCTGTAGTTGGGTGCGGAGCCCTTGAAGAAATCGCTTGCGTACGATTCCTTCGCCGCCTCTTCCGCGGGTCCGACGCCGGATTCCAGGACATCCTTGTGTGACGCGTAGACGCGCACTTCGATGTCTTTCTGGTTGTAGAAGCCGTACGACACCTCGATGGCTCCCGGCAGGGCTTCGGCGTCAAGCTGCTTTGAGTTCTTCCATCCGGCCGCTATCAGGTCGTCCAGCGCGAAGGTCCTGTCGGGGTGCCGGATGGCCGGCCCTTCAGCCCCGGCCGATTCGGCGACGGGCACGGCTTCCGGTGTGGAGATCGGTTCCGGCGTTGCCGACGCGCCGCAGGCGGTCACGGCCAGTATGGCGATGGCCAGCACGCCGAGGAGGGGAGTAGACGGGAGGAGCTTTTCTGTCGGCGACACCGTTTCGTCCTCCGGGCCGTGCGAGATGTGCGCTGATGCTTCGTGGCGGGTGGCATTGTATTGCGGCGCCATCATCGCGCAGACGGGCGTGCGGGGCGCGGCGATCCATTGTGCGCGGGCAGGAATCACCAACCGCGTCGCGCGTGAGGTAGTATGCGCAGGCAGCCGGTCGGGCAGTTGCGCATCGGTTCTGGCGGCACACATCTGAGGCCATAGGTTTGCCGTAGGTCGCGCCAGGAATGGGCGGGCGGCGGCAGGCAGGCGGGAGCCGAAGAGCAAGGAGAGCGGAGATGGTACTGGGTTTTGCGGGGAAGATACTTCGTGTGGACCTTACGTCGGGTTCGATCACTACCGAGGAGCCCGATGAGGAGTTCTACCGGACATACCTCGGAGGTGCGGGATTCGTTTCGTATTTCCTGTTGAAGGAAGTCCCCCAGGGGATTGACGCGTTCTCGCCCGAGAACGTTCTGGTGTGGGGGATCGGCCCGATGACAGGCCTGCCCTTCCCGGGCAACAGCCGGAGCTGCGTCGGAGCGAAATCTCCTCTGACGGACGGCTTCTCGAAGAGCGAGGCTGGCGGCCATTTCCCGTCCGCTCTGAAACAGGCGGGCTATGACGCTGTGATCGTCAAGGGGAGATCCGAGAAGCCTGTCTACCTGTTCGTGACCGAAGAGAAGGTGGAGCTGCGCGACGCATCTCATCTGTGGGGCAAGACGACGCTTGAGACCGAGGATGCCGTGAAGGCGGAGACGGGCATCGAGAACATCCGTCTGTCGAGCATTGGGCCCGGCGGGGAGAACCTGGTGCGGTTCGCCTGCATCATGAACGACCTGAAGGAGGCCCACGGCCGCGGCGGGACGGGTGCAGTGATGGGCTCGAAGAACCTGAAGGCGATCGCCGCGCACGGCCGGAAGCGTCCCGACGTCGCCGACCCTGACAAGGTCCGGGACCTGGCCCGGTGGATGGGGCAGAACTTCGCGGACCAGCCTCTCTTCGGGAAGTCGCTCTCGCTGGTGGGCACCGGAGAGCACGGGACGATGCTGGGTGGCAACGAGATCGGCAACCTGCCGTCCCACAACTTCGATTGGAACTCGTTCGACGAGACTGCGAACATCACGGCGAACACGACGATGGACACGTACGGTGTTGGGATGGACGGTTGTACCGCTTGCGGCGTGCGCTGCAAGAAAGTGGTGGAGATCGGCGAGCCGTGGAACGTGGAGCGGAGGAACGGCGGTCCGGAGTACGAGTCACTGGGAGCGCTCGGGTCCACGTGCGACGTCGGCGACCTGGCCGCGGTGTGCAAGGCGAACGAGCTGGCGAACCTGTACTCGCTGGACACGATCTCGCTGGGCGTGACGATCGCCTTCGGGATGGAGTGCTTCGAGAAGGAGCTGTTGAGCTCCGAGGACACGAACGGCTTGCAACTCAAGTTCGGGGACGGCGATGCATTGGTCCAGGCGGTCGAGATGATCACTCGCCGTGAGGGCAGAGCCGGCGACATTCTTGCCGAGGGTGTGAAGAAGGCTGCGGAGCGGATCGGGAAGGGCGCCGACGAGTTCGCGATTCACGTGAAAGGGGTTGAGCTACCGATGCACGACCCCCGCGTGAAGCAGGGTCTCGGTGTCACGTACTCGGTCGAGGCTCACGGTGCGGACCACTGCGCCGGGATGCACGACACGGGCCACACGCAGGAAAGTCCTGGAGTCGATCACCTGCGGGGCCTCGGCGGCAAGGGACCGATGCCCGCCGACGAGCTGAGCATGAACAAGGTGGTCACGCAGAAGGCGGCGCACGTGAACGCCCTGTTCCGGGATTCCCTTGTGTGCTGCAGCATGCTGCCGTGGACCGTTTCGCAGCACGCTGAGATCGTGCGGGCGCTGACCGGGTGGTCGTACACCGTGCACGAGGCGGTGCAACTCGGCGAGCGAATCGCAACCCTGGGCCGCGTCTTCAACCTGCGGGAGGGCCTGACGAAGGCGGACGACACGCTGCCGAAGCGGATGTTCACCGGGACGCAGCGAGGCGCGCTGAAGAACGGTGGAATCGACCCGGCGAAGATGCAGGAAGCGATCAAGATGTTCTACGGGGTGATGGGTTGGAATGAGGAGACCGGCATCCCGACGAGGGCGAAGCTGGGCGAACTCGGCGTGAGCTGGGCCGCGGAGCACATTCCCTCGTAGAGCCCCATATCGCTCTGACGGACTGAGGCGGCGCACCATGTGGTGTGCCGTGTCGCGTTGACGGCGAGTGAGAGCACGCGCTGGCGCAGATCCGGCCGACGATAGAGCAGCAGAAGTCAGACCTGATGACCAGACGAAACAGGGCCGAAGGCCGGGACTGAGGAGGTTCTTTGCCAATGCGCATCGACCGGTTTGACGTCTACCACGTTGCGATGCCGCTCAAGTACCCGTGGCGAACGGCCTACGGTGAGGACGCTGACATCCACTCCGTGCTCTTGAGGGCGACGAGCGGCGAGCATTGCGCCTGGTCGGAATCCACCCCGATGTTCGCTCCCACATACCTGACCGAGAGCGCGGGCGGCGTCTTCTACCACGTCTCACAGATCTTCGGTCCGTATGTGGTCGGCAGGGAGTACGAGACTGCGGATGACCTGAACCGACGGCTGTCGGTGTTCAAGGGCAACACATTCGCCAAGGCGGCTATTGAGATCGCATGGTGGACGCTCCAGGTCAAGATCACGGGCACGCCGCTGCACAGGCTCCTGGGCGGGCAGGCGCGGGAGGTCGTGGCCGGGGCCGACTTCGGCATCCAGGACTCGATCGACATGCTCCTTGGCAGTATCCAGGGTGCGGTGGATGCCGGCTTCCCGCGAGTGAAGCTAAAAGTGGCCCGGGGCTGGGATCTGGAGATGCTGCGGGCGGTGCGCACTGCGTTTCCGGACACGACGTTTCATATCGACTGCAACAGCGGCTACACGCTGGACGACATGCCGTTGTTCAGAGAGATCGACAGGCTGGGCCTGGTGTTCATCGAGCAGCCGCTTGGCTATGCCGATGTGCTGGATCACGCGGAACTCGCCCGGCAGATAGAGACGCCGATCTGCCTTGACGAGAGCATCGTCAGCCTCAAAGTGACCGAACAGGCGCTACAGGTGGGCGCGTGCAGCTACGTAAACATCAAGCCTGGCCGGGTCGGCGGACTGTCGACCGCCGTCGCGATCCACGATCTCTGCCGGGACGCCGGAGTGCCCGTGTGGGTCGGGGGCATGCTTGAGAGCGCGGTGGGGGCCGCGATCTGCCTGGAGCTGGCTACCCTCGACAACTTCACGTACCCGGGTGACGTGTGGCCTTCAAGTAAGGCCTACGCGATCGACCTGGGCACGCCGGAACTGGTGTTGACGGAGCGATGCACGTTCGAGCCGTTCACCGGCCCGCTTCCGGAGCCGCACCCCGAGCGGCTGGCCGAAGCCACCGTGAACAGAGCGACGGTGTTGCCGGAGTAGATACCGGGTGGCCCTAGCCCTCGCTACTCGGCCAGCGCGCGGTCGACCGCTGCCGCGGCGTGCAGGCGCGCGGTGTCGAACATGGGCACGTCCGCGTCCCCCTGCCGGATGAGTAACGGGAGCTCCGTGCATCCCAGAACGACGCCCTCGGCGCCCCTGCGCACCAGGCCATCGATGACCGCCAGGCATTCGCCGCGCGAAGCTTCCGTGACGATCCCGTGGCACAGCTCCTCGATGATGATGCGGTGGATGGTGGCTATGCCCTCGCTGTCCGGGACCAGGACCTCGAGCCCGGCCTGCTGGCGGAGGCGATCGCTGTAGAACGCCTCCTGCATCACGAACGGGGTTCCCACAAGTCCGACCGCGCGGAGACCGCGATGCGCGATGGCGGCGGCGGTGGCGTCGCGGATATCGATGAGCGGGAGACCAGCGCGCTCTGCGACTTCGCCCGCGACTCGGTGCACGGTGTTGCAGGCAATGACGAGGAAATCGGCCCCGGCGCGCTTGAGAGCCGCGCCCGCGTCGCCCACGACGGCGGCGACGTCCTGCCAGCGGCCTTCGCGAAGGGCGATCTCGATGGGTGCGAAGTCGACGCTGTGCATGGCAACGCGGGCGGAGTGCAGGCCGCCGAGCCTTTCGGCGGTCAGCTCGTTCAGGTAGCGGTAGTAGTCCAGGGACGAGACCCAGCTCATCCCGCCGATGAGACCGATGGTCTTGATTGCGTTGCTCCTGACGACTGTCCGCGTATTGCAGCGACAAATGATGCGCTTTTGCACCCCCTATTGTCCCCTATCAGGGGTTCTCATGTAGTAGCTATTGCCTTCATATTCCAGTTCCACCGGATGGCCTTCGGACAGAAGTGTGCATCCTGGGGTAGTATCCGGGACGAACAGGGGCGGGCACGGCCTGAACGGGTGCCAAAGAGGCGACCCAGGGCAGCTCGTCCCGACGCGACTGCGACTGGAGGCCAGCGATGGCGAACGGGTTGGAGTTCGAGACGGCATTCCGGCTTCGGGAGCGGATCGCGACGAAAGAAGTGTCTCCCGTCGAAGTCGTGGAGCTGGCGCTGTCCCGCATCGAGGCCCTGGACCCGAAACTGAACGCCTTCTTCTCTGTTGCCCCGGATCTGGCAATGGCGACCGCCCGGAAAGCCGAGAAGGCGGTGATGCGCGGAGACCGGCTGGGCCCGCTTCACGGCGTTCCCGTTTCCATCAAGGACCTCGAAGCGGTGAACGGCATGCGTTTCACGCGTGGTTCGCTCGTGTACACGGACGACGTTGCCGACAGCGACGCTATGTGCGCGGAACGCCTGCGCGCCGCCGGGGCGATCATCGTGGGCAAGACCAGCACGCCCGAGTTCGGCCACGGAGGCATCAAAGGCGGACTTCTCGGAGAAGGGTGCCGCAACCCGTGGGACCCGGCACGCACGAGCGGCGGGTCGTCTGCCGGTGCGGGGGCGTCGGTGGCCGCCGGGATGACCCCCATTGCGGCGGGATCCGACGGCGGCGGGTCGGTGCGGGTTCCGTCCGCGTTCTGCGGCATCTTCGGCATCAAGCCGAGCCAGGGCAGGGTGCCCAGGCGTCGGGAGGGAGCCGCCGGCTGGGCACCGTTCAACCTGTCGACGGTCGGGCCGATGTCGCGTTCGGTGAGGGACGCAGCGATCATGTTGCGAGCCCTTGCAGGCCCGGCCCCGGACGCGGAGGCGGGAACCATCCAGGCGCCGCCGCCGGACTTCGAGGCCGCGGTCGGGCGCGGCGTCGAAGGGTTGCGGATCGCGTGGAATCGCGACATGGGTGGGGCACCGGTGGAACCGGACGTGGCCGTTGCTGCAGAGAACGCGGCCCTAGCTTTCTCCGACCTGGGCGCTCATGTCGAGGAGGCGGAGTTCATTCCGGACGACTACGAGGAGGTCTTCAGGAACTGGCTGATCGCGTTCGATGTCCGGGCCTACGCTTTCCACGGCGATCTCCTGGGCGCGCATGTGGGCGAGCTGGGAGATGAGTTCAGGGCCGGCCTGGAATTGGGCCGGGGGGCCACGGCGCGCGACTACTACGAGGCGGTGGCCCACGCCAACCGGTACCGGGCATACGTGGATGGGTTCCTGGAGGAGTACGACCTGCTGCTGACCCCGGCGCTGGCCGTGACCGCGTTCGATGTGAACAACGTGCCGCAGGAGATAGCCGGTCGTCCGGTGCCGAACATACGGGCGTGCTGGCCGTTCTTCCGCATATTCAATCTAACCGGGCACCCTGCGGCGACGGTGCCGTGCGGTTTCTCGCGGGAGGGCTTGCCGTTCGGCCTGCAGATCGTGGGCAGGACGGCGGATGAGGAGACGGTCATCGCAGCGGCGGCCGCGTTCGAAGAGGCGCGGCCCTGGGCGGACAGGCGGCCGACGGTATCGTGACGGCCTCTGCTGGACCAGGGGGCCTTTGTACCGGCAGGGTCTTCGAGCGCTTGCGTTGCGGGTCGCCGTCGTCGCTGCCGCAGCGTTGGGTGCGCTAGTCCGGTTCCCCGGAGATTGTCAGCGTGTACGTTCCGACGCCGGGGTTGCCGCTGTAGAAGCGGGAGCTGACTGTCACGTAGTACGTGCCCGCCGAAGGGGCGGTCCACTCCATCCGCGCAGCCTTGCCTTCGCCGGAGTCGTAGTCGTACGCGACGTAGGGCGTGCCCTCGGGTGCGTAGACGGTTAGATCAGGGTCGGCGAGCGACCCGAGCCCCGTCTCGAACCGGTATGTCCAGCCTTCAGCAGCGTCGAAGGAGAACCAGTCCTCGGCATCGCGGTTTGTCAGGTCGCCCGACAGGGTGAAGTAGTTGGCGACGTTCGTCCCCAGCGGAACGTGCGTCGCTCCGGCGGGATTCTGACCGTGGCCCGCCGGCCTCCCGGAGACGGTCAGCGTGTAGGTCCCCACGCGGGCGTTGCCTGAGTAAGGCCTGGAACTGGCTGCCACGTAGTACGTGCCTGACGCGGGGGCGGTCCACTCGATTCGCGCCGCCGTTCCTTCGCCGGAATCGTAGTCGGAGTCGAGCGTCGCCTCGCCGTCCGATTCGTACAGCGTCAGGTCGGGGTCGGCAAGCGACCCGGGCCCCGTCTCAAACCGGTACGTCCAGCCTTCAGCAGCGACGAAGGAGAACCAGTCCTCGTCGCCAGCGATTTCAAGGCCGCCTGACACCGTCGCGCTGGCCGCCGTCTGCGCGCTGATCGGTATCGGCGTGGCACCGGAGGCGTCGGCCGCGTGGTCGTCCGGCTCGCCTGAGATCGTGAGCCTGTAGCCTCCGACGCGCTTGTTGCCGCTGTAGGAGCGGGAACCGACCTTCACGTAGAACGTGCCCG
>SDBU01010804.1_pt1 | contig 10084 bp, 15 predicted proteins | sample 2277071 | NCBI WGS metagenome assembly SDBU01 (sample SAMN10397929, study PRJNA504765) | marine sediment metagenome | isolation source: marine sediment core GS08_GC12, 126 cmbsf | place: Arctic Ocean: Gakkel Ridge, Loki's castle | collected 2008 | reverse complement strand
TTGCTTGGTGTGGCATCACTCATTCGCCCGTCTTTACAATGGTTCTTTGTTATTGAGCCGGCTGTATTATATTTTTATGGATATAGAGGCAAGATAGTTTACATCTCTTTTGTTATTGTATTTGCCCTTACTTGCTTTAACTCAGTTCGAAATCTTATTAATCATAGCATTTGGGTAGATTCAATAGTATTACATTTTAACATGACAGCAGAAAGATATATTAGCGGTGCTGAAAGTAAAATTATGTATGCAATAAAAGCATTTATTTCTAATGTACTCGGTTCACATTATAATTTTATGGGTTTACTATTTAATCAATATCCCAATCCTCCCTGGAGAAATATCAGTATTGTTATGCTTGTTATTAATACTGGAATATGGATTCGATTTGGAATATTATTTCTTAAAAGAAAAGTAAACTGGGGAAACATACTCATACTGATATATTTTATTGGTCCTACATTATTAGCATCTAATGGTGGTAGGATGAGGTTGCCTATCGAATGGATATTACTATTGTAAATAACTAAATAAACTTTTGGACATGAGCGAAATAATATCAAACAAAATAGTAATTACTAGAAAGGATCATTATTGTAATGCTTGTCTTAGAAAATTCGCAAGTGGTACGAAAATGAGAAGGCAGGTTAATACTTATGACGGAATCCAGCAATGGTATGAGTGTCCAACATGTCAGGAATTATTAAGCACATATAGAGAGCATTTTAATGATGAATACGGCTGGTGTGAAGAGGGATGTGTTAATGAAGTTAGAAATCAAGATCAAACCCCAGAACAATTACTAGAATATTTCACCAACCGATAACTAAACAGAGAAGCTATGAAAACCGGAGGTGGACCATTTATAATAATATCTGCAATATTGTTGCTGACTATTCTGAGAGGAGCATGGGGGCAAGAGCGTAGATGTTTTCAATGTAATGGAACGGGCCACATAGATACTCCAGGTCATCTACCAGGTGGAGGAACAATTAAATGTCCAGTTTGTAAAGAAAAGAAGCCATGAAAAGAATCATTTGTAAAATATTTCACCGTAGATGGTGGATGATGAATATAATAGGAACATCTGTCGGGTCCGGTAGAAATTTTGAATGCAGAAAATGTGGGCAAAAATATAAAGGTTAACTAATCAAAGAAAAAGAGATGAAAATATACATTGCAAGTTCATGGAAAAATCAACATACAGTTGAAATGTTGACAGCATTATTAAGAGAACAGAATCATGAAGTTATTTCATGGGTAGAAAATAATTATGGTGAAGGTCATAATCATGTTACAAAAAACTTTGATTTTGAAACATGGGTTAATTCAGATGAATCATGGCAATCATTTGACTTTGATACTAACGGTGCTGCAACATGTGATCTTTTTATTTATGTTGGTCCATCTGGTAAAGATGCAGCTGCAGAATGTGGTATAGCTTGGGCTAAAGGAATACCTATGATAGGATTATATGCAAAAGGAGAAGATTTCGGCCTCATGCGAAAAATGTTTTTGAAATGGTATAGCAAATATACTGAACTATTAGAGGCTGTAAATGAATTTAATAACTGACAACTAAGACATGAAAAAACTACTTTTCATATTAGCATTATCAATGTTTTGTATTAACATATCAGCACCCTCTAAAACCTCACACTGGGATGTCCCCATGTATTTAACATCAGGTCATAACATGCACTTTACAATTTACCCAAAGAGATGAAACTAATAATTGATACTCAGAAATTATACCAGTGGATACGAGCAACATATTCATTGAATTGGAGAACAAGATATCGATTTCAAGATGCAATAACAAATCGTAAATGTCGGGAACAAATGACAAAGCAACCAACAGGACTTTGTTCGGGATGTGGTAAAACGATGTATAACGGATTAGATGTATGTTCACTTGATTGTTTTGATGTGATAGAAATTCAATATGCTGGGTATTAACCACTAAACAGATAATATGAGCTATTACGAAAAGCATGGAGTATTGTTAGAACCTTCTAAGTCTTGGGAGCTTATGAACTATGGATTCAAACCTGAAGGAATGGGTGATTGTATATCCAGGACAATGGATGAGGCTAGGAAAAACAAAGATGATAGATATCTTGTAAATTGCTATTACCTACTATGTGAGAGTAAGCGTTGGCCAGATGGGCTAAATAACGACAGGATAGCTAAGAACTGGTTACAATGGAAATGGAGTAAATTATGGTGGCAAGATTTTGATTCAAAAAATATATCAAGAAAGAGATGGAGTAAACTCACGCGATTTTTTGGACTAAAAAAAGAAACTTTATTATACAGACCGCAGAACAATATGACCAGAGATCCGCACTTCTACTTCTACGCTGCCTGTGTTGTGCTGGATTGTAAACCTCTAATAGAATTTGTAAAACCTCCCTGGTGGTTATTCAGTCCACCACTATGGTTATGGAGAAGATATATCACAACCGGTAAAGGAAAGTGGTTGTATGAGCTGGTGGAGAGGATTAACCTATGGATAGGTGTACCAGACTACGCATTGAAGATGCTAAATATCAGAAAGGAATTATTATTATAATTTTAACCTAAATAAAGGAGATGAAAACAGAAACATTCAATCCAACAGAAGCGTGTGCCGCACAAGCTGTCTATTGCCATTTAGAAAAGTGTCCTCATTTTGCCCCAGGTACCGGTAAATGTTATTCTTGTGGGAAAAACATTTATACTAAAATTGATCATGGTGATTATTCGAGTGGCATTTCAGTGGAAAGTGCTGGAAAATCACATATAACCGGATGCCCACATTGTCGTAGATCATATTGTGATTAATGACTCATAATTGAAGAGATGAAAACAGTAATAGACGAAATGATTCACTGTATTCAACAGGTCGGGGCAGCAAGCAAGGACACCCCGGATACCCGTTGGATAATTGAAATTTTATTAAAGCAAGCAAACGAAATTAAGGAAGAATACGCCTCCCAACAGCTCGCACTTTACAAAGAGAGTGAGCAACCAGATGTGAATAATGAGATGGAAATAATGAAATCAGCTTGGCCTCCGAGAGATATAGTTGAAAAACTTACTATTGCAGCAGATATTTTACTCCACAAGAAAGACTATGACGGTCACGGTTGGGAAGAAATTGAATATTGTTGGAGATTAGCAAAAGAATGGCTTCAATCCATAAAACCAGCAAAGGGGAATGAGATACAAACTTGATACATCATGTCAATATTGCAGGAGACACATGCTTACGTATTATAATTGGGCGGTTTTAGAAAGCCCGACAATGATATATAAATGCCCTTATTGTGGGAAAATAACCGAATCAGATATAATCACTTGGATGGGGAGGCATCCAGCAGAGATATAATGACTGAAAAGCAATTTTGGGCAAGTAAGTGGAAGCCTTTTGAAAAAATGACTGTATTTATAAAAGAGTACAATAGGAATTGTGAATGCTACCTTGTTGGGATTGATTTTGAAGAAAGAAAAATGAAACTTAGAATTTTGGACAGCGATATATTTGAAGATCAAATATTTGAAGTACCAATAAAAATAATAATGAGAGGATCTGAACCCAAGATGAAGATTAAAAAATAAACACCAAACAGAGAACATGCACCTGTGAACGTGTGAAAAGATGATAAAATCACTCATTTAGTATAGGGTAAATACTTATGTATCAGATAAATATAGTTGCGTTAAGCTGAACAAAAAAACAAGCCGAAACAGGCTCAAAAACACCTTATTCTTAACAACCTCAAAATCTCAGGTGAAATGTATCATGTTCAGTGGGGCACAACCCTTACAGAATCTACATATAAAGCCGCAACTTCTTCGTGAATTTACTCGACATATCAATATCAATATGTTTGATCAGTCCATCGTAATCAACAGAGCTTGAAGCGATTACAATGATAAAGTATTCACAGCTATAAATTATTCTCCCAACAAGAAGTCGTTGAAGGGTGGAGGGTGAAACGATATCATGGTAGGCTAGAGCATAGTTTTCTCCATCGGAGCTACCGAACACTTGTATTTGTAGAGTGTGTGCAGTGTTCACAAGAAAGTAACATTCAATTAACATGCGGGTCAGCTTTTTCAGCCCGGAGAACCCGAACCTTATCGGCCTGGTTTCTATTAAGATAACCTTGTTTCCGGTGGTCAATTCAGTGGTCAAATCTTCTATATCTTGGTTAGTTAAATGGACCCCATACATGACCGGGAAGTTATCAATAAAGTAATCCCATATCTGGTTAATCTTGTACCAAATTCCATTATCAATGCTATAAACCCATGAATATTGGTTGTCCGAGGCGCTTACAATTATCTCATTGTTCTTAAAATCATAAGCAATGTTGGCCAGGGCCAGGTATTCCAGGAAGGTGTGGTCACAGGTAAGGTTATTTGCACTTGTTGAGATAAGCATAGCAGTATAGTCGCTGTTGGTACTTATCTCTGATAACCGGGATCCTTCCGCTTCTTTTGATATCTCTATTGGCTTTTCACCTGAGATAATGAACAGTCCCTTATCTGTTGAGAACGTAGATCCCCCATCAATAGGGAGGATTGACCCTGCATTATTACAAACATGCCGGGATAGTGGTTTAATTGTTTGTATCAACACCTCTTCATTTCCTATCTGTAGGGTCCATATCCCATCTGTGGTGAACGCATACATCGGATACTCACCAAACTGTCCTGTGCTGATCGCTATGGCGTTGGCGGATAGTCCTACAACAGTACCATGACCTACCCGATATGAGTTTACAGCCGGGAAGTAGAAAGCGTTCATCAGCTCGGTGGCCTGGATCCTGTTGTAATCCCAGTACGTTTTTACCTCTGAAGAGATCACCACAACGGTATCATCATCAAACTCAGCATCCTCAACAAAGGCGAAGTTAAAATGCTTGTGAGCTGTCAATGCTATCTCATCCTTATACGTGTAGGTTCCGGAGGTGGTGTCATATAAGATAATCTTTATCTTACTAGCCCTGCTATCCGGGTAGGCATAGCAAGCTAAGAAACCCAGATGATTGGTATAGTTCAGAAGGGCTATTGAGCTTTGTGAGACAACAACCCTCTCTCCCTGGTTAGTTTGAATCGTTGTTTCAATGTAGAGCCTCACCGATGTTGCGGATGTAACTGATCCAGCATATGGGTTACTCATATTGGGGTTAAACCCGCTAAACATGGTATTCTTAACCTTTGACCAGAAAATACGCTGGTTATAGTTGAAAGGTGTGTCGGAGTAAATGGTGTGTGCTGTTAGATTATCTACTGGCATGCTGTTCTCCAATGCAATCCCGGATATATCATTCCCATCAAAGATATTCACAGTAGTGCTTACAAGTTCTTCCAACGCTATCTTCTTCACAAGGTAAAAATTATTAACATCTGCAATCACAGGGTCGGTATGTACAATATCTCTTGGTGAACCGCTCTCTGCTGTCAACACAGATTCGTTTGGCAGACACGCATAAATATTCACACTCTTAATAATACCCTTGTAGGCACCTTGTAATATTTCAATATCTGCTGTTGACACTGATATATCAAAATAGGCTATGAATTTGTTAAACGTTGTTTCCCAATATGTTGATGTATCATAAACCCAATCATCAAAAGTACCACCGTTTATACGAATTGGCTGCGAATGTTTGACGATTGATCCGTCAAACAGCTCATACGCATACCTGAAGTACAGTTTGTTTATCCAATAACCAGACTCCCTTTGTGCGGCTATCTCTGTTGCCAGGGCTGCGGCCTGATCGTCTGCGGTCCATTCTGAAGCATTCGCAAGTTGTAGAGTCGACCCTGTGCCATCGGCAGCCTCATAAATCGTAGCATCAATCAAATCAGGCAACAGATCACCAACAAGACTGTAAGTATCTGACTCAGAATCAAAAAGATATGCCTGTAGCACCTCATCGTTCTGATCAATCATTATAACCACATTGCCCAGGGCAGCAAAAGAAACCTCTTCCTGAGTCCCTGAATAGGTATCAAATGATGTATTGGCATCTACAGCCGTCTCATCAGCTTCCATCAAATAGTAACCGATAGCTTTTCCGGAATCTATTGTAAACCACCATGCTATCCTGTTAGGGGAAATTTTATGCATAAACTCAAACCTGTATCCTGAGAGGAACTGCCGGTTTTGTTCCTTATCACCCGTCACTCGCCAGGCACCGTCCCGGGGACGCATAGAAACCATTTCGTGAAGTGATCCGTCCTCAGATATACCACTGGGCTGGTTACGCTTGATCCCCGTCAATGATAATTGGAGTCTTTGGCTCATAATCTTGTTGGATTAAAATGTTGTTGATTTGTTCATAAACGGTTATACCTTCCTTCTTTACCTCATCGCCAGCAGGGGAAACTTTTAACGTACCATCCACCACTGAAAGTGTCTTGAAGGTTTTTTGTAAATTATCAAGGTTCTTCTCCTTCTTTGTGAGAACCATTATACGACTAATTATTAATTCTTTTGCCTGAAAAATAACATCAAGCAGCCCTTCGTTTCTATCTACAGCATGCTCAGAAATAGATCGTGCAAGATTGGTAGTCTTATCCGCATCGCTCATCGCAGACCCTAATTTATCATTCCACCGATGCAATGTCATATGAGAGATACCCACCTGCTTGGCTGTTTTGTAAAAGTTGTAATTGTTTAATTGTAACACCTTTAACGCTTCCATCTTTATTTGTAAAGGATATGAAGCGGTGGATCCTTTCTTTCTTTCGTCTTTGCTTTTTGCCATCGGATTGGAATTTCTAAAAGCAAATATCTACTTATTAAGTTAAAAAGAAGGTATTTTATGCGCTCAATAGAGAACATTAGGCGCACTGGAATTATAATCTAAGACATAGTTTTATTCCTGAATTCAAAAAATATAGCTATGAGCTTAGGACTAGCACTAGGTGGAGTATCTCTTGCCGGTAATATTTTCGGCAATATTATGTCAGCCAGGCAGAACAAAGAGATAGATGAAATCCTTTCTGGCAGGATGAATGATCTACAGTCACGTTTCGACCAAGACTACAACACTTCATATTTTGATACCGACCAGGCCAAGAGCGTTATCAAGACGCTCTCCGACCAACATACCCGAACAAATGAGCGCATTGAGAATGCCGGGGCCATCACGGGTGCTTCGGCAGAGGCCAAAACAGCACAGAGAGCAAAGTCGCAGGAAGGGTTTGGCGACTCGCTCACCAAGCTGGCCGGGTACGGTACACAGTACAAGGATATGAAAGAAAGGGAGTTTAATCGTAGAAGCGATACACTGCAAAACTTCTATCTACAACATGAGATGGGCAAAGGAGATAACTGGGCCAACTTCATGGGTAATGCTTCCAACGTTGGAGAGGCCGGTATAGCCGCAGGAGCAATGGGTTCTGCGGATGGCAAGGGACGCTTCCTGGATCTGTTCGGTAGGAATTCATCATTTGGTAAAAGAGGAGGAATAATTTAATCGATAAATAATTTAAACCAAAATAACAATACCATGAAAAAATTAATGTTTATCACAGCTTTTGTTCTTGCCGCACTCACATTATCCGCGCAAGGATCATATCTAACTAGAACGATTGAGGTTGGTATAAATAACCTTGAGCAACCGCCATTTGCGGCACTCGCATTCTCTGACAGCACAAAAACACAAGCCCTTACCGAAGATACCTGGAGCGTGATCTCTGAATTCATTGAGATATCCAGCAATGATGTAACCACATCCGATGATACGATCACTATTCAAAAGAATGGTGGTTATGCGGTAGATGCTTCATTAGGCTTTTACTCAACGTCAGAAGATACTATTGAGGTGCAGCTATTTAAAAACGCTACAGCATTTGGTCCCAAGGCGATGAGTACGGCAGGTGTGATATGGAATACCCTTTCCATAAGTTCTTATGCTGTCTTTCTGCAAGGAGATATCTTGACGCTCAGGATGCAGAACACAGTGTCAGCTGATGACTCGGTGTTAAAATCCGGGGGTCTGTTTATCAGACGAATTTATAAGTAAAACTAACATAATCAATATATTATGAAAAAGCTATTTCTAATTTTTCTTGTAGCCCTGTTCGCAGTGGTTACTATTGATGCACAGCGTTATGTCACCCAAGACCTAAAAAACCGCCTACTGGCTGTTGAATTGTTACAGGACTTTCAGGTAGGTAGCGGTAATGCAACCGACACAACCTTTTTTACAACCACAGAGGAGTATGGAACATTATACTGGAATGGTAGATTTTCCTTTAAGGTGACGAGCCTGATGGTGGGTATTCAGTCGGGTATTGGCACCGATACGCTTGGTATACATATTTGCTGGAGTGATACTATTAATGATGCCACGCCATCATACTTAAACACCACCGCATTAGCACTCAATGCTACCACAGCGGCAGTGCTTGGCCAGGAGGATACAACGTTCGATGATGCAACAATACCAAAAGGTTCATTCGTGTGGATGCGACTGACCGATATTACAGCAGGACGAAAACCTATTGAGCTATCAGTGACCGTTTCGGGATCTATGCTGGATAAACCGGAATAGCCCAATGACAACCAAGAAGGGTTTTACCCGGTTCCCCGGTGGAAGGTTGAAAGAAGTCATTGGTCCTCACGTAGCTAAGAAGCTGGGTGAGGACTTTGATCCTGCATTGGACTTTACACCAGCTTCCGTGCAGTTTTTGGAGGCAGTAACACAATCATCGAATATACAGTTCTCCAAGGGAACGCTTAACGGTGATGATGAGGTTGGTAATGTTATTGGGGTGAAGATAGTTGCTTCCGGGACGCACACATTGACATTCTCATCCGACTTCACATCGGCCAGGAACGACTTTCTGGGATCTGCCGGAACGTATGATATCATGTTCATGCTGTTGCCTGACGGAAAGATAATGTACAGCGTAATGCAAAGATCATAATGAAGATAAATGCAGGAATTATAGCGACCATGTTTTTCTCCAGCGAGATAAGTGGAGCGGCCGAAGGATCAACCGTAATCTTTTTCCCGGATACAGACGGAGCTAAAACGGTCCTGTTTCCAGACGGAGATAGCAAGGTGATTGTATTTCCAAAAAATGATTAGTAACCATGAGAACGATCAAGCATATATTTGCAATAGCATCCCTGGTGCTTATTCCGGTACTCTCCGCAGCCCAGGACACAACTTCTTTCTACCAGCTAGATGCCGCAACATCGCAGCCAATGACCGGTCAGGTGACCGTTGTGCAAGGTGATTCAACGGTGCGCATGACAATAACACTGTTTAATCAGTACATTATTGATTCGCTGGCTATTTACAGGGACTCTATTGATGATCTATCAACCAAGTCGCAAAACAATGCCACCGATGTTATAGTGAACACAGACTCAATTGTGGCTAATGCGGAGGATGTTCTGACAAATACTGATTCTATTGATGCTAAAATAGGCTTAGATGAACCCGAACGGTTAACGTTTTTTGATCCTGATTATGGAATAGAAGATACTGACACTATTGTTGTTAAGGCTGACGGATCGGTTGTAAAGATTCTAAAGAGTTCCCTTCAATATGATTTGATAGTGGATATTGGATCTAATAGCTATGAAATTGAAGAGTTGCAGGATTCAATTACCGGTCTACGAACAACCATGTCACTACTTGAGCTTAGTTCAGATTTTGACTCTATACGTGTAAGTACTCACCAGGATACCGTATTTGGTTATCTGACTATTGAGACAGGGCAGATAATCATACCGTGGGTTACGTTAGATCCGCAGGATAATTATAAACCTTATGTTGTATCGGCAGAAGTTGGCAATGTGGCAGATGATATTATCGTACTTACGATGTCTGAGTTTATAATGGATAGCATCGTTGAGTATTCCGGTACTGGTGGAGGTAACTGGACGGGTATAGACTATGCTGCTAATTTTGATCAGCCAACAGGTGACTTAATTGATTTTATTAATGGAGATAATGGCACAAATAGCGGTGCTTATCAGCTTGATTCGGCTGGTATTGCTGTGCGTTCATGGTACTTTGATGGGTCTGATCAGGTGAATATTACTACTGGAATAAATTATGGT
>SDBU01010803.1_pt1 | contig 10085 bp, 11 predicted proteins | sample 2277071 | NCBI WGS metagenome assembly SDBU01 (sample SAMN10397929, study PRJNA504765) | marine sediment metagenome | isolation source: marine sediment core GS08_GC12, 126 cmbsf | place: Arctic Ocean: Gakkel Ridge, Loki's castle | collected 2008 | reverse complement strand
GGCGTAGTATTTTTTCAGGAACGAGGCTATACATGTAGTATGCCGAGTGTCTGAAAAAATACTACAACGCAGTAGATGGGACTTTTTACGACGCCATCAAAAAATACTAATCAAACCACGAAGGTAAATGTATCAGAAGATACGAAATCTTTGTGGTTTTTTTTTGCCGTAATAAAATCGCTTCACGATTTTATATAACGCGGCTGCGCCGCTATAATTCGGGTTAAAGATAAAATTATGCATATATCAGAAGGAGTTTTATCACCCGCGGTTCTTCTGGGGGGAGCCGTTCTTGCAGCAGCAGGCGTTGCCGTCGGCATGAAGGATCTTGACCAAAAGGAAATCCCGTCCATGGGAATTCTTTCAGCGGCTTTTTTTGTGGCTTCACTGGTGCATGTGCCGGTGGGACCGGTTTCAGCGCACCTGATCTTAAACGGCCTGATGGGCCTGGTCCTCGGCTGGAAGGCCTTTCCCGTCATACTGGTAGGTGCGGCCCTCCAGGCTTTGCTGTTTCAGTTCGGCGGCATTACCACCTTGGGCGTCAATACGCTGAACATGGCTCTGCCGGCGGTAGTCTGCTACGGCCTTTTCGGATGGGGCCTTAAGCCAGGCATTGAGCGTCCGGCCCTCATATTTGCAGCCTTTGCTTCCGGCTTTGGCTCTGTTCTACTCGCCGGCGTTATGGTCGGATTTTCCCTGTATCTGACCGGCGAAGCCTTTTTGCCGGTAGCCAAACTGGTAGTTGCTGCCCATTTGCCGGTGATGCTGATCGAAGGCGTTTTGACGGCCGCCTGCGCCCTTTTTCTGAAGAAAGTAAGACCGGAACTGCTGGAAAAAACCTATGCACCCTAATTCCATAAACCATAACTAAAAAAGATTTGCCACAAAGGCACAAAGACACAAAAGATATATTTATTATTCTTTCTTCGTGTCTTGGTGTCTTAGTGGCAATAAAAATGGAAAACTATGAATAAAAGGCTAAACCTCAAATTTTTTAAGTATTTTATTTTCGTGGTACTGTGGCTTGGCATTTCCGCCGGATCTGCCTTTGCTCACAAGGCTATTATTTTTGCCTGGGTTGAAGGTGATACGGTCTTCACCCAGAGCAAATTAAGCGGGGGGCGGAAAGCCGTAAATTCAATTGTCGTTGTTTACGATACAGATGGAAACCAGCTTCTTAGCGGCAAGACCGATAAAACCGGTGAGTTTTCCTTCAAGGTTCCTAAAAAATCAGCGCTCAAGGTTGTCTTAAAAGCTTCCACGGGACATCTGGCTGAATGGATCATACCAGCTGAGGAGATCGTCGCAGCTGTTGGTGACGTTGGACATAGCCACATGGAGAATGAAGCAAATGAAGGCTCAAAAGAGACATCGGAAGATTCAGCAACTGTAAAGGCCAAGACGGCCAACTCGGTTCCGGCCCATGTTTATCTTGAACGCCAAGCGCTTCAGCAAATGATCGACAAGTCGCTTGACAAAAAACTTGCACCGATCACCAAGATGCTGGCAAAATCAATGAATCGCAAACCCGGGATAACGGAGATCCTGGGAGGGATTGGCTATATATTAGGGTTGGTGGGTATTGCCCTGTACGTTGCAAACCGGCGAAGAAACAACTGATGTTTGAAGAACTTTCCAATGGCGATTCTTTCATTCGACATCTTGATCCTCGCGTCAAGATTGCCGTGGTATTCCTTTTCTCCATTGTTGTGGCCACAGCCCAGCGCTTCCAAGTTTTGACGGCAGCCCTGGCTCTGGGAGTTTTTATCGTACTGATGACCCAGGTTCCGTTTATGGAACTTGGCCGGCGCCTGATACCTGTCAACCTGCTGGTTCTTTTCCTGTGGCTTTTTCTCCCTTTTACTTTCAAAGGTGAGCCGCTCTTTTTTATGGGGCCGCTGGCCGTCACTCGTGAAGGAGTGCTCTACGCAACCGGAATCAGTCTCAAATCCAATGCCATGATGCTCATGCTGATAGCACTGGTTGCATCCACCCCTATTTTCACTTTGGGCCACGCCTTGCGCGCACTTGGAATCCCCCCAAAAATCGTTCACCTATTTTTCTTTACTTACCGTTATATCCATGTCATGCACAGAGAGTATGTGCGGCTTAAAAATTCCATGAGGATACGAGGTTTTGTCCCGGGCAACAGCCTCCATACTTACAGAACTGTCGCGTATATGGTGGGGATGCTGCTGGTCAGAAGTTTCGACCGGGCCCAGAGAGTTTACAACGCCATGCTGTGCCGCGGTTTCAATGGAAATCTATACAGCTTGAGTAAATTTTCCTTAAACACGAAAGACATCGTTTCTTTCGTTTTGATGATGGCTGTTATTCTGGTATTAGGGGTGCTGGAGTGGAAAAAAACAATCTGATTATTCATATTAAAGATATTTGTTTCAGTTATGCGGGCAGTTCCCCGGTCCTCGACAAGCTTAACTTAAAGTTGTGCAGCGGCAACCGCTTCGGACTGATGGGACCCAACGGCAGCGGAAAAACAACCCTGTTTCACATTATCATGGGGCTTTTAAAACCTGCATCAGGCAGCATAGAGATCTACAACCGGCCTGCCAGAACGGAAAAAGATTTCCGAAAAATTCGCCGCAAAATCGGCCTTCTTTTTCAGGATGCCGACGACCAACTGTTTTCTCCTACGGTTCTGGAGGATGTGGCTTTCGGACCTCTTAACCTGGGCAAGTCTCAGGACGAAGCCGTGGAGATTGCCATAAACACTTTGAAATTTTTGGGCCTGACCGGCTTTGAAGACCGCATAACTTACAAATTGTCCGGTGGAGAAAAAAGGCTGGTCTCACTTGCGACGGTCCTGGCCATGCAGCCCGAAGTTCTGTTGCTGGACGAACCGACCAGCGGCCTGGACGACAAAACCAAAGCAATTCTAAAGCGTGTGCTGTCCGACCTCGATCTTACCTATATATTGATCTCCCATGAAATCGAATTTCTAACCGAGATTACTGATTCCATCTATACTATGGACAACGGCAGGATCCATTTCGATCAAGAGATTCAGGTGCATCAGCATGTCCATGCCCATCCGCATGGGGCGTATGCCCACGAACACGATTAACATTTCCAGTTCATAAATGGTCTTTTTCCCGATGAGCTGCGTTCTCCGCGGGTTTCCGTCTGCGGCGTATTTTTAGTACGCCTCAACGAAAACCCTTGTGCGGCCTTGCTCGTCAAAAAAAAATCCTCATTTATGAATTGGAAATATGTCTCGTATAAGCCTTTCTCCTATAAAGAAGCGGGCTGTGAAATATCCGGGCTATTCTAAAATTCCTCTTCTATTGTGATCTCACTTTTACTTCTGATTTGCTCCTTAAAAGCTTGATATGTTCTGGCTTTTTTCTGCTCCAGCAAACTTTGCTTTATCCTTTTCTCTTCTGGGCCGAATCCAAGGGGATCAGGATCTTTTCTCTTTCTGAATTGAATCACATAATACCCTTGACCATCTTCGATAACTTCTTCCGGCAATTTCTTGTTTTCAGAAAGCTTGAAGGCCGCTTCTATCACCTGCCGTTGAAATCCGATCCCCGGAATCGAATCGTTGCGCTTAAAAAAACCGGTAGTCTTAGGTTCTATTTTGTATTTTTTGCTCTCAGAGCTTAAGGATTCTCCGCTTTTTAAAGCCGACAGAAGCGCATGGGCATCTTTGCGCGCTTGCTGATCCTGCTTTTCCTTTACCAATGCGGAGCGGACTCTATCTTTGACGTCTGCGAATTCGTGGGTCTTGGAAGGTATTTTTTCTACAACCTGTAGAAGGTAATATACATCTTTAAAATCCTGGATATCGCTGATTTCCGTTCCCTGAAGGTCAAAAGCGGCGGAAGCAAATTTAGCTGGGTCTCTGATATCTCCAGCCGGCCCTTTTTTCGTAAAAAATTCCGTCGTCATCACCTTCAGGTTGCGTTCTTCCGCCGCCAGCAGAAGATCATCACCTTCATAAGAAATATCGGAAACCGCCGCAGCCTCATCATACGCCGGACTTTTTGCTTTTTCATCCGTTAGTTTTTTTAAAATTGTCTTTTGGGCTTTTTCCAGTGAAAGGTTTGACGCCGGAGTTACTTTTTCAACCTTGATGACGTGCCATCCGAACTGAGTACGCACCGGTTCGCTGATCTCACCGGGCTTCATGGTAAAGGCTTTATCCGCAAAAGGTTTTACCATGGCCTCTTTTCGGAATTCACCCAGGTACCCTCCTTTGTCTTTAGTGGGACCTTCGGAATACTGTTTCGCCAGTGCTGCAAAATCTTTACCTTCTCTGGCCATTTTAAGAATATCTAGTGCTTTTTTTCTTTTCTTCTCAACAGTTTCTACATCAGCTGCCTGATCGAGCTTGAGCAGGATGTGGCGAGCCCCAACCGTTTTGGGTTCTTTAAATTCTTCCTGGTTGGCATCATAATAGTCCCTGATTTCATCATCGCTGACCTCCACTTGCGACGTGTAAGCAGTGGGACTGAACTGCAAGTAGCGAACTTTTATCATCGGTTCGGTTTTATAGGAGGTTTTGTTATCTTCAAAATACACCTGGATCTCTTCAAGCGTTGGATTGATATCCTTATAGCGATCAGACTTAAAAAATAAGTAATCGATATCCACCAATGCATTCTGCCAGTTGTACCATTCCCGTGCTTCCTGATCCGCAACTTTGACACTTTCCGTTACCAGTGATCGCAATTTTCCTGTCAGCATAGACTCTCTCTGGTCGACCTCGAATTCTTCGGGAGTCAGCCGCAGTCGAGAGAGCACGTTTTTATACAGACGACTGTCAAATGCGCCGGCGTTCTGAAAGGCACCGATGTTCATGATAGCCTCGGTAAGTTCCTCGTCGGAAACCCTAAATTTAAGTCTCTGCGCCTCCTGCACCAAAAGCCGGTTGTCGATAAGCTGGTTTATGGCCTGTTCCTTGACCCGCAGCGTTTCTAATATATCTTCATTAAATTGGTTGCCAAAGCTCTGACGTAATCGTTCGACCAGGTTGTTATAAGCATTTCTATAATCATCTAAAGTGATGACATCCCCGTTGACCACCGCAACATTGCCGCCTCTCTGGGACCGAAACGAGCCGACACCCCAGAATACAAACACCACCACTATTGCGCCTAACAGGAGCTTGATTAACCAACTCGAGGCTTGTTCCCGCATTAATCTGAGCATATATCTTTCTCCTCAATTCACACGATATTTTGAGACCTTTGAAAAACGTCCCCTTTTGCCCAATTAGGGTTAAACTATTACCCTAATTGAGCGAAAGTCGAGGATACTCCAGATCCAAGGCGTCCAAGGGTGAAGCCGTAGCAAGGCTACTGCGAACCCTTGGCAACGCGGGAGATGGGGTGTCATCGGCTTTCGCTCATTTAGGGTATTATCAACATGGGCCTTTGCTGCCGATCGATCTTGGTTCCCACTGACTCTGAACAGAACGCACACAGATATTCATATTTGTCACCTTCGGGAAGAACAAGCAGAAGGCGCTTGCGGAGAGAAACCGCACGTCGGCATCGTGGACAGTACAACTCCGTAGCCTCAAGTTCCTTAAATGTCCCTGAACGATCTTGTTGCTGCGTATATGCACCCGGTGGATTCATAAAATTTTTTGGACCCATACCCGCACCTTCTCTATAAATCATTTATTTTGAGGCCAAAGCACGTCAGTGCTTTTAGCGTTGCGCTTATAGCCGGGTACTAAGCACCCAGTTTTAAGCAAACAATCAGCAAAACTTTAAAATGTATAGAAAATCTCGTCTATTCAACATGTTGCATATTATAAGCAACTGATAATATTTACTCTCTTCAATTTTGTCAACCCATACCCAAATAAAATCGTGTTACGATTTTATGAAACGCGGCTATGCCGCTTATATTGGCGAAAGGCACCGCACTTTCGCCTTAAAAAGGATTATATCTTTTATTTGAATTCATCCCGCGCTGCAAGCAGCGGGGAATTCAAATGAGGATGGGAATTTTTGCCTTTCGCTGACGAGATCCCGCCCCGCTTTCAGCGGGGCGGGAGTTTCATAAAATCGTAACACGATTTTATTTATTGACACATTATACGGTTTTTGTTAATTTTTGTTCTCATATGTGGGGCTGTAGCTCAGCTGGGAGAGCGCATGACTGGCAGTCATGAGGTCGACGGTTCGATCCCGTTCAGCTCCACCAAGTTTTCTCAACAAAAAGGGCCACTTAGCAGTGGCCTTTTTTATTTCGTGCTGGCGCTTTATGCCTGATTTGGCCTATTTCATGTCCATTTGGCACATTATTGGCCACGAAAGTGGACCATGCTGGGGCAGGATTATAGCTGAACCATCCCAGCCTGCCAACGAATAATCACAGCGTCGCCTGCTTTGGGAACAGGGAGTCGGAGGTTCAAATTCCTCCGTCCCGACCATAGTTCTCTCAATAAAAATAGCGGCTTAACAGCCGCTTTTTTTATTTCGTTCTATCGCAAAATCACGCTGATTTGTCCAGTTTTATGTCACATTCGGCACATTATTGGTCACGGAAGTGGACCTGTTTTGGAAGCAGGAAGTCGTGGGGCAAATTCATGTCCGCCAGTAAAAGGGGGATGATGACAGGTATAACCAGAATCGGAGATTCAAAGTTGAGAGTTTGTTAGGTTTTAAGGCAAAAGGGCGGCCATATGGCTTCCCTTTTGGTCCTTTCTTCGATGTTATTAAATGTGATACCAAAAATATCCGCAATGTCAGGGCTGATAAGAGTTAAAAACAAATCTGGATTTTGAGCGTATTTATCTATCTGCCCGTTTTGTATAGCCTCGTCGCAACGGATTTCGATTTCACGGCTCAATTCTGTAATCGGCACCAAGAACCTACCTGCGAATTCACTGGCTTGAAATTCATAATTCCAGATTTCCTTATCAGGGGCAGTTTTCATAAAGCCAAAATAATCATCAAGGCTCTTTATTTTTATTTGCAGATAGTCGTAGACTTCTTCATGCAAAAGATAATGTCCGATTTCATGGGCAAGGTCGAAATTTATTTTGTCATCATACCGCCCACAATTATACGCATAATCGTCGATCACAACTTTGGTGCGGTCAAAACTTAAAAACGCATTTGAAAGTGCTCCGTGAAATAAGCCTTTTAAAAAAATGATATCAAGGCCCAATCCACCTTGGATCACAATTTCGGATTCAATTGGGAAGGTGTTTTCTGGCCAATATTTGTTTCTTGCGTGTTCGGCCTCGGCCCAAATACTTTCTTTGTTCAACCAGTCGCATTTGAAGTCAGAAAAATCAGGCATTATCCCTCTTTACGAATGGCTTCAATTAAATCCCGAAGCTGTTCCTCCGTTGGTCTTTTGTTTCTGATAGTCCTGAAAAAAATGGGCAATGTTTTGAGCGTTTCTTCATCATTTAGCAAATCTCTTGGAATTATGCCAGAATCAATGGCCGCAAGGTCTCCCAAGGTCGAATATTGATCTGATTCTAATGTAATACCGAGAACTTTGGCAATTTTCATGAGCTTTTCATCGTCCTGTGGCGGCGGCATGACCTCCCTTTCGATCTTGCTCCAATTACTGGCATCCATATTTATTTGTCTGGAAAATTCTCTTAAACTTAACCTTTTGCGTAGCCGTAACTCTTTTATGTTTCTGCCAAATCCCATTTATACCCCCTTCCCCCTGATTCGACATACTCCTACTTGTCCGAAATCCAGTATGCCCGAATCGCTGAGCATTTAAAGTATTTGGTCCAACGTACGTGGTAAAAATATTACCACACTCTCGCATGGTGTCAAGTTTTTTTTTACAAAGCATTTATAAGTTTGCCGATCGCATTCTACATAAGTATCAATCGGCTGTTGTGAGTGGCCGTTGAGTGCTATGGGGTAGCTACTGGTGTAAATCGGCGTACAATAATGGCCCACCTTTATACGAAAAATCTTGCAAACAACATGGCAAATCTGACAATCCCTTCCCAACCACGGGAAGCTGTTCAAAGCCCTCCTAAAAGCCTATCTCAAAAACAATATCTGATAACGCCTTATGCTCGATCAACTATCTTGATTTCAATCTTGTCTTTTTCAAATGATGGGGGATGACATTGCCAGCAAACCCACGGGCCGTTTTTTTCTTTAAGCTTCCAGAAAAGGCTTCTCTTGCAGGCAAAGCAGGGCTTTGATTTTTTTTAACGGGGGTGTCTGTTTCATTTAAGCTCCCTTCTCAGATTCATCGTTTTTCGATCTTACCTTTATATTTTCCACGCTGGTCAAATACACGGCCCTTGCTGTCAATGCGGCCCTCTTAGCGACCATGTTCATTAAATATCCGCCATGTATAACCCCATAATTATATTGATATGATTTCATGTTAACCAAATAGCCGAACGGGGCGGATAACCAGCGGGCGGTTTACTGTAGCGTTTATTTAGAATTATAACGTAAAAGACCTGAGTGAATTCCCGGCTGGTTCATCCGCTTTGTTATGCCCCGGCACTGTGCTCAATCCCTGTTTCCGTTGTCTTAACCGGGATAATTCGCCGTTCGATGTCAGGCCAAATTTTACGCTTTATCATTCGCAAATCATATTCCGTTTGTAAGTTCAGCCAAAACTGAGCTTCAACACCAAAGTAGCGCTGCAATCTCAAGGCGGTGTCGGCAGTAATGGATCTTTTCCCGTTGACAATCTCGCTGATCCTATTGGGAGGAACAGAAAGGTCACGTGAGAGCTGATTTATACTAATACCCAAGGGTTCCATGAAATCTTCACGCAGGATTTCGCCCGGTGTAATCGGATCAAGAAGTTTGTTAGCACTCATATCAATACCTCAATGATAATCGACAATTTCAACATTAAATGCATTACCGTCATGCCACTCAAAGCAAACACGCCACTGTTTGTTGATGCTGATAGCGAATTGTCCCTTCCTATCTCCTTTTAGAGCATGAAACTTATTACCTGGATTAAGCATTAAAGCTTCCATACTCGGCGCGGCATGAAGAACCATAAGCCTTTTTCTCGCCTGCCGTTCAAAAGATTGGAAGCGACTAACTCGCTGATCGTTGAACAGCTTTTCAGTATCTCGACAGGCAAATGTTTTTATCATATGCGAATGGTATTACGCTTGGCGTAATATGTCAAACAGATTGTTTTTAAATGTGAGACACCATAACGAAGAAGTCAGTTGACAGCCAGGGCTAAAGGGATGCCGGTAAAAGCAAAAAAAACCCCGCTGGACCGCGATCCAACGGGGGGCCAGGGAGCCTAAAAAGCCCCTCTGGGGTGGATTGATAATAGATTATCTCTAACTTTTTTCAGTTGTCAATAAAAAATCTTTAAAACCACTTTATCGATCTATCGTCACTTTTGACCCAAAACTTAAGATTAAAAGCATACAGTGCTTAAAATTGTGACATTTAGTACTTTGAGTATTGAATCCCTCGCCCCAACACCGAAATTAGGCCTGAGGGGAGGTTTTGAAACCACTTCTAGCAAATACGTGGCAGCTGCTCTCCGGTCAGCATGTCGACGATTCTGGCACCTCCGATGCGGGTTTGCATGATTACCCGGCCGGGGTTATCGGAGACCGTCTCTCCGATAATGCAGGCGTCCTGACCGCAATCATCCTCCCGCATCGCCGCCAGGACGTTTTCAGCATCTTGGGGAGGGACAAACGCAATCAGCTTGCCTTCATTGGCAACATAAAGAGGATCAAATCCCAAAAGTTCGCAGATTCCGGCGGTTTGATCCCGAATCGGGATCTTTTCTTCGAAAATCCTGATCCCGATGCCTGATTTGTCGGCAATTTCGTTCAGCGCCGTGCCGACACCACCGCGGGTCGGATCCCGCAGCACATGGATATCCTTGCAGACTGCAAGCATGCTTGCCACCATATGATTTAATGGTGCGGTATCACTTTTGATCGCTGAATCAAACTTCATACCCTCTCGCTGGGTCAATATAGTCATGCCGTGATCGGCGATGCTTCCGCTGAGGATAATTTTATCACCGGGCCGGGCTTTATGGCTGGAAATGTCCACATCTTCAGGTACCCGCCCAACGCCGGACGTATTAATAAAGATTTTGTCAACCGCCCCTTTGGG
>SDBU01010802.1_pt1 | contig 10085 bp, 7 predicted proteins | sample 2277071 | NCBI WGS metagenome assembly SDBU01 (sample SAMN10397929, study PRJNA504765) | marine sediment metagenome | isolation source: marine sediment core GS08_GC12, 126 cmbsf | place: Arctic Ocean: Gakkel Ridge, Loki's castle | collected 2008 | reverse complement strand
GGGGATTGACAAGCACCTGCCAAGGCTCACGACCCTCGACCCACTTGACTCTAGTACCCTCGGTTCCAGACGGTTGAAGGACCAGATAACCGAGATATTCCAGGAGCTTTATTCCATCTACCTCACAGACATCATGCAGATCGTTAGCTGTAACACATACATGAGAAAGCTGAGCGTTCTGGAGAGAAAGGATTCCCACCTTAGAAACGTTCAAATTAGCGAATCGGGCGAAGTTAGGATCCCTCCATTGCTGGGATATGAGGATGATATCGCAAAATCCCTTGCAAACGGATTCGATTCCTTTGTTGACCTGAGTGCCTTCATGTTCGGTCCAAAGGGCGCAATGGAGCGGGCAGACCACATGGTGCGTCCAGTGCTGGACAGCCTAGAAGGAGTAGAGGGCGCCGAGATAATAAAGAAGTACATATTGAGGGGAATGTTTGCATCCAGGATAACAACATTCACCCAGGGCCTGGATGACATGATAGCAGGTGGGCTGCCAAGAGGCAAATCTATTCTCATGCAGCTGCCTTCGCAGGTCGAGAAGAACGCGATATTCAAGTATTACATCCGAGAGGCCTTGAAGTACGGTGCATCCCTGCTCATTGCCCTGTCCACAACCTCCCCTGGCCAGTTCAGGAAGGAGCTTGCCAGCCACGGTATCAAGCTTGAGAATTACGAGAAGAAGAACAAGATAAAGTATCTTGACTGGTATTCCCACAGAAACCAGAGGATCGTGGGTGTCGAGGAAGAAGGTCCCCTGATAAAGAGCTCCCGCGACCTGACGCATCTGGGCATGGCCTTTGACATGGCGATAAAGAAGATGGCGCCAGCCCCGACAAAGCGCGCGGCTATAGATTTCCTGACGCCTGCTCTGAAGACATTTGACAGCCAGACTGTTTTTTCGTTCATTCAATCCCTCAAGAACAAGTTCGATGACAATGACATAACCGCGATATTCTTTCTTGAGAAGGGAGGTCTCGATAGCAGGGAAACGGCAACAATCCAGCAAATCTTTGACGGAATAATTGACATAGAAAAGAAAGGTAGTAAAAGATCGGTCAGCATCCTGGCAATGAGAGGAACATCCTTCGAGAAGAAGGCTGCCCCAATAACAATCTCGGCTGACGCTGTTGAAGTCGATTACAAGGCGCCGCCAAAGAAGAGGGAGTCGAGGGAAGTGGGAACTTCCATCTCACGTAGAAAACTTACTTCGTTAGTAGGAGACGAAGTTTCCTCCGAGAAAAAGGTAAAGAAAGAGGCGGCAGTGCCAGAAGTTCCAGAGATGCCGGTAGAGCACGACCTCGAAGAGCTAAAATCGATTGCCGAGGCAAAAGGAGAGGTCAAGCCAAAAGCCGTGCTAGCACCGCAAAAATTGGAGGATTCGGATGCAGAGATTATGGGAATCATCGAGATAGCCAAATCGAGGGCTGAGGATGGCGATCCGGTGCTGGCAACAGACATACTGAATGCTGCAATTAAAAAGACAAAGGACACACGCCTCATTCTCGCAAAGGCAGATATCATGTTTTCTGCCGAAAGGCTTGATGACGCCGCAAGAATCTACGAGTACATGCTGAAGATGGCAGACAACCCCCATGCCCACTACGGCCTTGGCAAGATATACCACATCAAGGGCGAGGTAAACCTTGCAAAGGAGCAGTATGCACTGGCACGCGAAAATGACCCTGAGTTGGAGTGGTACAACGAGGGGGAACAGTCATGTCCGGACTGCGGAACGATACTGCCTTCCGATATCAAGGTCTGCTTCTCATGCGGGACCCCCCTGAAAGATATCTCCGAAGAAGATGAATTCATCGAATGCCCGATATGCGGGGCAATCATGGAAGCCAGCAGCTCTAATTGCCTTAGATGCAATGCCATATTCCAGGCCTCTGCACAGCCAGAACCGGAAGTTAAGGTGGCTGATGCAAATAAAGGGATTGCTCCCTCAAAGCCAGTCCATGCATCAACAGGTCCAGAGCCATCCGCTGCAGCTGCGGAAAGCAAGGTTGTTGAAAACGTGATTGACTCCCTTCCAGAGAAGCCAATCCGGCCCAGGGAGAAGGCAATTGACGAATTGAACGCTGAGTTTCAAGCAGCGATACAGAAAAAGACTTGGATAAAGGCCCTTGGCTTGTCTGACGACCTGATAAAGGCAAACGACAAGGACGACAACCTCTGGCTGACGAGGGGGTACATACTAACTCAGTTGAAGGATTTCACGAATTCCCTTCACAGCTACAAGAAGGTCATAGACATCAACCCCCAGAACGAGAGGGTGTACTTCAACATCGGCTTTTCCCTCCTCAAACTGGAGAGGTATGACAAGGCTCTCAAGTACTTCGACATCGCATTGAATATAGACCCTGACAATAAATTTGCAAAGACCGCAAGGAACAAATGCCTGCAGATGAGAGGGGGTTAAAGAAATGAGCCATTACACTCGGGCTTTGAGCCTGGGCACTGTCGAGCAGGTCGAGAGGGAATTCGAGACAATGGATGTGTACCCCACAGGCATAGACATAATGAAGACAAAGGGAATCCACAGGGTCATAAAGATGCTGGATGTTGATGTCCGTGCTGCGAACATAATCAAGCAGGAGATGCTGTCTGCGGGAGGGGATTGTGCTGTTGGAAAGGGTGCCGTGGATTTCAGTCTGGAAAAGACTGACATGATCCTCATGGGCACAGTAAAGCAGTTCAAGCACGTCATCCCTAAACTGCGTATCCAGCCCTACGAGTGCGAGGACGTGGGCAGGGAGATCTCCGATGTGCTGAAGAGCTTCGAGATTGTTGAGTTTCCCATGAGGTGCGGGAAGTTCCTGCTGCAGCTTCACAAGCGCACCCACATAATGGGAATCCTCAATGTGAGTCCGGATTCGTTTTCGAAGGATGGAATTATAGTGGAAAACTTACGAAATTATACTTATAATCGGTTTTCCACAAATACTGGCAAACGTGCTACTAATAATAATAGTAACGTTCGCCACTATAATGGGGTTGATAACGCTGTTGCCCGTGCAAAGCAGCTGGTTGAGAGCGGTGCGGACATAATCGACGTGGGAGGCGAGTCCACCCGCCCCTTTGCAGACACCATAACAGTGGAGGAGGAGAAGAAACGCGTTCTCCCGGTGATCGAGAGGCTTGTTGATGAGGTGGATGTTCCGATATCTATTGACTCGTACAAACCATTTGTGATAAAGGAGGCACTGGAACTCGGTGTTCACATAATAAACGACATCTACGGACTAAGGGATGATTATACGGTGGAACTGGCTGCAGAGTATAATGTCCCGGTAGTGTGCATGCACATGCAGGGCACTCCGAAGGACATGCAGCAGAACCCGGATTACAAAGATGTGATGACAGACATCACCAAATTCTTCTACGACCAGATAAAGAAGGCCGAGACAAACGGCATAAAGAAGCGAAATGTAATAATCGACCCTGGCATAGGCTTCGGCAAGAAACTGGACCACAACCTCGAGATACTTGCCAGGCTATGGGAGCTCAAATCGGTTGGCTGCCCCATACTTATTGGCCCGTCCAGAAAATCGTTCATAGGGGACGTGCTGGGTCTGCCTATCGAGGAAAGGCTCGAAGGAACGCTGGCAGCAGTGGTGATGAGCATTGCGAACGGAGCCCACATAGTCCGGGTGCACGATGTGAAAGAGGCGAAGCGCGCGGTTGAGCTGGCTGACGCGATAATGGAGAAGGAGAGATGAGATAGAGTAAAAAGCTCTATCATCACATTAGCACTGTTACTACCTCGCTCACCCAGACTGCATAACCCAATCCAGGTTCTATCTCGAAATTGTTCTCCTCAGTGTCTGGGATGTGGTCTATCCATGTGTCGTTCTCGACATCCCATTTAGATGTTTTAGTGCAGTGCTCTATGCTCTGTGCCAGAGTTTCTGCATCTGTGGGTTCAAGTGAGTTCCAGCCGATGAGGTTCATGCCTGTGTTGAGGTGTAGTGTAGTGTCTGATATTTCGGTGGTTATATAGAGTGTTAATGTCGTGTCATAGAGTGTTTTTACGAAATATTCGTTTCCCGGGAGAATGTCGAAATCTGTCCCTGAAGCATCTAGATAGTATGTAATGTACTCTTGTTTTTCACCGGCCAGGACAAGAACGCCAACGGGATATTCGTGAAGAGTTCGGACTACGGGAGCACGCGGTATGTGGATGAGGCTGGGCATAGTTATGTGTAATTTTTCACTCGCTCGGAAACTCCTGGCGGGGTTTCGGGAAGAGGATGGAGCATTTACAGCAGGAGCGTAGGCCAGAGGCCAAAAGCCTTAACCCCTGGCGAGGTTCTTCTGTCCGAGTCGAAGGAAAAGGAAACAATATTACATTATTTCTTTTCCTTCTCACTCAGCTCATACAACAATGAGAAGTGGAAAACCGAATATGATTACGTAATGAACAGTTTTCCACTGAATCAGAGGAATTTCACAATTCCTCCTAACGTCGGAAATTCCGATGAAAGGAGGAAATTTCATTTCCTACGAAGCGGGGAGTTAGGGGTTTTCGAGAACAATTTATCTGTGTCCACTACAAGTTTTAATGGAAGGTCTAGGTAGAATCTGACTGAGGAGGCAATGGATAGGTGTTACCTTCGAAAATACTTTGAAGTTTCAATCGATAGATATTTAAAGGTAGAACTACAATGTATATTGTGGTGAAATTATGGAATACAAAGGTCTCAAAATCTCCGCAGAGGCATATGACGAATTAGTCAAGTTGAAAGAGAAAATGGCTAAAGACGCAAAGAAAAAGAAAGACTTAGACCGATTAGGCATGCTCGCCTCTATGGGACTGGGGGCATTCATGGGTTATCTAATCTTTCAGATGTCTCACGATGTTCAGAGACAAGCTGCATAGGGGTGAATTCAGATCGCTAAAAACGATGTGACACTAGAGTTGCTTATTCCCAAAGAAGCATATATCACTCTTCGTGAACAGTGGAAGCGAGAAATCCAGAAGGCGAAGCGAGAGAAAGATACAGAAAAAGTCGAAATGTTAAAGGCGATGGGAATAGAGGGGTATGCAAAATATCTCATATTCAAGCTTGCAAAAGGTGAAATCCAGATAATAAAGTAGAAAACAGGAATATTCCACTCCCTCATCTGAAAGTGATTGTTTATTTCATGTAACCCTTTTTGACTACAACCTATAAGCAGACCGTTTCGAGCTTGATTTCTGGGGGAACTGCGCAGAGGGAGAGATACTTATCAGACCACATGAACATATTAGCGATTAACAGCAAACCGTTTCAAGTGGGCTGATAGGGGGTAGGGTGTCAGCCAGCGAGACGCAGGAATTTTATTCCAGCCTTCGAAGGAAAAGTAATCAGTTATACCTCATCTCTTTTCCTTCTTACTGAGCTCATATTGGTGTTGATAAGTGGAAACTTCTGTTTCCACTGTTTCGAGGAAAATTCCTGTGCAAGGGGGAAATGCCAATTTTCCCCGAAGAACGGATAGAAAATAATCGAAAAGTTTATAATATACATCAATGATATACATTAGTGGAATATATCGTTCCAATGTGGAAATATAAGCCAGTGTTGCCGTCAAGGCCTCATCTGCACAAGAAATGGTGGAAATGATATTTCCACCTATCTTGCCATTTGCCGACGCAAATGGTACGCTCATCCATTATATACAACAAGACGAGATGTACAAATATGATCTATACTGGAAGACATAATTCAATGACAGGATAGCATGTCCTCCAGTGCTATCGCTCGGGTTGAAAACCGAGCGAGAGGGGTAAGCTTTTGCTTCTTGGAGGAAACTCTGTTTCCTCCGATGATGGGAGGAAGCAAATTGCTTCCTCCAACATACCACGGACCCGACGACAGAGATTTTATGTTGGACATTTCTGTCGTCGTGTATAACGATGCATGATGCCATAGAAATACTTGACCAGGGGTTCGATTGCGCCAAGGGTAAACGACGAAAAAACGTATTTGAACGGTGCATGTTGGAAGAAGCATAGCTTCTTCCCACGTGTGAGGAACTCTGTTCCTCAAACATACAACGGAAAAAACAGATAATCAAAGTAGTAGCTGTGGATACAAATGGGCATTTCGTAATAACCCATATTGGGAAGTTCACAACATCCAAAAGAAAAATGAGACAAATGAAAGGTGCTAAAACATGAAAAAGAAAAAAGTAGATGAATTCGACAAGATAAAAATCACCTGTCCCTGTGGTGGCTCCACAACAAAAATAAACACTATGTGGAAGGGGATACCAGTAAGGGGATGGAAGTGCAAGAAGTGCGGTGAAAAAATATTACACCCTTTAGACGCAGAAAAAGCCATGATCATAGCCAAAGCTATCGAAAAAGGGGAGCTTTCTGTTAAAATCAGAAAAGTAGGTAAGAGTCTTACTATAACTATTCCTCACAGACTGGCCGAATACTTTGGCCTAAAAGAGGGCGAGGAAGCGGACTGGAAGATTAACTCAAAGGATGAACTTACTGTAAAAATAAGTGGATGACCATATATAAACCCAGCAAAAACGACATATATAACTAATATCAACTGTGTATATTCATACAATGAGGAATAGATGGGGCGGGGCATAATTGGTCTGGGTAATCATAATACTCATAAAAACTCAGGGGAACTCCTTCTTTCTGAAGAGGAGCGCGCCCAGGGCCAGAAGCACCAGCGTTAGCCCGATTAGAACCTTGGCGCTGTCGCCTGCAGCTGTAGCGTCGTACCTCGATATCCCTCCGAAACTTATCCAGTCCGCGCCCAAGCTCCTGACGTAGTGCTTTATCGCGATCAATCTTATGCGGCCAGGCATGGAGCCGATGAAGCCCTCCCAGATGAATGCGTAGAACAGCCCCAAATAAACAGGCCTTCCAAGAATGACACCCAGCATTATGAATAGAGAGGAGTACACAAAAGAGCCTATCATCATTAAGAGGGCCATGCTGCCGAACATGGAGTTCGAATCGCCAGTGAAGCCGACCTGGCCGTGGTATGCAAGGTAGCCCGCGCTGGTTATTATTAGCATCACTATGCTCAGCGATACGGCAAGTGCGAGGTAGTACGACAGGTAGGCCAGCTCCCTTCGCATGGGCGATGTAGCTACCTGGGTTATGCTCTTGTCCTCTATCTCATCACGGATGAGGGACGCGCCGTAGACCATTGCTATTATCGGCATGAAGAAGAACAGAATCAGGTTATCCATCAGCTCCACGCCCAGTGTTGCCTCCTCCTCTGGCCCGACCTCGGAGCCAGCGTAGGTCATGATAGCTACTATGAAAATGGCTATGAGAACAGTGATGAAGAAGCGGCGGCTCAGCATTATCTTTCTGAAGGAGTACTTGAATATGGCCAGCATCCCCATCAAATTACCCTGGATGTCCATTCCTGCCACCTTACCACCCCACCAGGTATCTGAATACCGCCTCTAGGTCGTCGTCGAGGCTGTAGAGCTGGCTGATGTTGCAGCCCAGTTCGTTCACTATCTCGGGTATGGCGAGGAAGAATTCGTCCGGTTTATTGACCTGCACCATGATGCCCTTGCGGGTGTGGTCGTAGCCCACCGAGACGGTAAAGTCCATGTCCAGGAGGCGCTTGGCAAGCTCGCTCATGCCCTCTCCCTGGACGACTATATTGTGCGGGTGCTTGTCTATGAGCCCGCGTATCTCTGAGATGTCGCCGGATGCCACTGCCCTGCCTTTGTAGATGAGTGCCACGTCATGGGTCATGCGCTCCACCTCGAACAGCACGTGCGAGCTGATAACTATCTCGTGCCCGAAGTCCTTGTTGAGCGACTTTATGAGGTTGATTATGTCGCGCCTGGCAAGCGGGTCCGTGCCTGCAAGCGGCTCGTCGAGGAGGAGGATCTTGGGCTCATGCAGTATGGTGCCGGCTAGTTTGATGCGCTGGCGCATGCCCTTGCTGTAGCCTCCGATCTTCCTGTTCATCGCTGCAGTCATGCCCACTATCTCCTGGACCTCCTTTATTCGGGACTTGAGGGACTCGCCAGTCATGTGGTGCAGCCCTCCGACCAGTTCGAGGTACCGGGTTCCAGTCATCTCATCCGACAGGTTGTCAAAATCCGGGCACAGCCCCATGCTGGACCGGAGCTTGCAGTTGTCCCATGGTTTCTCTCCCATCACATGAAGCTCGCCCACGCTCGGTTTTATCATTCCGGTTACGAGTTTGAAGAAGGTGCTCTTGCCTGAGCCATTGGGGCCAACGATTCCGGTTATGCCCGATTTAATCTCTAAATTGAAGTTGTTGAGCCCGATGACCTGGCCGTACCACTTGGACAGCGCGGAGGCCGAGATGATGGAATCCTCAGGCACTGGAGGCGGCGGGGGCGGTGCAGTTTGAACCTGCGGCGGAGGTGGTGGAAGTGGTTGAGAAGTAGGCGTTGCAGGAGCTGGTGGCGGCATCTGGGCAGACGTATTCCCAACAGGGGGCGGGGTTATCATGTTGGTGTCATCTCCCATCATTTACCAACTCCCTTCAAATAAATTCTTAGATAAACTATAGCCAGTGGCACGACGAACATGCAGAAAATCACAGCCGCCAGCAGCCCGCCACTGATGTCGTTGGGCAGGGCATGCCCGAAGATGACGTCATAGGTGAGGAACAGCATGTACGCTGGATTCACCACTATCCAGTTCGACTCGAACATGGTGAAGAAACCGCTAATTATGAACAGCACGAACAGCCCCATGAATGTCCCCACTGCAGCGTACGATTTTCTCTTAGTAAAGGATGAAATCATCAGCCCGAAGGGGATGAACATAATCGATGTGAGGATGCCAGCCACAATCGTCTGGCCGAACACTCTGAAGCTTTCTCCGTACTGGTCGCTTGACTGCGTGCCAATCATTGCCAGCGCGAGTATGAACGGCGGTAGTAGACAGTATACCCCCATGACAATTGCCGCGCCGCCGAACTTTCCGAGCATGTAATCCTCTGTCCTCACTGGCCTGGAGAAGTAGAGCACGAATGAGTTGCTGCCCATGTCATCCGATATGAGGTCGGATGTGACCAGCGCGACGAGGAGTAATGTGAATATGATGAGAAGCTCGTTCTTGAGGTACACTGCTGAGACCGCGAACTCATGGGGATCGAACGGCTCCTCTTGCTCAATGTTCGGGTTTGTCCCGTTGCCCTCGACTATGCCCTGTCCAATGATTGCCCCGGGCTGGCCTGATATTCCCTCTAGATAAGACGTGTAGATTTCCGCATTGCCAATAATCGTGCCGTTGATATATAGTATGCCTGACAGGCTTATCGTCCCCGCCATTGTCAGGTTGTCGTCAACCTCCAGGCTGCCATAGTTAGATATTGTTCCAGAGCCAGTTATGTAGCCATTTATCCCTATATGGCCGCTGATGACAGCAACTCCATCTATCTGGAAGCTGCCGTCCACAGTGATGTCCTCTGCAATCATGACTAGACCGGTGATGTTAAGGTAATTATCAGGCGATATCAGGGTGATGTTAGAAGTACCATTCCCACCATCCCCTTGACCATCATCCTCAGTCCATTCCTCGCCAACCATGAACTCGGTTGTCAATTCCTCATGCTCCATCAGAGGATAGAATATCATTGGGAAGGCGTGCACAAGGAATATGCCCAGTATGAGTATCACGAGTATGCCCTTTGACTTGGCGGACAGTTTGTGCTTGACTATGCCGCGCGAGATTGTCCAGAGCCGCATAAGCCTGCTGGAGCGGTCCCCCTTCCAGGGGTGGTACTCGATGGGACTAATCCCCATCTACTCCTCACCCCCGTTGTCGGCGCCCCCGCTGTCAGCATCTTCTCCATTTGGATTCATGCGGAAGGCCTCCACGAACACGTCTTCCAGCGTGAGCACGTCGGGCCGGATCGAGCGCACCTGGACATTGCTGTCTGCAGCGAGCTTGAATACCGGTTTGCTGTCCTCCAGGGCCTTCACGGATATCGATACCTGGCCGGACTCGTCCTGGACAGACGATATCTCATGAGTCTTTGAAAGCGCATCTTTAAACCTCTGGATGTCCGCTGCATCTCCTCTGACTTTAATGGCAAATCGGGCGTCGCCCTTGCCCA
>SDBU01010801.1_pt1 | contig 10086 bp, 24 predicted proteins | sample 2277071 | NCBI WGS metagenome assembly SDBU01 (sample SAMN10397929, study PRJNA504765) | marine sediment metagenome | isolation source: marine sediment core GS08_GC12, 126 cmbsf | place: Arctic Ocean: Gakkel Ridge, Loki's castle | collected 2008 | reverse complement strand
GCTTTAATTCGTAATTTACTCATTCATTTCACCTCCTTTTTTGGTTCGTGGTCTGCACAATAAAACTGACCTTCTCCCAACATGTTACTTGTTCTAGTTGACTGACTGTAAGTAATTGGTTTTCCACATTTTAGACAAAGTTCTAATCCATCTTTTGCCCGATCTGCAACAGTTAACGAATCCCTTTCCATTTCAGTGAGTTGTTTTGCTCTTTGGTCTAACTGTTTTGAATTTTTGTCTAATTGCTTCTGTTGTTTTTTGATAGCATACTCTTTTCGTTTAACATATTCTTTAAAATGCCAAATCTTGTATTCATCTAATGTTAATCTTGAATTCCTGTTACATGAAGGACAATCATCAGAATGGATTTTTGGTCTAGTCTTTGGGTCTTTGTGACTTTTTTCAAGTCTGTCCTTCCTATTCTCTTCGTTCTCCTTTTCTTTGATCTTCTTGTGCATTACTGCTTTGCCAATTTTGTATTTCCTTTCTTCTACTAACCATTCCTCTTTACCTGCAACTGCTTGACTTGGTAAAGCACCTTCAAAATAGTCTGGACTTGCTTTGACATGTGTAGGATGTTTTTCTACTCTGTCTATCTTCTTGAGAATCTTCTGTCCTTCAATATCACTTAACTGAGCAAACGTACTTAGTGAAATCTCCTTTTCTGTTTCCGGTGATGCAAATGTTACTGTTGGTGTTACTGTTGGTAGTTGTTGTGGTTTTGCTGACTTTGCTTTTTTATTGAGTTTTCTTAACCGTTTCTTCTCTTGTTTCTCTTCTGCAATTCTAACTCGTTCCTTTCTTTGTTGATCTGCTAGTTTCCTTCCTTCCTTTGCCTTGAAGTTAGAAAGTACAACCTTTTCTCCTAAACTTGCTAATTGTTCAAACCAATACTGACAAACTGCATCTGAAATATCACATGACTTTGCAATGTTATCAACTGATAAATTTGGATTTTCTTTTCTAAGTCTGTACATTTTTCTAACTTGATCTTCCGTAGTTGTTTGATAGGTTCTCTTTTGTTTGGGAGGTAGTTCATAATTGGTTGGATAGAGTGCTCTCTTGATTTTTCCAAACCATGACTTTTCTTCCCCTGATTTTACAGGCTTGTTTTTAGATCGTAATGACATAGTATAAGTCAGAGTACACATAATACTTAAATCATTCTTTTAAACTACGATGGAATTGTGCCTATATTCCTTGTTTATCCAGATGACACGTACATACTTGATACCATTTCGTTGACCGATATGGAACCTGTCTGTGTAACAATTTAATGCAATAGGTTAAATACTAAAATGATAGTAGTAAATACATGTCGCAAACAGTAGAACCGACAATGATCGACAACATTGATGTCAACTTCAAATTTCAAGCACTCAGACCTTACTTTGATGAGAATGATGAACCTAGAAATGTCTATGTTGTAACTGTAAGTTACAAAGACAAAACTGCAAAGTTCACTTATGGTGATTCCATTGCAGATACGCATGACAATCGCAAACCAAAGAAAGTTGATGTTTTAGAAATCATAACCAGTGATTTCTACTACACAAAAGAATACTATCCTAGTTATGGTGACTTTGCAAAAGAGATGAGTTTGAATAAAGATTCAATCAAAGATCTTGAAACCTACAAAAAGTGTCTCGTACAAGGTGACAAACTTCACCAAGTCTTTACAGATGATGAGATCAAAAAACTAAGAGAGGAATTAGACAATGCATGAATGTCCCCTCTGTGGTAGTAATACCATAACTTGTAGACATTGTAGTTGGACTTGGAATCCAAGAGATCCAAATAATCTTCCAGATACTTGTCCACGATGTAGATGTGATTGGACTATTCCTTTCAAATGGAGTGGAAATTCCAAGTATGGACATGGTGTACTTGATCCATCATTGAAATTGAAGCCTCTTTCAGCAAAAGACTTTGAAAAACTCAGTAAAAGATTCAAAATTGATAGAACAAAATTCAGTAACAAGAAGGAATTCAAACCAAAAATTGATGAAGATTCATTCAATGTTGATGAACCAAAAAAGCATCTGAAAGAACTCAGTGCTTAACTTTTTTCATTTTATTTTTTATTATCCACCAAGTACGCTTGTTAACTGCAATACGGAATTTGTGTTTTCTTTTAGAATATCTTAGATAACCAAAGCCATTGCAATAGGCTTCGTACATTAGAAGTTGTCTCTTGAATTTTTTAATTTCTTTTGTTTCCAATCAGACACGTACACCTGTGATTCAACGAATACGAAAAAAAGATAGCCAAGTTTTCTTTGATTTCTTTCTTTCTCCCATCGTGTAAAATTTATGATAACAAGAAAAGCAGACCAAACTATCATCCACTAACTGAATTTCCGGTATTCTTCCACAATCATGACACTTGTGAAGTTTCCAGTTTATTTTGGTCATGAATTCAGATCATAAATTTCTGATAGTTGGTCTTTGATAATTTCTTGATTCTCGATAATCTTATCAAGTTTTTTTAAATCTGTAGCCCAAACAATTTCTTCTTCTTGTGATTCTGATTGTGAATCTGCAATTTCAGGTATTATTATTAAGCCACTAATCAATGCTGAACCAAGAACTACCATTACTGGAATTAGAATTGAATTATTCATTTACATCACAACAACCTGATAAATTACAAATGAAATTACTGAAATCGCAGAAATTGTTACTATAAAAAAACACTTGTCGAATCCACTCATTGCTTTTCACTCCATGTATGCACAATTACTGAAACTTCTTCATGATCCTGTAGTTCCGAAATCTTTTGTTTTAATATTTTAGAATCCCCTTCAAATTCTAAGACTAGAAGGATTTTACTCAATCTGGTTCCTCCATCACTTTATCGCATCCCTTTATTGCACATCTGTACTTACCATCTTTTCTATCTAGAAACCAGCAACATCCTCCTTTGTGTCGATTTATTTCTATCATTTTATCTTTGTACACCTCATACAAACATCACCAGTAAATTTTGGCATTACAGTTTTGCTATACGCATTTACTGTTGTCATATCTATAGATTCTATGTTTCTAATTCCCTTGAATAATGGAAGTCCCTGTAGACCAGTTGGAAGATTTTTTTCAAATCCATGAGCAAAGAATAATTCTCCACACTCATCACAGCAAAGTATTCCTGTCATTGTATAACTCTCCTTATTGCATCTCTGATTGATTGCTGATAGTTAGTTTCAAGTGATGACCATGCAGGAAATACATGTGTATCTGGATTTATTTTTATTATATGATCCACTCTTGCTTCGTTTACAAATTTTATTTTCTGGTGTATTGTAGATTTCTCATCCCAAATTTTTTTAAAATCTGGTATGTAGTCTGATAACTTTATTCTCCAATCCTTAATCTCAAAATCCCCTTTCATTTTTTCAAGTAGTTTTCTTCTTCGTGCTTCTAATTTTGCATCAGTTAACTTTGCCATTTTGATTCTCCTGATTTCTTTTTCTATCCTCTTCTTTTTCGTTGTAGAACTTGACTGAATCATCTTTTTCATACTGAATGAATTGCGTTAATGGTTTGTCTAGATCATGAATCTTTGCATGACATTGATAATGAACAAATGCAATTACTTGAGGAAAATATGAAAGGTGATGTTTGATTAATTCTACATCTTGTCCGTTCTCCCATTTTTCAGGCTTGCCAAAACAGACTATGCATTTATCTTTTGAATTGAGATATGTAGTCGGTTCTTCTGAATGCATCAATGTTAATTCCCCTTTAGATATTTTTTCGCAAAATCCGTAAGACCCATATCATCAGCACAGTCCATACATAATCCACCAAAGTCGAATCTTGTTGTCTTTCCACAGGAACCACATGGTTCTCCATTTAGAATCATTCCTTTGCTTTGTAGCGTACCATTTTTGATACCTTTTTCGATTTTTTTCTTAACATTTTTGTGATTCTCTTCAAGCCAGCAAGAAATAATTCCTTTAGGTTTTAGTTTCTTTCTTGCAATTTTTAACACCTTATCTATTTCTAAATATGGTGTAGTAACTGATGCCCAAATATCAATATGGATAAAATCAAATTTTCTGTCTGTATTTTTAAGAAATTCTATTGCATCTCCGATAATGGTGTTTGTTTTTTTGTTTTTTACAACTGGATAAACTAAATCAACAACATCTTTTTCTCGTTCAACAATGGTAATGCTTTTGACCTCATCTCTTTTACTTGCATAATGAACAAACATTCCAATACCAATACCACATTCTAAAACATCGCCTTTTGAATTGTTAACTGCATTTTTAGTAGTTTCAAATTCCATTGGAGTGTCACTCATCCAAACTCCATCTTGTACATCGAGAACTCTTCCATCTTGTTCTATTTGATGAAGTTGAACAGTTGAAAATGGTGTTTTGAATCTACATCTACACATTCCTGATTCTTTTGTGTAGTGTTGAAGTATTGTCCCAACTGGTATTGTTAATTTTCTAATCTCAAAGTCCCCAACTCTTCTTACTTTATGTAAGTTATACAAGTCGTGAGGATAATCTTTGTATCTTATCGGAATTGCATTTGGATCAAGTCTTACATGAGAAGGAACTTGAATTACAGGTATCTGAAAACTATACCCATCATTATTTGTCATTTAACCAACTCCACTCTGGTCTTTCCTTTTGTTCTGACATTTCATTCTCATCTGAATTTGAATCATCAGAACAAATACAGACCTCTTTGAATGAATGATCATTTAATTTAATGCACTCTTTTGAATGAGACTTCATTTTATTTTATCTTGCACTCCTTTTGTGGAATCTTATTCAGACAGTTTGTACATGTTACTTTGTCTTTAACTGAATTTGTAATCCAAATATTGCCACAGAATTTACACTTTAGTTTATTCCCCATTTGTTTTCATCTCCTTTAGTGTTTGGCAGATTAGACATTCGCCTTTCCTTAGAACAAATTCCATTGGAACCATTTCTCTATGACAACTTTTACACTCAGTATCTTTGCCTTTGGTTAGTCTGTCTACCATTCTGTTGAAATGTTTTCTTTCTCTTTTATCCATCGTCATTAGTTTAGCCCTCCTAGATCTTTGTACCATGCTTCGTATTCTTTTGTAAGGTCTGGATGTCTTTGTGTTTCAAGAACATAGCCTTGCTTTCCTTTTGTGTATTTGTCGAGTGGAATGATTTGTGATTTGATTCCAAACTTGTAGAACTCTTTTCCGATTGACTGTAACACATCCTTGCGTTCATGAAATGCAAAGAAGAATGCATCCATGTTTTCAGAGTCTATTCTTTTTGAAATTCTTCTATTCTCAAATGAAAGACCGGATCTATCTTTACTCCATAACATTACGCCTTGAAAGAATGGTTGTTTTCCTACCTTACTCATCCTCATTCACCTTGAAGTCCTTAACTTTTAGATCTTCATTCATATATAGTCGTTGAAAATCTTCTGCTGTCTTTTCACTACGCTTCTTAATCTCATCAATGTGTTTCTTCCTTTCAACATCTACTTTCTTTTTTTCTTGAAAATAATCTGCAATCCAACCGTTTACAACGTCTTGAGAGTACACGTACACCTTTGATTGATCCTTTGGCAGAGGTTTTCGTTTGATCATTTAGTAATCTTCTCCTTTGATCCAGTATTTGTCTTGGTAACATTCACAGCAAAGATTCTCTTTTTGAGGATCATAACCATTTGATTGTTTTTCTGATGGTAGATGATCTGGTTCTGCTTTTCCACCACATACATCACACTCTTTCATTAGATAGATCTCCCTGCAAAGTAATCTTCTGCTTTTGATACTGCTTGCTTCAATTCTTGTAATGTTTGTTTGGTAAATGCTGTTTCAATTCTGATTGTTGCACAGAGAACTCTAAGTTGAAAGTCCCCTTCGTCATCCTTCCACAATTGTACATGTTCTCCATTGAAGATGTCTGTAATGTCAGTCATTTTTCTTGAGAACCTCCACTTTGAAATATCCAAGTTTTTATTTTTTCGTAGTAGCCGAATTCGAAATCTACTTTTTTAATACCTGCATTGAATAGTTTTTCTCTTGTTTCCTTGAACTTTGTTCTAGGTACTAGAATTGTAAATTTGACGTACTTAACCAACTTGACTCACCTTTCCACATTTTGGACAATGGTAATGATGTTTTGCAATTCCACAACTACATGCATTGTCGGGCATGTAGATTGTTTCTGCTGTTAAGTCGTGTTTGTCACACCAATCTGCTTGTAGTTCTAGAGGCATTTACAGGTACAACTCCTTCCAAGTATAATACAATCCAGTATGATCTGACTTGTAACCTGTTCTTGTTATACCATAACCTTTAGGTTTCCTTTTTGTTACTTGATAATCTTCTATCATTTCAACAACCTCTCAAATCTGCCTTTCTCTTTCCATTGTGTTTCTGATTTTAGGAAACCATCGTTGTATGCATGTGATGTTTTTATCTTCTGGTCTGCAAGTTGTTTCTCCAAGTCTGCAATTTTATTCTGTAGAATTTCTACAAGGTTCTGGTCATTCTTGTTTTCAACTGCCTTTTCAAACAAGTCCTCTTCTGCTGAAAGTTTTGTTTGAATCTGCTCTAGTTTTTTCAGTTCATCATCTGCAACTCCGGCTTGCTTTCTTGTGATGTTTGATTCTTCAACATAGATTCTTGATACTCCTTTTTTGAATATCGAACCTCTGACAAAGAAGTATCCTGCCTCTAGATCAAAGAGTTGATCTGCAATCTTTGGTTCACCTAATAGTTCTGCAACAATTTTTCTGTCTCGAAGTTCTGTAGTCTTACCACAAATTCTATTTGCACATTCTCTTCGTGCCCTAATCTCAACTTCTGAAAGATATTGTGTTGACAATATTACAGAAATGTTTAGTTTTCTTGCTCTCTTAGTCAGGTTGATTATTGGATACCTTGAAGGAATGTTTGATCTGTTTGACTTTGTTGGAATGTAGACATCTGCTTCATCAATTACAATGATTGCTGGATTACCAACTTCTTTACCAAGTGATGAAAAGCCTCTGAGGAATTCTCCTACGAATGCTTCTCTGTCATGCTGTTCTTCCAAGTCATGTAAGTTAACAACTACAGATTTTCCAAGTCTCCTTGTCTGGATTCCTATCTGCTTTGCATGATCTATTGAGAAGATCTTTGGTGTTGCATCCTTTGATATTAGTTTGAACTTTGCATACTGTAACGGAATCTCAGTGAACTCTTCTTGGTCATCTAGGAAAACCATTTGTACATCCGGTCTTTCCTTCTGAACTTGTTCTACTATTTTGAGAATCAATGAAGTCTTACCTCCACCTGTCATGCTCTGGATGAACGTATGCGTTTTCAGTAGTGTTTTTAGATCTAACTCAAAGACTGTGTTATCTTCTAGATTAGTTCCGAACTTCAATCTTTATCACTCCTATCCAACTTTGCGATGTCATCTTTGTGTTTTACAAGAAGTCTTTTGAAAGCCCATGACAACTCGTTAATCTCTTCTTTTGTGTATGAGACTTCGATACTGTCTGTTTCTTTACCAAGTATGAATGATGGTTCTACTTCGTTCTTACTGCATTGTTCACAGATACATGCAGACCTGTAGTTTATGTTCCAACCCTTTTCAGAAAATACTGCATCTTCACCAAGTCTTGATTCTAATGTTTTATCAATTACTTTGATGACTCTCTCTACATCTGTAAGAGTTACTAACATATCAGTCCTTATTGGATCTAAGAAGCCAGTAAATGAGATGATCTCGTGTTCGTCAATGTGATCAATCTTTGCGTGTTTGATTACATGAGTCCTTTCTTGTATAATCTTATCAACGTCAAAGTCTGTAACTGAAATGCTTACGTTTGATCCAACATTAACATCAATGACTGGTAATATGTGGCTTCCATCTTTTGAAACAGCGAGTACACAAAACTTGTTTGTCTGTTTGTCTTTGATCTCGTATTCCTCGTATTCCTTCTTGAATGGTTTTGATTCAAGTCTGTGGAACTTTGCAAGTGCTGACTTTAACAGTCTTACCTGTAGTTCACTTTCATGAATATTCCAATAGGTAAGTACGTTTCTTCCTGCTGACTTGTTGTGTTCAAACGTCACTGCAAAGTACAACTCTTTCTCATTTCTGTTGAAAACATCTATCCAAATGTTTTCACTGATGTAGTCCATCTGTGCTTCGTATTGTTTAGTCAATCTTCTGCATCCACCTTTGCTTGATACTTTACAATATTACGTTCTACTGTTGGTAAGTGTGCTTGCATGTCTTTCCAATCTGTATGCTTATCACGAATTGCGATAAGACATTCTTCTTTCTCTTCTTGTGCTTCTGCAAGCATTCTACGGTTTCCTATGAACGCACTAAAGCCTAATGCTCTTTTCCATCCCATTTAGATTACACCTCCTATAACGTCAGATACAACTGGTGTGAATTGTCCAAACCAACTTGTAACGCCTTCTACGAAGGACTTTGGATCTGCAAGTGCTGGATACACTGCAAACGTTGTGATAACTGATCCTGCTAGGAATTTGTAAAAGAATCCAAGTACCATTTAGAAATCATACTCCCCTACTGGATTCTCCTTCACATACTTTGGATCGTATTCTGGATTTGGAATCCAGTATCCTTCTCTCGAATTAATGTGACCTTTTTTTGTTACAATAAAGATGTGTTTCTTTCGTTTCGTATTGCAAAATTCATCTATGTGTCTTGCTGAGTCTTTTCTAATATCCTCATCTTCTTGAGCAGTTAGGATTAATTCTCCTTTTTGTTTATTCCATTTCATTATGCTGTAACTACCTCTCCTACTCCACCAATGTAACTGAATACTTCGATGATTTTTGCTCCAATATCTTTTGCAGTTTCAAATGTTGCTACCGGATCTATAATCATTGCTGGAACTACAAAGAATCCAACTAAAATTCCTAGAATGAACTTTCCGAAGAAGATCAATCTCTTGCCTCCTTATGTCGTTTTGTTTCTTCCTCCGATTGGTTACGGACATCTAGTTTTTGGTTCATACTAAAATGACAGTAGTAGTAGTTTATAAAACTGATCACTCTATGTGCGAAGAAGTGCACAAACAGTTTTTTATATTCAAAATTTTTAAAATTGTGTGTAATGTTTCCAGTGTGACACGTACACATCTTAATCAAACAAAAAAACCTTTCTTGCAAAAAAACGTTTCCAACATGACACGTACACATGTGCGTGAAAAAAATATGAAAAACAAAGAACTTCATTCGATGGGAATAGAAAATTTCTATTCTAGTTAGTTAGAACAAAAATTTCGTTTTGAGTTTTCATTAAATTCTTTTTAATTCTTTTATTTGAGGGATCAAATTTTAATTGATTTTTAAAATGGAATTCTTTACCTTGTAATGCTTTTAATTTTTCCTCATTCATGCTTCTCTTAACTCCTTTAGAACTGGTTGTCGAAGTTTGCCCTGTGACTTCATATATTCTACAACTGCTGTCATTCCTTTTAGTTTCTTTTTCATTTTTTCTGATTGAGGATAGCCAGTGTAGTTGACTTTGCCAACATAGTTTCCTTTCTTATCTTTTAGTTCAAGTGCTGTAATGTCCCTCTTCTCAGAAGTAAAACTATCAACAATGAAATCTCTCTCAAGTTTTTTCTTGAATTTCCTCCAAGTCTCCTGCCTGACTGAATCATAAGTTGAAGTTGGTTCTTTTACTACAATTCCTTCCAAGTCCAATTTCTCAACTACCTTCAATAGATCTTTTGACTTCCATTGTGATATGAGAGTAAATGGACTCTTTGGAATTTGTTCTAGTATTTTTCTTCTTTCTGTAAATGGTTTTTTAGTTAGATCTTTTCCTTCAAATTTTAAAATGTCAAATGCCACGAATGTAGCCGGATTTTTGTTTGATAGTAGTGAAATCTTCATTTGGTTTAGTAAGTGCATTCTCTTTTGAATTGCTGGAAAGTTTGCAATTAAAGGAGTATCCAATATGCAGATCTCACCATCAATTATTGTGTCTGGTGTCAAAACCTTTGATTCTACTGCTTTACTAATGACCTCTGGAAATTGTACTGACTTTGGTTTTCCATCATCTCTAATCAGGTTGATTCCCTGATAGCCTA
>SDBU01010800.1_pt1 | contig 10087 bp, 9 predicted proteins | sample 2277071 | NCBI WGS metagenome assembly SDBU01 (sample SAMN10397929, study PRJNA504765) | marine sediment metagenome | isolation source: marine sediment core GS08_GC12, 126 cmbsf | place: Arctic Ocean: Gakkel Ridge, Loki's castle | collected 2008 | reverse complement strand
GATCGGTGACCGTACTAGAATTCAGTCGCATACTTTCATCTGCGATAAAGTACAGATCGGGGATGATTGTTTCATCGCCCACGGGGTGATGTTTATCAATGACCGATTTCAAGGCGGTGGTCCCACTGGGGACCCAAATAAATGGCAAGCGACCGTTGTGGAGGATAGAGTTTCAATCGGCTCGAGCGCCACAATCCTGCCGGTGCGCATCGGAGCCGGAAGTGTAGTAGGGGCCGGTGCGGTGGTAACCAGGGACGTACCGTCCGGGGTGGTGGTGGCGGGCAATCCGGCGCGCATTCTGCGCAGGGTGGAAGATGGGAACTGAAACACCGGCGTGCCCGCAGGTGATGATCATATCATCGGTGCATCGATGGAACGATACTCGTATTCTGTACCGGGAAGGTCGGACACTCAGTGAAAAATATCGTGTTGAAATCAACGCAGTGGCCCCCATTAAGCAACACAAATGGGAGGACATCCAAATCAGGGGGTTGAGGTGCCTGCCGCGGTGGGCCCGTCCGATCAATTGGATCACGCTCGGATGGCGAGCCTTGCGCTCTCCGGCCCGCGTGATTCATTTTCACGATCCCGAGCTACTGCCCCTCGGCCTATTACTGCAACTGTTCGGTAAAGAGGTCATTTACGACGTGCATGAGGATGTCCCCCTGGATCTGCTGGAAAAGAAATGGATCCCGTTTCTATTTCGAAGAATGGCCGTCTGGATTTACAGGTTTTTCCAGGCTCTGGCCGATCGATTCCTATCTGCCATCGTCGCTGCCACTGAGCCAATCGCCACCCAATTTCAGCACCCCCGATTGACAGTGGCTCGAAATTATCCACCGGTGGATTTTTTTCCTGAGGTTGGAAGTCAACCAGCTTACCGAGCCGGCTCCCGACTGAACCTGATATATGTGGGATCCATCAGTAAGAGCCGGGGTGTGTTGGAGATCATTATGGCCTGCAAATATCTGCCTGAAAGCTGGGATTATAGACTTACCATCCTTGGCGCTGTCGAGATGGGCTCCGCATATGGCCGGCAACTGTCGGCAGCAGCGCGACCCTACAATGGACGGATTGAATTCCAGGGCTATTTGGATTTCAAGGAAGCGATCTCAGCGTTGCAGGCCGCCCACCTGGGCCTGGTCTGCACTCAGCCCACCCCCAATGACGTGGTGGGACTGCCCCTGAAGCTATTTGAGTACATGGCAGTCGGTCTGGCAGTGGTTATGTCCGATTTTCCGGCCTGGCGTGAGCACGCCACTGATTATCCGCTGTACGAATCGGTGGATCCAACTGATCCGGCCGCTATTGCCCGGGGGATCTGCAACATGGTCCGCAGGCTGACCGCGGTCGATGCCCGGCAGGTGGAGGCAGGCAGGCGGGAAGCCCGGAATAAGTATAACTGGTCTTCCCAGGCGGAGTTGCTATTATCACTCTACCAAGGTATATTGCCCGCTGGAGGAACCCAATGATAAATGTCGGGTTGATCGGCTTTGGTTATTGGGGTCCCAATATGGCCCGCAATGTGCAGGAGAACTCCGGGATGCGACTGCATGCAATATGTGATCTGGAGGCCCCCGCACTTAACCTGGCCCGACATCGGTACCCCGGGGCGCTCTGTACCGGCCAGGCAGATGACTTGTTTGCGATTGAGCAGATAGACGCCATTATTATTGCCACTCCCGTGAACACCCACTACCAGCTGGCTTCTCAGGCGTTGGGAGCCGGTAAGCATGTGTTAGTGGAAAAGCCCATGACGGATAGCGTAGCCACGGCGACCGAATTGATGGAATTGGCGGCTCAAGTGGGCAAAGTACTGATGGTGGATCATACCTTTGTTTATTCACCGGCAGTGCAAACACTAAAGAAAATTATTTCCTCAGGCGACCTTGGAGACATTCTGTACTATGATTCGGTGCGCATCAATCTGGGGCTATTCCAGCATGACATCAATGTCATCTGGGACCTGGCCCCGCACGACATTTCCATTATGAACTATACTGTTGGCAAGCAGCCACTGTGGGTCTCGGCTCACGGCAGCAGTCATGTGGGTAACCACTTGGAGAATGTAGCCTATGTCACCTTGGGTTTCGATGACGATTTCCTGGCCCACTTCCATGTGAACTGGCTGGCCCCGGTGAAGATCAGGCAGACCCTGATCGGGGGTAGCCGAAAAATGGTAGTTTATAATGATATGGAGCCTACCGAGAAGATAAAAATTTATGATCGGGGCATCGATGTGATCCCTCAAGAGGGTATCTATGAGACCCTGATCCAATACCGCATCGGTGATATTGCCGTGCCCCACTTGGACAATCGGGAACCCTTGAAGACCGAGCTGGAACATTTTCTCGATTGCATCGAAAACGATCGAATACCGTGGACTGGCAGCCTGGCCGGTGTCCAAGTGGTCAAGGTGTTGGCGGCAGCCCAAGAATCGATTAAACAGAACGGTATCCCAATTGATATCGAGTAGCGCCACTGCCGGTCCCGGGGCCTCGTCACCGGCCGATAGCTGGCATAGGGACCCCAATGTCTTGCCCCGGGTAAGCGTGGTTATACCCATGTACGACGAAGCGGACCATATAGGTGCCTGCCTGGAGGCGGTGCTGGAACAGGACTATCCCCACGGGAAGTTGGAAATCCTGGTTGTGGACGGCGCGTCGGAAGATGGCTCAGCCCAATTGGTTCGGGAGCGGTTTATAGCTGCCGGTGCGCCGGTGTCGCTCCACCACAATGCTGATCGGAAGACCGCCCAGTCACTTAACATTGGCATCCGGGCCGCCACCGGGGAAGTGGTGATCATCCTGGGTGCGCACACGGAGATCTGTCCGGGATTCATCGCACTGAACATTGAGAATCTGCGGCGGCCGGAAGTGGCCCGCAGCGGAGGCACACAACTCAATGTGGGGTATACCAGGCGACAGGTCTCCATCGGTGCCGCCATGGGGCACCCGTTCGGCATGGCCACAGCACCTTACCGCTACCGGAAATCCCCCGGGATGGTCCGCACGGTTGTCTATGGCGCCTATCCACGGCAAATCTTCAAGCAGGTTGGCTATTTTGAAGAAGAAGGAAGCATCGCGGAAGATGCCGATTTGAACTGGCGGATTATACAGGCTGGGTACAAGATTTATTTCGATCCCCGGATCAAAACCAGGTATTACCCCCGCAGCACTCTGCGGGCCCTGGCATACCAGATGTTCAAGTACGGGATTTTCCGGGCTTATCTGCTCCGTAAACATCGGCAGGGAATTTCCTGGCTGCATTTGATTCCCCCCGGTTTTATTCTTGGACTGGCAGTCTTGACCGTGATGGCGGTCCTGCTACCGTCAACCCGACCGGCCCTGATAGCGCTGGCAGGGTCATACCTGGTTCTGGCGCAACTCTTCGGAATCACCGCGTCGGTGGGCAAGGCCCGAGCCAATCCACTCCTGGTTGCCCTGTCCTATCACACCATGCATCTGTCATGGGGAACCGGCTTCCTGTGGGGATTGTGCCGGCCGAAAACGCACTTCACGGAGTATATCGGCTAATCCTATTTTTTGGGGTGCTATTCTACCTGACACAATTCCTGGAACTGTCTGTGCCGTTCCCTGCGGTGGAGCGGGATTCGGAGGAGGCACAGGTAGACCGGTGGCAGCGCGAGTTGACGCCCGCCGGGCAGAAAGAGATAATAGCGCTATTGGCACCATTAATCTCACGGTGGGGCCACCAAATATAAGGATGACTTCCATGACTATGATCCCAATCCCCCTGGTGGATCTCAAAGCTCAATACAACACTATCAAGGCGGAAATAGACTCCGTCGTGGCTGAGGTATTGAACAGCTGCGCCTTTGTCGGCGGACGGTATGTGGAGCAATTCGAGGCGGATTTTGCGGTCTTCACCGGCGCCAGGCAGGTAATTGGAGTGGGCAACGGCACCGACGCTTTGATGATTGCCTTACGAAGCCTGCAGCTCGAGCCGGGTTTTGAGGCCCTGGTACCGGCCAACACGTTCATTGCCACCTCCGAAGCGGTCTCCCACGCCGGCGGCCGGCCGCGGTTCTGCGACGTGCATCCTGATACCTATCTATTGGATCTGGGCCGGGCAGAGAAACTGGTGAATGATAGCACCAGGGTGATCATACCGGTGCATCTATACGGCCAGATGGCGGACATGCCGGCCGTTCGGCGGTTTGCCGACCGCCACAAGCTGTTGGTGGTGGAGGATGCCGCCCAGGCCCACGGCGCTCAGCGGGAGGGTATCAGGATAGGTGAACTGAGTTCGATGGTAACTTACAGTTTCTATCCCGGGAAAAACCTGGGCGCTTATGGAGACGGCGGCGCCATTACCACCGACGACCAGCGGCTGGCCGGGCTATTGCGCAAGTGGCGTACCCATGGCGGCGACCGCAAATACCGTCACGAGTTCGAAGGGATCAACAGTCGCCTTGACGGGTTGCAGGCGGCAGTGTTGTCGGTGAAGCTCCGACACTTGCCCGAGTGGACGCGCCGCCGGCGGGAAGCGGCAGAGGTTTACCACCGGCTGCTGGAACCGTTGGGGTTGCCCTTGCCCCGGGAGAGCGAGCCTGGGAGCCACGTCTATCACCTGTATGTCACCAGGGTGGACCGGCGGGACGGGGTACTTGCCGCGCTACGGGAAAAAGGGGTTCACGCCGGGGTCCATTACCCAATCGCCCTACCGTTTTTAGAAGCCTATGAACATCTCGGATATAAGCCGGAGGAGTTTCCGGTTACCTTCGCCCAGATGGACCGGTTGATATCCCTGCCGCTTTTTCCGGAAATAACTACCGGGCAGATCGAGCGGGTAACCCAGGCTTTGGACGAAGCGCTGAGGTAGGAAATAGAACATCTGGAATACAAGTTTCTTATGATTGGCGCTGGGCTCTCAAGCCCTTTTAGGGATTCACTGGGCCCGGCGGCCATTTTTATGTAGCCAAACGCTCTTCCCGGTAATATATTCCTGTGTCACCAGAGCTTGGTTTCCCAGCTACAACGCCGGGTGGTTCCGGTGATCGTATCTTGGATCACAGCAGCAATGGAGGGTAACGTCTCAGCCAGTTTGATATAAGGGTAATCCATAAACCATCATTGGATTGGTGTTATGAAGTCCAGAGAACACTGGAATGTACTCATTATCGGACTGTTGCTGCTGGGTGACCTGGCCGGCCTCCTGCTGGCGCTAAGGTTAATCTCCAGTCATTTTGGGCAGCTGATTCTAAACCCGTGGTTTGGAGCCTTTGCCGCAGGTAACCTGGTGGCGTTGAAACTGCTCGGTCAGTACAACCCCGACGGAGCAGTATCCCGGGTGGATGAGACTTTCCAAGTAGTACGCAATGCAGCGGTTATCACCATCGCGTTAATCCTGCTGGGGACGATATTTGAGATCCCCATGTCGATAGGTCCGCGCGGTCTGGTCAAACTGGGAGTGTTCTTCAGCCTGTTCAGCATTCCCTACCGCTGGCTGCTCCGGTCTGTGCAGAAGATGCTCTTTGCCTACAATATCGGTACCCGTCATACTGTGATTGTTGGGGCCACTCAACGGGCGGATGAGATTTCACGCCGGATTCGGGAGCAGCCCGGACTGGGCTATGACCTGCTGGGGTTTGTGGATGACGACCTCCCGCCGGTCGGGTCGCCCTTCGAACCGCTGCTGGGCGATTTAAAGTCATTGCCGGCCCTATTGCAAAGACACAATGTCAGCGAAGTGATCATCACCCTGGACAAACCGGAGCATGAATCACTTTTACAGCTGATGTCTACCATCAACGGTGCGCCAGTAGAGATCAAGATCCTGCCCGATATGTACGAAGTGGTGACCGGCCTGGCCCGCACGGAGCACATCTACGGCTTGCCCCTGATTCGGATCAATCCCGATTTCATCTCCCCCTACCAACACTATACCAAGCGGGCTATAGACGTGGTTATTGCCCTGACCGGCCTGCTGATAACCGGCCCGTTACTTCTGGTGATGGCCTTGGCGGTGCGGCTGACCAGTCCCGGCCCGGCCATTTTTATCCAGCAGCGGGTGGGCCACCGGGGCAGACGCTTCAATATCCACAAGCTGCGTACCATGGTGGAGAACGCCGAGGGGACCACCGGTCCGGTCTGGGCGCGCGCGGACGATCCCCGGATCACGCCCATCGGCCGCTTTCTCCGGCGCCTGCGCATTGATGAGCTGCCCCAGTTGTGGAACGTGCTGTTGGGCAATATGAGCCTGGTGGGCCCGCGCCCCGAGCGGCCCCATTTCGTGGACTGGTTTACCGGGGAATTTCCCTATTATTACCGGCGGCTGCAGGTGCGTCCAGGTATCACCGGCTGGGCCCAGGTGCGGGGCAATTATGATACCTCCCTGGAAGATGTCCGGCGTAAATTGAAGGACGATTTTTTCTACATCGAGAATTTCTCGATCCGGCTGGACTTAAAAATCCTGTTGATGACCATTCGGGTGGTCCTGAGCGGCAAGGGCACCTAGCGCCTGAGCTTGTATCCGGCAAGCCGGAATTATCCGTAAAGAGCGGAAGCAGGCTCCGGAGCCCCGGCGCAAATCCAGCTGTAACCCTTTTATAATAAAGTTATTAGATGTTACCGAAGCGCTTCATCCGCTACAACCGGGAGCAGGTTCAGGCGGGCCTCAGTAATAGGGGTTTCGACCCGCTGGAACTGGACCGGCTGCTGGAAGTGGATGCTCACCTGCGTGAGAAAACGGTCGCAGTGGAGCGGCTCAAGGCCGAGCGTAACCAGGCCAGTGACGAGGTGGCCCAGCTGAAGCGGGACGGCCAATCGGCCCGGGACCGGATCGCTGAGCTGGGGAAACTAACGAGCCACATCAAGGTGTTGGATCATGAGACCCAGGCGATCCAGGCGGAGCTGGAGGAAAAGCTGATCTGGGTCCCCAACCTGCCACACGCCAGCACCCCGGTGGGACCGGACGCCAGTCACAACCGGGTTGTGGCGGTCTGGGGTGATCCGGTAAAGCACGCCTTCGACGCCCGGGATCAGGTAGAATTATTGGCTACCTTGCAGCTGGTGGATTTTGCGGCGGGGGCGCGGATCGCCGGTAAGGGTTTCCCTCTCTATACCGATCGGGGCGCCCGGCTGGAGCGGGCCCTGATCAATTTCATGCTGGACCTCCACACCAGGGAGCACGGCTACACCGAAATCTATCCCCCCTTCCTCAGTACCCGCCGGTCAACTACCACCACCGGGCAACTGCCAAAGCTGGAAGAGGACATGTACATCACCACGACGGATGACCTGTTCCTGATACCAACGGCCGAGGTACCGCTGACCAACATCCATCAGGACTGTGTCCTGTCTGAGGAGCAGCTCCCTGTCAGATATACTGCTTTCAGCGCCTGCTTCCGCCGGGAGGCGGGGAGCTATGGCCAGGAAACCAAGGGATTGCTGAGAGTGCACCAGTTTAACAAAGTGGAACTGGTGAAATTTGCGCATCCGGACACTTCCTATGAGGAGTTGGAGACCTTGAGGGCTGATGCAGAGGCCGTGCTCCGGCGCCTGGGCCTGGCCTACCGGGTGGTGGAACTGTGCTCCGGCGACCTGTCGTTTGCGGCCGCCAAATGCTACGATCTGGAACTGCAAGCGCCGGTGACCGGGAAATGGCTGGAGGTGAGCAGCTGCAGCAATTTCGAAGCTTTCCAAGCCCGGCGGGGACGGATACGATTCCGGCGCGGCGACAGCGGAAAACCCGATTACGTTCATACCCTCAACGGGTCGGGCGTGGCCACCCCGCGACTGATGGTGGCGCTGATCGAGAGCTGCCAACAGGCCGACGGCAGCCTGGTACTCCCTGAGGCACTGGTGTCCTATTACGGAACGCAGGTGATTGAGCCTCGATGAGGTTTTTGCGGAGCGTTTGGGCCCTCTTTATGCTCCTGGTGGCCACCCTGATAATGGCGACATTGGCTGTTCTGATGGGAGTATTTGACCGCTCCCATCGGGGTGTGGGTTATATCAGTAAGTTCTGGGCGCAGTGGTACCTCTGGTCCACCGCCCTGCCGATCACGGTCACAGGGCGGGAGAATCTGGAAGCGGGACGATCATACCTGTATATCGGTAATCACAGTTCGGCTCTGGACATAGTCATCGCGCTGGCATACCTACCTCGCCCGATCATATTCATGGCCAAACAGGAGTTGTTCCGCCTTCCGCTGTTTGGCTGGAGTATGCGGGCCATGGGCAGCATAGCGGTGAATCGCTCCAACCGGGTCGAGGCCCGCAAGTCGGTGGACCGGGCTCTGACTGTTCTGCGGACCAAGTCGCTGTCGATGATTTTCTATCCGGAAGGGACGCGAACCCGAACGGGGAAGATGCTGCCTTTCAAGAAAGGTGTGTTCCGCCTGGCCCTCCGCAGCGGGATGCCGCTGGTACCCGTGGCGATCAAGGGCAGCTTTAAGGCCTTGCCCCCCGGTGGACTAAGCTTGACTTCCACGCCGATTTACGTTACAATTGGCAGGCCTATAGAGACAGCCAATCTGACCGATGACGACCTCGAGCCCTTACGCCGCCAAACCCAAAGCAGTATCCAAGCCCTGCTGGACAATCCCTGAAGTCTATTCCCAGTCCCTCGAATATGCGCCCGCCGCAGCGGTCCGGGAACGCGAATCGGATTTGTATATCCGCTGGGAGTGCGGCCGGGGCCGCACCCTGCCGACCAAAGAAGGACCGTACCTGGTGGTGGAGCCGGGCCGGCGTAACGGCGGTCCCGGCCCGGACTATTTAGGGTCGATCGTGACCTTCCCCGATGGAACAATGCGGCGGGGTGATGTGGAATTACATCTCCAACAGCGCAGCTGGCTGGAACACGGCCACCAATGGGACCCCAGCTATAACCGCGTGATACTGCACGTGACCATCGATGGCTCGAACCAGCCGGTGGCGGTGAATCAGAGCCGGCGGATACCAACTGTTCCCCTGTTTCCGGGGCTACCGGCGACACTGCCCTGTGAAGTCGATTCTTTACCCCTGGCTGATTTTGCGGCGGCGGATGAATTCCTGGGCACCTTAGCCCGGCAACGCTGGTGGCGGCGACTGTCGGACTGGCGGGATCGGGATCCACAGTGGTTTAGGGCCAAGCTGGCGGACCGGTTGGGCCCTGAACCTGCACGAAGCCGATTGATTGAGGTATGGGAACACAGCCTCCCGGAGGCTGGTACCAGCTTCAGCTTCGTGAGCCTGGTAAACAATACTTTGATCGGCGCAAGCAACCGGCCGCGCCGGCGGCAACTGCCTGGCCGGATCAACCTGCTGAGCGCCTTGGTTTACGCCACGTATCACCAGGAGGACCTGCAGCAGTGTTGGTCCCTGGCCGGATTGCAGGACTTGGCCCTGGAGCTGGATCAGGCCGAGATGGCTATTCCCTCACGACAGTTTCTGATCGAAGTGGCCGGCAATTGGCTGTATCCCCTGACCGCGACCACCGGTGCCGCAGATCGGTTTGCCGAGTGGTACCAGCTGCCCCTGGGCTGGTACTACGGCCGTTGCCGGAGGCTGGCGATGCGGTTGGGATTGCCCCGGCCCCGGACGTTCGGGCAGCAGCAGGGTATCCTGGAATGGGAATTTTCCCTCTGCCGCGCCGATGAGTGCCAAGCCTGTCCGGTTACCGGGAGGCCTGTTGGCGGATAAGATCCGCGACTGGGAGGATTGTGCCGGCTGGATCAGAGCACAGCAGGAAGCCGGCCGTCAGGTGGTTTTCACAAATGGCTGCTTTGATCTGCTGCACGCCGGCCACGTGCATCTGCTCCGGGCGGCCCGGGAGTTGGGCGATCATTTGGTGGTTGGGCTGAACAGCGATCAGTCCGTGGCCCGGTTGAAGGGTTCCGGTCGGCCGGTCACCACGCTGGAGGACCGGGCGGCCATTGTGAGTGCCCTGGAGATGGTAGCGGTGGTGGTGGTTTTCCCTGAAGAGCTGGTGGCGGACATAGAAGACCGTGAGATGCACGATACACCTCAGGATCTGCTGAAGCTGCTCCGGCCCGATGTCCTGGTAAAAGGCGGGGATTACACAATCGAGGAAGTGGTGGGCCGGGAATATGCCGGCCAGGTGCGGGGAATCCCCCTGC
>SDBU01010799.1_pt1 | contig 10087 bp, 12 predicted proteins | sample 2277071 | NCBI WGS metagenome assembly SDBU01 (sample SAMN10397929, study PRJNA504765) | marine sediment metagenome | isolation source: marine sediment core GS08_GC12, 126 cmbsf | place: Arctic Ocean: Gakkel Ridge, Loki's castle | collected 2008 | reverse complement strand
CATGGCTCAGCAGCCTGCAAACAGCTGGGCTGATTACCAAGGAGAACATGAGGGGCAAAACCACCAAAGATCTTAAGATCTGATTCAATCTGATCTGTGGTCAAAGTTCCATGTGTATGTCTTAGAATATAAAGCGTTTCTAACATCCCCAGCTTAAGCTTCTTCCCTGCCTCTGCCTTTTTTCTTTCCTGAGTATCCAAAAACCCTTCAAGTTGAAGAGCCTCATCTATTATTGCAACAATACTTTTTCCATCATTAAGAGTCAACCCCCGTTCTTTAAGCTTTGCAGGATCAGTAAATACTTCTTTTGCCTTAGCATAATCTCCCGAATTCTCCTCAAGCACAGTGATAAGAGCATCTGTGTTTCTCTTTGGTTGTTCTCTATTCCTCTCCACAAGAGCTCTTGCCCGCTCTGCAAGCTTTAAGCCCTTAAGTCTCTGAAGCAAAGGTGTAGCAGTCTTAGTACTAAGCCCAGTTTCTGAATCCTTAGAATGTTTCCTAAGCTCCTCCTCAACCATTGCGGTAGCTTCCATAGGAGTAATCTTTTCTAATACCACATCCCCTTCAATAGTTGCCACAACTCCATCCATGCGCCTTTGAGAGACTAATGCCAATCTTGAGATTGTAGCATCAATCCTTCTTGCTGCATCAATATCAAGCTTGAATTCTTTGAGCCCTTCCGAACTTAAAACATAAGCACTCATTTCCTCTGAGTCCCCACCAAAACGAGAATCCAACCTTGTGTAAACATGAGTTTCCCAAGCAGCATCCTTAGCAAGTTTGTTTGTTTTAATTCTTGCTTCTGCCTGTTTAAGATAACTCCCTCTTTTTATCTGATCAAGCCCAGGGAAAACTTCCCCTCCCCTAAGCTCTTTCTCTGCTCTCTCTGGATCAGTGTCAATTAGTTTAGTAAAATACCCTCCTGCAACTCTATCATCCCATTGTTGGAGATAACTCCCAGCCTCTGAAGGATCTAAAACTCCAGCATCTACAAAGATTGCTGCTCGAAGCTCTACAATCCCCTTAATCGCAGCCTTCTCCTCCTGGGTCCCTGCCATTATCGAAGCATCTATATCAGCATTATAAAGTTTGTTCCATTCTCCTTTTCCTACCCTTACTTCAACTTCTCTCTCCTTATTCCTCCCCCAAGCAGAAAGAGAAGTCCCCTGTACAGCAAAGGCCTTCTCTACAGAAGCTCCAATAATCTGATCATCTCCTGCCATTTCTATATATTTAGGCAAAGATGAAGTCTTGAATTTATCTATATCAGATGAGAAATCTTCAAAATCTTGTCTATCGTTAAAACTATGCTGAAAGACATTTATATCATTCCTCATTGTGGTTTCAATCTTTGTAGTAGTAACAGTCCTCTTAAGCTTCTCATCCCTTCTTGCAATAGCTCCAGCAATTCTCATTGCCCTGTTACCTACCTCTGCAAGAGCGGCACCTCCTTGAACCAATGCTCTTTCCCCAACACTCACAAGAGAAGGTTCTACAAGAGCACCTCCTGCACTCCCAGGGAGACTCCTTGATCTTTCAAGTAATGGTATTTTTGGCATTACTTTATTCCTGTTTTTCCTATCCCAAAGTTCATTGCAGCACTACCCAACCCACTCAATAATGTAGTCGTAGCTCCAATCTTCCCTGCTCTTCTCGCAGCCTTCCCATAAAAAGTCTGCAACTGTGCCCTATTCAACAGCCCTGTTCCCTCCACACTCCCACCATACCTAATCATCAGAGCCTCTTTTTCTCCCTGTCTTGCTGTGTCAGCCATAACCACAAGGGGACTTCCCTCACCAACCACGACTCCGGAAGCCCCATAAGCTGCTCTTTGGGTAGAAATAAGATTACTGACCTTTTCCCTATAAACCTCTTCATCATAAAAAGCCTTTTCTTTAACTGTTTCTGCTTCTCCTTCCAGGATCTCTGCATTATAATCATAGGCCTGTTGTTCTACTTGTCCTTGGTCTCTTTTCCCTTTTGCGGAGATAACAGAACCAACAATGCTCGTTGCCATTCCTGCAATAAGAAGAAATTCTATTCCTGTCATTAGTAAATCCTCGCAAGGATAAAATAACCCTCTCCATTTGGACCAAAACTTTTCAAATAGCCCTCAAGTTCAAACCCAAGATGCTCTGCAAATCTAACTGCCACTGGATGAGAAGCATCCACAAAAAGATCAACTCTTCTAAGCCTATATCTCACTACAGTCTCTTGAAGTTTTTCCTTAACGGTTTTATAAGCAATCCTAACATGGGAATAAAACAACTCCGACAACAACAACCAAGCAGTTCCCTTCTGCCATTCTTGAAGAATCACTCCACCACAACCAACAACTTTTTTGCCTTGAAGAAGACTCCAAGCAGGTCCTTTCTCTCTCCAATCCTTTGCACAAATTCTTAACTCCTCCAAACTAAGCTTTGAAAGATCTCCCTCTCTCAGTCCATTCTCAAAGATCCACTCAGCATGTTCCTTCCTATATTCAACCAGTCTAACTGTCTCCAATAGTAACCTCCGGAATCATTGCCAGCACTGTCATAGGCAACGGCTGATCCTGTACAATACTAATAATCGGCTCTGTCCCCCAATCTCCTCCCATTTCAAAATTCTTATCCCCAGTAAAGAGAACTGGTTGTGCCCCAGTCCCAAAAGGAATAATCTTCAAATTATCAACATCTGGCCCTGCTTTTGCTCCAACAGTTTCAAAGAAAGAAATAACCAGTTCCGAAATCCTTTGCTTCTTCCCTCTTGTTGTTCCCCTTTCCCCAGTTAGAAAAGGTTTCATAGGTTCAACTATACTACTATACCCTAACCCTAAATGAATCTTGTTTGCATAGAAACTCAGTTCTACACTTCCACCACTAACCGTAGGATTAGGACTTTGCACTGCTCCATCAATCAAGCAAACAACTTCCTCTCCCTCCAAATGTTCCGCATCACTTGGAGTTTTCGTAACCTTCTGCACCTCGCCTCCACTTGTCCAAGTCCCCCAATCTGTAGAATCAATCCCACTCAACTCAAAATCATCATCATTCTTATTTGCAACAGTATAAGCCTTTTTCTTTCCAACATTAATCTCTGTCATTCCTGCACAACCAGAGATCTTAACCTCATCCCCATCTGAAAAAGAATGCCCTGTAATAGTAACAACTGGTGGTTCTGCCTTTGTAATCCCTTCAATATCCTCTGCTGCTCCTCCATCAAAGGTTAACCCTGAATGAACAAAGAAACAATCCTTCAGAATAGAGTAAAAATTCTGCGGCGTAAAATACTCAATATACTTAACCACTGAGCTATTCACACTTCTCTCTGCAACCACCCAAACTTGATCCTCTGCATCTTCCTTTCCAATCACTGCTACACTTTTAAAACTCCCTGTTGTCGGAACTCTAAACCAGGCAAAAACTTCCTCCTCTTCCTCATGTGTCATAGCAATTATCTGACCATCTGCTCTCACACACCAAAGAATAGGAACTGGCTCTGCTTGATAATCCAAATCTACTATTCCTGACCCTGTAGCAGTACTCCCAAAAGCAATATGCTGTGCTACTCTCATAAGATCAGGGGATTTCCATCTATCCACTGTATAATCATAAGCACTTTTCTTAATTGTTGTCCCTGCTCTCGTGACCCAAAGAAGTGAGTCCCCTACCACCTCAGGTGCAAGATTCTTAACTCCTACACTTCCTTGCTTCTTAGCGCTAACATCAGTGGAGGTAATAGCTCCATCAGTTGAAGAACCAATTCTCCAAGGACCTCCAACACCTCCCATAAGCAATGCATCAAGTCCTTGAATCCAATGAATTCTATCCATTCTTCCTGCAGCAATTGCATACTCAAAAGCCCCGCTGGCAGTAGCCGCTTGAGTCATATCATTATAATCCCCAGTCACAGTCCCCCAGAAAGTCTGAGGCTTATTATTCGTCCCTGCAAACATCAACCTTTCTTCAAAAAACCCAACAGCTCCGGGGTATTTATCTGCACCATTAAAAGGATTAGCTGTTGGAGCATAAAGACTAAGGGTCCAAGTAGTGTGAGCAGTCCTTGTCAATTTCCTTGGTTGATAACCTGGATGAGTAATCCAAAGAGTATCTGCTGATTGAGCAAACTTTAACTCAAAAAGATCTGCTTCTACATAAGTATGCGGAATTTCATACGCGAGATCAGTTGCCCCTCCTGCCACTTCCCATTTCCCAGCTGCAAGGTCAGTTGCAAAAACATTAGAAGTGTGAGCCACTGTACATCTATAATAACTCCCACTCTCCGTAACCAAATCCCCAAGAACATAACCTATACCAGTAACCCAAGCATCATATGCCACAACAATCTGCCCGCTATCTTTATAGAATCTAAAATAGTCCTCTCCAATTTCAATAATATAGGCCTGGATGGTTGAGAAATGAAACCCGATGACTCTTGTTGCTTTGCTTGAATCCTTAACCTCTGCTACATAATACGTTCCTGGAACCCTTGCTGCTCCTCCCTCTACAAAAGGAATCATACCCTCCAAAGTCCTACACCCAGAGAAGTATTTATTCACATCACTCCGAGCATCTAACCTTGGGCTTAGTTCCCCTCCATTAAGATTGTTTATTAATGGAGAAACCTGTACCATCTCCTACCTCCCTGCAAATTCCCAATCAGTACTCCCGGTCTCATTCTCAAGAGAATCTCCGGATTGATTTACTCCAAGAGCCCTTCTCAACATAACACCATAAATAGTCATAAGAGTTTCGTGCTTCTTCATCCCCTCGGTCAAAGAAATCGCAAACTCTGCGCCGAGTCTAAAAGCAAAAGTATTTACAAAACTTGCAGAATACTTTGTCACGTCAACAACTCTCATAATATAATTAATAAAAAGATCTGCAGAGCTGTTATCATAATTTGTAAGAAGCACCAATCTCCCGGATGAAAGAACTTCTATCACCCAAGGATACCCAGTTGGATAAACAGAAGGATCTTTCTCTGTCCCAAGACAAAGCTTAAGGTAATCAGCAGGAAGAGGATAAGCATAATCCCAAGTATAAAGAGGAGTAGTTGTGCTTTGAGCAAGAGCAACTCTCAACTTCCCAAACCTCCACTCCCCTGCTTCAAGCACCTCATCCCTTATATACTCCCAAGCATTTCGTGCTCTAATTGCTTGATTAGAATCCTCGTTAATATTTACGATGCTCGCTGCTCCAATCTTACCAAGAGCCAAATTCACAATTCCTGTTTGAGAATATACCATTCTTCTTTCCTCTGCCTCAAAGTATTCAAATTTTGAACAGAATTAGGACAAATCTTTCTCCTCTTCCTTCTCTTCCTGTCTTTCTGCCCATTCCTCTTCCTCTTTCGTTGGTTCTACCTTTTCCCTTGGATCAGGAATAGGTTCAAAATATGCTGCTACGTCACTATCTGGATCAATATCATCCTCATCATGGAGATTATACTTCCTGGTTGTTGCGCCATCAAAGCATGGTTTCATGCACTTTGCCCAAGTCATAGCTAATTCCTCCTTTTAAAAACAGAGGGCCCTTCGACCCTCTGTTGGTTTAAGGTTTTTAAGTCGCTCCATCCTCATCCGGCCCAAGCCAAACAGTGACTTTTCCTAATGTGGCCGCAGTACTCACTACATCATACCATGCTCGGCAGAACTGCAGCAAGGTGGGAGGTCCAGGAACAAAGAAATGTGCTGCTGCAATCATCCAAGCAACAGGAATGAATCTTCCTACAGTCTTGGTAGTGGGAGCCGTAGCTGCACCATTCATAACCCAGAAGATTACCCCTTCGTCCAAATCAGTGAATGTAGTAGTGATCACTACATGCATTCCAAATTTCCCTGCCCTTCCCACATTAGGATTAGTCACTCCGAAGTTTATCTCGGTAGTGCTGTAAGCATCCGTGGTGAAAGCTGTGTCAGTTTCAAGCAGATACTTATATTCGTACATAGGCATAACAAAATCCTCCTTCAGTTAAGATTTTAAAACTTGGTCAGAGGTCCCCTTCCCTGACTACGGAATTGCTGTTTCGGTATCCAGCAACTTATGTGCAATCCTCATGGGAATCCCCTGGAATTTGGTCACCCTTCTCCCCCAAACATCTCCCTTTTCGTCCTGGGTATAATAGACATTCGTCTTGTCCTTTGCACGAATATCCATCTGGGTTCTGATACTCCGAGAGACATAACCAACCACACTTCCAGAGTCAGGATCAGGAAGATTGTTAATTGCAGTAATCACCAGATCCTCATCAAAGCTGTTGGCAGCTCCCAAAACAGTCTCAACATTCGCAATTCTCTGCACACACCTTTCATCCTCAATCACAATTCCCAGAAACCATGTAAAATGACTCCGCAGAATCTCCATCCTTGTAGTACTTGCCGGCTGAACTGTGTTCCTCCCCAGATCCTCAATCTGCAGACCTCCAGGAAGATTCTTTGGATAGGTCCCATAAACCTTATTCGGTCCCCAATCAATCAGCCAGAGACTCGTCACATCATTTCCACTCCCCCCATTCAACTGAACATTATAGGGCCAGGTGGTGTCTCCATGAGGATAAACAGTAGAGCTCTTAAACCTCGTAGCAAAACCATTAAACGCTGCAGGATCAGTAGCCAAGCTCCCATAGATAATCAAATCCTCCATCTTCTGTCCCAAGGCCTCAACCTTCTGGCCATCCTTATTCTGCCTCCAGGAATTCGGATCATTCTGAATCTTCCACAGTGAATAATCCACCTCGGAGTAATCTTCCACCATCGCTATGGGGTCTGTAAACGGTGTACTGTGCGTTGCTGTTGGAGTAACCCCCTCATTAAATCTCCTCGTCCCTGGGGTCGGAAGATAACTTTCCCTAACTCCAATATTAGTCATGATCTGGTTACTGGCTATCAAAGGCATGTCCATAACAAAAGGAATCTTCCTTGACAAAACCTTAGCTGCCCAGATATAGGTCCCTCTTGCATCAAGAGACGTATAATCATTAACCACATCCATTAGGGTATAAACCCCTAACACTTCAGTCGCCATATCTAAACCTCCTCCTTAGTTAGTTGGCGGAGCAGGACTTTCATTATACGCAAACCCAATCTTATCATCGCCTTCTCCACCTTTTCTTCCTGGTGGAGAATCATCCTCTCCAGTTTTCTTTGCCAATTTCAACAATAACTTAACCAAAACTGGATGATCCCCCATTTTACTTTCTTGCAGCCAGGTAATTTCTTCTGGGGTAGCAACTTCTCCAAGCAGTCGAGATATAAGAGCAACTCCTTCTTTGTACGCCTCTTCGGTTTTAAGTTCCTCCTTAAGCACCCCTTCTGCTTTAGCTCTTTCCTTCTTCGCCTCTTTCTCCTCCTCAACAATAAGAGAAGCCCTGAACTTATTCCACTCCCCTCCAATATACCCTGCCTGCTCTTTTGAAAGAGCTACTTTGTGAAAAACTCCTTGTGCCCAAGTAACCATCCTGGGATCATTCTCTATTCCTTCAGTCACAGGAAACTCATAATCCCCTGCTCCTTCTGGAACATCAAGAGCTTTCCTAAAAACAGTTTTTTCCTCTTCTGTTGCATTTTCCCCTGGTTTGAAAATCGCAGATTCCAGCCTCGTTTTAGCAGCAGTAAGCTCAGTCTCAGTCCCTACAGCCTGTTCCTTTCCCTCTATAGCCCACTTAACAAAATCATTAGGCCCTGCATGGCCCTTGACAAATTCATGCTCCTGATACTCGGGTGTAAGCGCTGCTCTCCATCCCAGTCCATTTTCCTCTGCCATAGTGAAATCTCCTTTCGCTAAAAGTATTCAAAAATTGAATGGTTTTAGTAATCTTTTCCTTTTCCTTTTCCGCAAGGCATGACTACTCCTCTCTTTCCCTCACCATCCCTCTTTTACCCTAATCCAAGCTATAACAGAAAGGGCAAAGACTATTGTTGCAGCTAAGCAGAGTCCTGGATCTTTGAGAATCTCCTTAAGCCTTCTTTTCGCCCTTAGGCTTATCATTGTACTCCATCTCAGCACCAGCAATTTTCTCCATAGCCTCTGCTTTAGCTTTTTCCTCTGCAAGCATCACCTTGGCCATCTTCTGTGCCTTCTTCATCCTTCCAGAATCAGCCTTTATGGCCTCAGCCTCTGTAAGGGACCTTACATCATCCTCAGCTCTCCAATCATCTTCTTGTGTAGGAACTGTCATGACCCCTCCTTCCACCTTTAATCCCCATCCCCATCAGGATGTTGAGAAACCTTGTGAGCCACTGGCAATCTCGCATTGAAGATACTATTACCACTAACCTCATTATAAGCCAGTTGATAAGTTCTTCGATCAAATTGCTCATAAAGTTGATAATCACTTACCCCCGCAACTGTTCGATACTCACTGGCACCCGAAGTAGCATCCAACCCCGTCCTTGTCCAAGGTGTCATAGAATAAACAGTTGCCAGAGCTGTAACCCCAGTTGTCTGAGGCGTCCAAAGCCCTACAGGCGTAACCGCAGAATCCCACTTAATAATACTAAACATAGTTCCTGTATTCTCAACTGTGGGTGTTGGTGAAACCACAGTAACCCCACTTGTTGCACTGAATTGGTTTCGGGAAAAAGGAGTAAGTCCTGTAGTTAATGTGGGCAAGGTGCTTTGGTAAATAGCCTCAACATCAATCCGAAACTCATTCCCCAAAGTCAAATCAACTACATAAACTGAGGCTCCTCCAATAGCAGTAAGATCTGCATAGTCATCAACAACTACAATCCCAGGGATCTGCATACCTGAAACATTCAAATCTCTGGTGTAGATTTGCCTCAACCGTTTCTTCTTCCCTATCATCCCATCATTAGCAAACTTCCCTGGAGAATAATCCCACTCCGCAAGAACATCACCCCCCAATAGACTCAAGGCCACGATCAAGACTACCAAAATCATCTTTTTCATTTTTCTTTCCCTCCTTTTCTGGAATTATATTAGTTAACGCTTCTATAACCTCATTGAGTGTCCCCTTCGAGAAAACCCCCATCTTTGCCAGAATTGTCACTCCTACATTGTATTCTCCGATCTGAGCCGGATTCCCTGGATCTAAGGTACAACCAAAATGACAGATGTTCAGAATATCCCCAAGAACCTCCTTTGTAATAGGATTTTGATTAAAGGTTAATCTATATTTCCCTCTTTCCCCTTCCATCAAGCATTCCCTTCCACTTCCCCAAGCAGCTTCTGCAACATACTCCCTTCCTCTGTTCCCTTCCCTAACCCAGGAATAGCCTTCAAAAGCTTCGCCAATGCTGGTCCTTGCTCTTCAAGAGAAGCAGCTTCACTTTGCTGCTTGATCAACTCCTCTACTTCTTCCAAATCCCTAAGATTCTTAACCGGCCCACCAGAGGATTCCCACAAATCTCGTGCTGTCTGAACAGGATCAATCACCAAAGGTGCTTGTGGAAACACTTGTGCCATACTTCCTAATGCTTCCAAGCCTGCTCTAATCCCTTTATTCTTATAAAGCCTTTTTTGAATTTGGCTAAATGGCCCAAGATACTCAATCTCATACCTTCCATTTCCACTTTCTAACAAAATATCCGGAGGCATCGGCAACCTTCTTGCTCTTCCTTCAATAGAAACTGCCCTAACATGAAGAGGACTCATAAACTCACTCTCCATCTGTCCAACCCTTCCTCCAATAATGATTGCTTTCTCTCCTGTCATTTCAAAAACTTGTGTGGCAGTCAACTCCACCTTCGCCAACGCTGCTCGAGAGAGAAGCATAAAGAAATCTGTTTGAAGATGGGCCCGAATCTTCTCATCTGTTCTTTCCTGTTGTTCAACACTAAAAGGTACCTGCCATCTATTATCCAGCGGCTTCGGCATTTGGTCCATACTACTAACAAAAGTCCACCCTTGTGGTCCTTGATTCACCTTATTTCTAAGATCTTCAAGTCCAACCATAGGTGGCTCCGCAGCCTTTTGTCCAGCAATAAGATTAGTTCTTCCCTGTTGCTGTCCTGTCATAACCTCTACCATAGCATCCCAAATAGAACTTCTTCCATAAGTCTCATCCCCGTTCTTTCTCCATCTCCATGAAAAACTTGGCATTTCTGGATACCCACTCTCATCAAGAATCTTTGTTGGGGTAC
>SDBU01010798.1_pt1 | contig 10087 bp, 13 predicted proteins | sample 2277071 | NCBI WGS metagenome assembly SDBU01 (sample SAMN10397929, study PRJNA504765) | marine sediment metagenome | isolation source: marine sediment core GS08_GC12, 126 cmbsf | place: Arctic Ocean: Gakkel Ridge, Loki's castle | collected 2008 | reverse complement strand
TAAGGATGTTTCTATCAGTCTTTGCAGAGAAACGCCCGAAATTTGGAACATTTTTAAAGACCGCTGCGAGCCTAAAAAATGCAACTGCATTGTATGGTAACGTATTACCCTTAAAAGGCCTCGTCGGCTTTCATCAGATGTTTTTCAATCGCCTGTAGGCGATACTCGTATGAAATACTTTTGCTCCAAAGTGATTCGAGCTTTTGCTCAAAATTCTTTTGGCATTGCAACAGCATACTCACATCACGCTGTAACAAATCAAGCTGTCTTTGCAAATTGACCCAACTGCCCACAATCAAAGAAGCCAAAAGCACCAACTGAACCAGCACAGAAGCATTTATCTGCCGATTAAACTGCCACGATTTGGAATTTCCCTCAGCCATCATTTACCTCGCATCTGATGGTTTGTAACTTGTCGCTCGGGTCACGGGACACGGGTCACGGTTTAACGTGGAATACGTTTTTGTCGCCGACTCTGAACATTACTGCATATGTTCCTGCCGACAGGGCTCCCTGTTGCTGGAACGATTCAGCCAGATTGACCGCCTGGGTTTGTCCACCTATTTCAACCGGTATCGAGCCGGCATCACCTATTATTACTGCGACAACGTCGTAGATATTGTATGAAGAATTACTTTTGACTTTGACTGTCCATGCGGCCGTTCTGGCGCCGGGTGAAGTAACAACTGATACTTCCTGTATCTGCTCGGAGCCTTTACGAGCAAGTCTTTCCAGTATCTGTTGACTATCTACAATATTTGCTCCACTGCCCATAACTCTCAACCCCTTTGTCGAACGATTTTCAAATTCGTACATTGTTTTTCAAAATCCATCTGTACTCGTTCTATCCAGATTCTGCTTCGATTATCGCTCCTGCAGGCTAACAAGTCTCTGCTTTCGGGACTTGCGCTTACTCTGTCGCCGACTTTGTAATCGAACACAAGATTCGGTGTTTGTATGTCAATGGTCTCGATGGTCTCGGACGAAACCGCTGCCCTGTGCCGGATAAACTCATACAAAGCATCGGTATCATCGACCTCGTCCGCAGTGCCGAGCGTCTCATCATAAGGGCCTGCGAAAATGCTCTGGTCCGAAACCCTGCGATACTTGAACTGACGGGGCAGCGTAATAATATGCTCAACCACGGGAACTGTTGAATTGACAGGCCCATCGGAAACTATACAAGTTAATCTCTCATCACTAATTATCGAGGCGGTTATTCTGAATTTCAACACTCCTTTCAGCGCCGCCACCCAGGTATCAACATCGAGCCGTTCGCTGCTGAGCCACACTCCGCACTCATCGAGCAGGATATTAAAAGCATGAAGGTACTGCCACCAATGCAAACCGTCATCGAACGATACCTGCAGGAAATAACCTAATGACTTTCCCTGTTTATCGGTGGTTAAAGTTGGTCGGAAGCGCCTACTGCTACGAGCGAAATCACTGCTGCCGAAAATCTTGGAAAAGTCAAACGCATCACCCTGATTGTATGGAGCGCCACTATAGTTCCCCGCCTCGTTAAGGCACCATTTGCGATATACATCTTTTACCTGATAGAAATCAGGATTGGTCGAGGGCGAAAATTTATCATAGCTGATGTCCTCAAGGCTGCCGTCCCAGGCCTTGGCCAACTCAAAGGTCGCTTCCACAATTTTGAAGTCGCCTTGACCAATATACTTGTGCGTTATTGGCCAAAAGCTTTTCTTACTGTGCAAGCTCGCGATATTTGTCTTTGATATGCTGAACTGTTCTCCAGCTTGCTGGCAATTCAGCTCAACGGTTCTGCCTGTGCCGGCTTTATAAAACACAATTGCCTGGTTAGGACCGGTAGGCACAAGCCGAGGGACAAACTTGAACCTCAAGCCGATTCTCTCACAGCATCGGTACAGGGCCTCTATCAGATTTAACCCCGTGACATCGAGGTCGCGAACTACTTGGTTCTCGGTCAATGCCCTCAGTTGACCTATGCTCGGCGTTTGTAATTGACTTGCCGTCAAATATTCACAAAGTAGGTAATCAATTACTTCTGCATAGCTCCAGAGTTTGCCTTGCGATGGTTCAGCGCAAAAGCTTGTGTAGCTCTTGCCATTAACTTTTATTGGTTCCGGATTGGCATTGGCCTTACCATCCGGATTAAATGTTGTATCAAGACCAGCCAAAAACAAACTGGAATTGCTTGCCTCTGTCAGACGCTGGCCATAGACTGTGATCCGCTTTAAATTTGTGCTGGAATCTCTCGCTACTACTTCTACCTTTTCACGTGCCTGCGCCAACTTTGTATCGATGCTTTCTATTTGACCGCAAAAGATTGGGAGACTAAAAGCTGCTGCACCTGGTGGGACACCGTTAAAGTATTGCCGGATACAAACAGTCTTTCCCATAGCAAATAAGGTCTCGATCTCTTCAGCAGCTGTCAAGCCGGAAACTGGGTACGCAGCAGGATTATAAGCCAATCTGGCCCAGTTGAATTCCGGCCAACCGCCGCGAATAATCTCTACCGGTTCCAGCGCTGGACACAATGTCCCGTCGACCAAAATTGAAATAGATGCGGCTGGAAGTGCCAGTCGTGTTTGTGCTGATTGGAAAAATTCGATTCTGTTAGACATAGTTTTGTATATCGTATTGTGTATCTTATATTTAGCTCACAGTTTCACTGGGAGTTTCGTATGCGCCAAATCCGTTTTTCTGTCAGGTTGTCAGACTCCTTCGGCACTTAAAATATCAATCGCGTCTGGATTTTTGGGATCGAATTGGATTCTCAGCCGTGCTAAAGAACTATTTTCTATACCGCTGACGTCTTCGGTCCTTATAGCAAACAAGTACCTGCCTGCTTCGAGTGCGCCACATTGGTAGCTGTAAAACTTTCGCCCCTTATAACCAATTATGGCAAGAGGGTTTTCGTAATTAATTTGCCCTGTCCGACCATCATAATAAACATTGAAACACATCGGCTGCGACTTTTGTTCGAGTGGACAATAGTACCAAACAAGCAGTATCTTGTTACCATCTACGAGCTCGGCTCCTGAATCGAAAACTTTGTTTGGTTGCGGCTTCGCCAGCTCACCGTTTGGTTCTATTGAAACCTTCACCGAAGCAGCTAAAGTACGTTCCTGATAGCCACAATTGTTAAACCGACGAACAATATAAAAGTATGTCGAACTGCTGTTGTGTGAAATGTAGCTCGGTGGTGAGATTTCGCAAGCATCCTGCTCAGCAACAGCCAATATATTCACAAAATCTATTTCTCCCATACTGAAGCCGCGGTAGAGCACAGAACAGCCGGCAACACGAACCCAGAACCAACCCAAACTCAAGGTCGTACCAAGCTTAAAAGCATTAGCAGTCATTCCATTAAAAAGTGCTTCTCTTAACCAATCCCTTTCGACCTTTAGTAAGCTGCGAATCGAATTTAGTAGTGCCGCGACATCAGAGGTACCTACTACATTTCCACCGACTTTTCGCATTACTTTTGTTGTTGCACTTAAGGACGACAAAGCCACGGAACTGCCTGCAAGATTGACGATTTGGCCACCTATCAACTCAGGCCTATTTACTCTCCCAAACATACAAAATGGCTCTCGGTGGAGTAAGGCGACCTCTCCTGATAATAGGACACGGTTGTAAATATATACAAATTTAAGATCGCCGGTGAAATCCCTACCTGCATTCAAGTCCGCTCGGCAACCTATATATAAATCTCCTGTATTACTAACCGAGCCTGTATTATCCGTTAATGGAGTGGCGGCGAGAATACCATCAACATAAATTTCTATTTTGCCTGTTGACACATTACGGACACCCGCAGATATATGCCATTCTCCATCATTGAATGTGTTATCTGCATCGACTGCTGCAATAGTGGTTCCATCATCAACAATAAAATTAGGCTTTCCCAAATATATACCCAAAAGATACCAGGGAACGCTCGACCCACCATAATTTTTATTGATAACATATTGATTATCTGCTGATGTTGTTCTGAAACCCATTACAATACTAAATGCTTCGGCAGAAAAATCAATTACGCTTTTGTGAGGGACAAGTATTCTCTCAACACCAGAATCAAAATTGATATAATCTGCTTGCCATCTTGGAGGATTTGCAGCGGCAAAAGTCCCCGTACTGTTATTCCCGCTCAAATCAAAGACTGTATTGCCTGAGCCTTCATTGAATAGCCAGAAACCGACAAGGCCTCTACTGAAAGGATGGCTTCTATTTAAGCGAATTCCTCTTGTGGGTTTAAGTTGTGGCATCTACTATTGTTTGCCCATAGTGCTTGTATTTGAAATTGTAATTAGCGTTATATGTAGACTTTACACTTTGCCAACTGGCCTTTATTGCAGCTACAATGTCAACAGTTGCTTGTGTTTCCAATGCAATAATGTCCCTTGAGAGCTCCACCATAGTACCAGCGGCCAACGCGCTTATTTCGCCCGATTCAAGCTCCGATTCAATTGAGCTGGTTGGCGTAGGAACAATTCCCACAACAGGACTGTCTATGGGAATATGAAAAATCAAATTGACCTTACCTCTGCCGTTTGTAACTGCACCTATTTCCCTTACGTGCACGTGTGCCATTTTTAATCTCCTTCTGTTCTATGAGGATGTATAGTTCCACGGTTGGACATAGGCACGGACATCGTGGCTGTCAGTTGAACCGGTCTGTTGAACGCCAATTCTGAAGTGTGCAAGGTCTTTGACAATGAAACTTAGCTGCTGTGGGTCAACGCTCTTATCTCCCTGCATCTCCCAGATGGGCGTATCATCGTAGTTGGTACCATCGAGAGAGCCGTATAGTTTAATCTTAACCTCATCAATCGGAGTAGCATCGTAGTTGATTTCGATAATGATGTGAGCTCCCTCGTGGCCGTTTGTTTCCAAGTCGACATCCGAAGAGAACGACTCTGTAGTTCCGGACAGTGTTACGTAACCGTCGCCAGCACCTATTATTTGACTCTGAGAAGCCCAATTCTTGCTTATAGTCGCCATTAGTTAACCTCCTATTCCCCGCAGCTTCGTTTTGCGAAGCTAAACGGCGGGGACTTAATCTAAAGATACATCTAAATCGCCCGCGGCAAATTTAGCCGTGTCACCACTGCCGATAGTCTTAGATGTGCTTAATGCCCCATAGGCCAACATATTACTACCTGTTGCTGCGTCAAATAAGGCAAAGTGAGTTATCGTCCCCCAGCTACCGGTAGCCTCTGGAAAAGTAATCTCATTGGCGTTATCGAGTGTCCCACCAGATGCAGTGTTCCAGTCAGCACCAGTGGTCGAAACTCGTGCATAAGCATTGCCACTTGGCTCAGCTAATCCCGAACTGTTATCGAGTGGTTCTGCAGTCGATAGCCCCACATAAATCGTAACATCAGGGTAAGTTCCACCAGTTCCCAAAGTGGCGTTATATAATCCCTTGCCAAAAAGATGGTCTAAAATTTCGTTTTCCCAATAATCTGCAAAACTGCCCATTTTGTATCTCCCCAATATTCATAGTTTTTATCAACTCAACGTTCTTGTGATAGTCGCTTCAGCATCAGTAGGAGTGTGAGTCAGAAGGACTGTTTGCCCATCATCATCGTAGTATTTAATTTCTCCAGTCGATTTGTTTTGGACAGCCTTGTTGGCAAGCAATTTATCACTGGTTACTTCGCCTGTCCCAGACCATACAATTTTGCCACCTCCCACAAGGTTATCACTATCAGCAGGATTAGCACCGGCCTGTAAGAATATTTGAATGGAATATCTACCTGCAGGGATATTACTATCAAAGTTACCCACATATCTGTGGCCACTCTTATCTGTAAGGGATATATCGTAATCATCTGCAGCACGGCCGCCCGTCCCCCAGGACTCAAAGACTTGCCCTCCAGAATACCAGACTTCTCCCACCCGGTTACGAACAACTGCATAAAGCGTATTGCCGGACGTGTAATCTACATGTATTTCGTTCGCCATCTTAGACTCCTATACCCAACAAGTCTGCCATAGTTACTATATATAGACTTCCTGCATCTCGTTTTGTCGCCACGTTGTCAATGTGCGTTTTCCAGTTGGCCCAGGTAAACGATGTTCCTTCATTTACAGAATGCCATCCCGTAACCATAATCGTCCCCGCATTTATTACTTTATCAACCTGGGATTCCGCAGTTGTTGTATCGTCAAATGAATTAGTCCATTGTATTGTTGGGTCAAAGAAGCCGACATCGTGGCAGGTTGTCGAAAGCCGCAACTGGTCAAACCATCTGTTTTTGTAGATGTTGTTAAACTCTTCCTCCCAATTGGTAGTTCCTCCCGGCAGAGCAAATATCCTCCCCCCATCTGCAAAGCCATTAGCACACATCCAGTCCGTTGCTTTTGTAATCTCTTCGATAAATTCGGTGGCGGTGAGGTTATCCGTCTTCAAACATTTATGGTTCCAGCTATGATTGGCTATCAGATGACCTGCATTATGTATCTGATGAAGCTGTTCTAATGTCAAGTAACCGCTCGTTCCAACTTTCGAAGGAATAATAAAGAATGTGCCCCTGATCCCCTTTGCATTCAAATAAGCTGCAAATTTATAATCGTCGTCGAAGCCATCATCCAGAGCGATAGCATATTGAGGTTGAGCCAAATGAGGAATGAACATTATTTTATCCCAAGTTACCGCCGGCGTATCATCGCTTCCTGCCGAATCAATCCGAACGCGAAGCTTCGTAACATGCTCCCAGCATAACGGGTAGGTCCCGGCGTCCATATTGCCCATCTTCGGTGCGATAATTCTCTCATACCAGCCTGGTCCTGTTATATACCCACTCTTGACAAGCGACATCATCTGATAATTTGAAAAAGTACTGTCACCAACAACAAAATAAATCGCCGAAATTTTGTCATAAGATGAAGAACCACTACCTTCGTGCACGTAGAATCGTACATATACCAGAGTATTAGATAAATCAATCTCGGTAATCGTTTTGGTTGTAAAAGAGGAAGTGCCTCCGGGTTGCTTTGTACACTTCATTGACTGTGGCGTACTTGCCTGTGAGCAAATATAATTAGTAGTATCCGCAGCTTTAGTTACGCGTATACCAGTATCCCATTGTGAGGTGTCATCAAGAGGTTCGATAAGTTTCGGAACAAAATGCCTTCTCGGATATACTCCTTGTGCTTCGATTGAAGCAGCACAAAAATCTTTATTGACTTCTTTTAATCCAACAGAGCCGGCTGGTGGTTTGGTTGTGGAAATGAGCATATTTACGCCTCCTCTGTCCAGGTCCCGTTCTTGGCAATCGTCGCCCAATCGCCATTGGAATCAGCTACGAGGCTAAGGCATTCTCCGACCGCATTAGCTGATTTATATTTGTTCGCTGTCTGGCCGCTGTCGTCTCGGATTGTCGCTATACCGGGGTCAATACGGAACTCATAAGCGGCCTGGACTGCAAAGCTAAATACCGTCCCCGAAGGTGCCGAGGCAGGCAGCGTAAGCGTAACTGTCCCGGTGGTGCCAAGGTTACTGTGAACACTACCGGATTCCGCTGTCGTAAGTGTGTCATCGCTGGTATGTGCCTCGATGGTCTTCTTCACACCACCGGCTCCGTATGGCACCATAACATTATGGCCTGCTCGACAATCAGTTATCGAGTCGATGTCCCCACTCGAGGTGCTTACTATCGCCAGCCGAATATGTGGCGTCGTTGCCATATCAGGGAAACTGGTGTATTCATTGGCTACAAGACTACCAGACGAAGTCAGATAGACGTAAATATTCGGTTTATCATCCGCTAAAGTATTGCCTGATGAGCCGGCATAGTTTATCAACTCCGTATCTAACCAGAACTTGCCTGCTTTTACGCCAACGTCCAGCCCGCCCTCGTCATAGACTCTCAAGTCGTTCGCTCGCCGTGTAGCTAACAATAGCCGATACAGCAATTTTCGAAACTCCAGATAGTAAGGCGCCGTGCCGGTTGCTATGTACTCAACACCAGTCTCACTGTCAGACTGTATGTTTAACAACTCATTATTAGATGGATACACTTCAGTCATAATGTTCTCCTTATGTCATTCCTGAGGAAGCAGGAATCTATTTCCTTTCCCTATACGCTAAACGCTATCCTCTATTTTGAGCACCAATTGATTCATCTGTTTATCGAATGAAGAAATGCTTACTCGCTCAGCGGGCCTTGCCGCTGGTATTACTGTGAGTGGCTCAGTTTCGCTGGCGTAGCTTTCATTACCGGCCCCGTCGATAATCTTAACACCAAATTTGTAAACGCCGGCCTGTAGCGGCGGGCTTATCCATTCAATCGTATCAGCATCAAGGCCAAACTGACTGTGCCCAAAACTGCCCTTCCCAAATCCAACTGCTGCTGCCGAACCATAACCAAAATCGTCCACACCGAATTTGCTCATCCCGAAACCGGCTTTATCCTGCCAGGCAGGCCAAATCCTTATCGGCGAATTAGTCAACGGCGTATCATAATCAACTTCGCCCGTGCCATTATCAAAGTAGATTTCAGCGGTTGCATCACTTGGCAGGTTCTGACTCCGCAACAGACTTATTCTCACCCGCTCACTGGTAGTCGGTGGGTTGATAAGTTCATTGCTGAAATCAATATCCGCCTGCTCGGCCTCAACAGCAAAGACCTCAATCCGAACCGCTGACTCCAAAGAGGTAGGTATCGGAACAATCATTTGCCTTTGCTGATTGTCAACCGTTGTCCCCGCATATTGGCCGTTGACATAAACCTGGTAAAACATATCGCTTAAGTTGGCCGTGGCGGACCACTTCACCAAGGCTAATCGCGGGGCTTCGACACACTCGCCATCTGCCCAAATACCAGCGGGCAATTCAAACGCTCTGACCTTTTCTATCCCAGTGCTGATAAGTCCCATTACTGCTTTTACCTTTTCTCTCCGCTCTACGCTATCAAGCTAACTGTGTATAAACGATTTCATAATCGACAACCATACTGCCGCCACCTGCCCGCTTCTTGTTTGCTTTGAAAGAATCCATACGAAGGTTATCAAATTTTTCGCCCTCATTGATTACCAGCGTGTGTGTATTGCCGTCCATATATGCCGATATTACATTGATTCTGGTATTCATCTGTGTTCGGCTTTGTGCCCGCAGTGTACCTCTTTGTCTTATCTTCCTGGCACGCCCACCCATATCAACACTGAGCACACCATTCAGTCCCGCCACCGCTCTCTCTATCGAGTCTCGGTTAAGACTGTCCTGCTCAATCTCTAACTGCTGCTCGTCAAACAAATTTTGTCCATCTAAAGTAACACTCATCTGTCTTCTCTTTGCAAACTAATCCCGTACTAACCTTCCGGATGCCCCAATTTTGGTAACATCAGCCACCCCGTCAGAGCCGACATCGATGCTAAGCCGGCACCGTTCCCTTGCCTTGGAAAAAAGCTTCTGATAGTGCAGACTTTTCTTCCAGAAATTCTCGTCTTTGGCTTTACTGGCTAACATCGCATACACAGTTGAGATGACTGCAAAAACCGACGTCCTCTTCAAAACGTTCGTATCCAGAACATCCTCTGCATCTATGTCACTTGCAGGATTACCCGGGCTGATACTGAAGTATTCGGTTAACTGAAAACCAGCTTCATTAGCCTGAGGTCCGAATGTGCTGATGCGATAGAATATTTCAGTAGCCGCTGGCGGTGCTACGGCAGCCATCGCTGAATCCGACCTGATTACGGAAACACTAAGCTGTGTCGCCGAATCTACGGAAACTATCTCATACGTCCCGTCCAGCGTTCCATCCGCAGAACGCAGATATATAACGCCACCTGCCGAGACCTGCGCACTTACAAAGTCTGCACCACCTGCGGTAAACGTCGTCCCGCTAAGCGGCCCGCCTGTCCCCGTCGCCAACACCTGCTGTGGCAGATGCAATTCTCCGAACAGTATCGGCTCGTATTTCAAAATATCTGTATCGTTTGAGAAACTAACCATTTCCTTTGGCTCCCTTCCGGTTAACAGGGCTGGGCTGGTGCCCAAAGAGTGTTTACCCTTTGGGCACCTTCGCCCGCACACATTATGATGCGTCTGCTACACCCCCGCAATTTAGCTGGTACTCAGATCGCGAAT
>SDBU01010797.1_pt1 | contig 10088 bp, 9 predicted proteins | sample 2277071 | NCBI WGS metagenome assembly SDBU01 (sample SAMN10397929, study PRJNA504765) | marine sediment metagenome | isolation source: marine sediment core GS08_GC12, 126 cmbsf | place: Arctic Ocean: Gakkel Ridge, Loki's castle | collected 2008 | reverse complement strand
ACACGTACCAGCCCGGCCCTTAGTTCCTCAATGTAAGCAGCGACCAAGGCAAGACCAGTGAGGGCTGCCGAACCGATGGCGAATCCTTTGCCGGTAGCGGCAGTGGTATTACCAATGGCATCCAATTTATCGGTACGCTCACGTACCTCTGGATCCAGTCCACTCATGGTGGCGTTTCCGGAAGCGTTGTCGGCAATCGGGCCATAAGCATCAGCAGCTAAGGTGATACCAAGGGTCGAGAGCATACCGACCGCCGCCAAACCAATGCCATAAAGCCCCTGTATTGGTGTTGCAAAACCGCCGGCTAACCCATAGCTGAGCAGGATACCAACTGCGATGGTTACCACCGGAATCCCGGTGGATAATTGCCCAACGGACATTCCAGCGATGACCACCGTCGCCGGACCGGTGAGTGACTGTTCCGCAATTCCCTTAGTAGGTCCGTAATCATAGGAGGTGTAATACTCAGCCGACCTCCCGATGATAATGCCGACCAGAAGACCCACCAAGATTGCAATCCAGATACGGAATGCCGCCCAGAACTCCAATCCGTAGCCATTTGGACCCAGCAAATATATCACCAGTCCTCCCGAGGCCAGGGCAATAAACACCGCACTGACATTGACCCCCATCCCCAGGGATCTCAGCAGTTTGGCGGTAGAAGCTCCTTCTTTAGTTCTCACCAGAAAGACGCCCAGGATAGAGAAGATAATACCCAGGGCAGCGATAAGCATCGGCAGCACTATTCCCATGATACCGAACCCAGCAGCCACACCCAGCGCCGCCGCCGCCAGAATAGCGCCAGTGTATGATTCGTAGAGGTCAGCACCCATACCAGCCACATCTCCCACATTATCGCCAACATTGTCCGCCAGAACAGCCGGGTTTCGGGGGTCATCCTCAGGAATACCCGCTTCCACTTTGCCCACGAGGTCCGAGCCAACGTCGGCAGCTTTGGTGTAGATTCCGCCACCGACACGGGCGAAGAGAGCCTGGGTACTGGCTCCCATACCAAAGGTGAGCATAGTGACAGTTACCGTAGTCAGGTCGTAGCCCATAACGTTATTCAACAGCAGAAACCAGATGCAGATGTCCAGAAGCCCAAATCCCACGACAACAAACCCCATTACCGCGCCACTTCTGAAGGCAACCGTTAATGCCTTATTTAATGAAGTGCGGGCAGCTTGAGCAGTTCTAGCATTGGCATAGGTGGCTGTCTTCATTCCCAGCCAACCGCACAGAGCAGAAAAGAAGCCACCAGTAAGAAAGGCAAAAGGCACCCAGGGGTTCATTACCGGAGGATTCAGCCCGAAAGCCAAAAAGGCCAATATACCGGCCAGTACTACCAGGAATATGGCCACCACCAGGTACTGCCGCTTCAAGTAGGCGTTTGCCCCCTCTCTGACACCCTGGGCGATGGCTCGCATTTTATCGGTCCCTTCGGATTCTCGTTTCATACCACGATAAAAAAAGAAGGCAAAAAGAAGGGCGAGGACAGACCCGGCAGGAGCCAAGTACCAGAGCGCAGGGATTGCTTCTTTCTCTTCAGCAACACCTGGAACCACGCCTGCTTGCGCCACAGCACTACCGCCAGTGGAGGCGAAGCTTAAGCCCAAAACTACAGCAATAATAACGCCAACCCCGAGCAGCAATAGGAGCCTCCTGTTGATTCTGCGGGAACTCTTCAAAATCTATTCTCCTTTGTCTCAAATTTTCCCAGTCTATTCTCCAAATCCTTTTGTCTGATAGCCAAGGTCAGGTCACTGCGTGTCCTTTCCAGGACGCCACGAACCATATCAGTAATGCGGCGTAAGCCACCGGTGATAGCGTCCGGAAAGTCGATAGTAACCAGAATATTGTAGATGTCATCCATGGCTGATAGGAACTCCTCACCCCGCGAGAGGTCACCCTTTCTCAGGCTATCCAGGAGATAACGCCGCAGCTCGCCGACAGCTTCACCCAATCCATGCAAATAGGCTACGGAGTCAACACCCAGTTCCTCGGGGTCAGGGGGTTGTTTCCCGGTTACCAAGGCAACAGTGATACTTCCTTCGGCAAATTCCTTCTGGGCATCTCTAAAATAACCAGCACGGCTAAGCTCATTATCAGCGGTAACAGCCTGGGCAACCTCACCAAGAAGGTCACGCGCCGATTGGAGCAATGCTTCGGCCCGGTCCAGTTCCTGACGATGCACAGCGCGGATAGCATTACTAGAGTAGCGGATTGACTCACGGCACAGGGGCAATACTTTTTCTCGAGCCGCATCTTTGGCTGAGAAGCTCTCCCGGATACGGTCAGCAATCGAATCTAAGTTATCGGTTAATCTACTCATTCTTACACTTCAAGTCTATCAACTATTTGCCGAGCCGCTTCTTCTGGCACTTCGGCTCCGACCACAGCACTAATCACCGCCACCGAGTCGGCACCAGCAGCTTTGACATCAGCGGCATTGTCCCTGGTGATGCCGCCAATAGCCACCAGTGGCAAGGATACTTTCTGTCTGACCTCCCGCAGCCTCTCTAATCCAACTACCTTTGCCGTCTCTTTGGATGGAGTGGGGTACATGGAACCGACGGCAATATAGTCAACCCCTACGGATACAGCAGCAACTGCCTGCTCTACCGTGGTCACCGAGCCCCCCAGAATCTTGTCCATCGGCAGTAGTCTGCGAGCTATTTTAAGAGGCAGGTCGTCCTGACCCAGGTGCAACCCATCAGCGTCAGCAGCCAGAGCCAAGTCAAGGTAATCATTCATTATGAAAAGTACATTGTGATCAGCACACAGATTCTTGAGTTCCTGGGCTACGGATAATAACTCCTTTTTGCTCAGGATTTTATCACGTAGCTGAATTATCCTGGCCCCACCACGAATCGCCTGGGCAGCCACCTCAAGGTGACCACGTCCCCCCAGCACTGCGGTATCTAAGATGAGATAGAGTCCTTGTATACGGTCTATTTTGTCCTGACGCAATAACCTGGCGAGCAAATCTCGTTCTATAGTATAGAGACTAAACCGGCCTTGCTTGAATTTCTCCGAGTCTAATTCAGGTGCAGCACCCGGTATCTTAGCCAGCTCTTCGAGGGTTCTCAGTGATTCCTGTACCCTTCTAGCATTGGCCATTATTGTGGTCGGCAGGTCTCTCTCTTTCTTCTCTCCAGGGACCTCAAGAGCAATGCCAACATCGCCTTCGGAGTTTCGGGATTCAAGGAGCTGCTGGTGGAACGGCCAATCACCTCTTATTAGCTCATGCCGCATCGTTTTTAACTGCTGAGTCAGAGCGACATCATTGAGTAGTAAGCGAGCCAGGTCTTCAAGAAGGCGAAGCCCTTCACCAATCCGATTCAGACTAGCATCAATAATGCGTAAGGTTTGATGTGAGAATACGTCAGATGAAGTCATATTACTATCTTGCAACGGCTAATTCTAACATGGCTAAGGTGAGAAGGCAAGCTAAACAGCACTCATTCTTCGCCTACCGCATTCTCAATAAGCTCGATTCGTGACGGCTTCTCTTTTCGATTTAGTTCTACCGCGACAACATCAATACGCCATGACTGGGGCAGGTTGTCATGGGTTTCCCGGTAGCGAGAAGCAACAACTATCATCCTTTCCTTCTTGGCCGGGGTGATTGACTCTTCAGGGCTGCCGAACGCCAGACTGGTCTTGGTTCTTACCTCAACAAAGACCAGAGAATCTTTATCTCTGGCTACTATGTCAACTTCACCCTCAGGACAGCGATAGTTGGTTTCGATAATGCAATAGCCTCGTTTCTTGAGGAAGTCCCTGGCCAGTTTTTCACCCAGTATGCCGGTATCTCTACGCTTCATTGCTCTAACATGTCTCTGACTGGTCTGAAGGAGCGACGATGGATAGGAGACGGTCCCAATCGGCGCAGACAGGCGAAGTGCTCCCTGGTGCCATAGCCTTTGTGGCGAGCCAATCTATATCCCGGGTAGGTCTTATCAAGGTCTATCATCAGATGGTCTCGAGTCACCTTGGCAATAATAGAAGCGCAAGCAATAGAGAAGCACAGGCTATCCCCTTTAGTTATTCCTTTTTGAGGTAATTTAACCTCAGGGAGGGACATGTAGTCTATCAGAAGGGACTCAGGAGGCGGCTGAAGCTGGTCTATAGCCAACTTCATAGCCAATCGCGTTGCCTTGACGATGCCCAGACCATCGATTACCTCAGACTGAACCAGGCCAATGCCGATACCGGCGGCTACTTCATGGATGTGATGAAACAAAAGCTCACGCCGGGACTGACTCAACTGCTTGCTGTCCTTTACCAAATTCAGCCAGGGAACATCTAAATCGCAGGGCAGAATGACAGCCGCCGCTACCACGGGACCAGCCAGGGGACCACGACCAACCTCATCAATGCCGGCAACACGGCGGTAGCCCTGCGCCTCAAACATTTTTTCCTCAACAAAAGATGGTAACTGCGACATGTTTCGGATTCAACCCCCTTGAACCGAAAGCAGTTGGCTTACCCTCTGCCAGATGATTTCAGCTATTTCCTCTTTAGATTGGCTGGCATCAATTACCAGCCAGCGTTCCGGCTCACCAACCGCCAGCTTGAGATAACCCTCCCTTACCCTTTCGTGGAAGGCAATATCTTCCTGCTCAAAGCGGTCACGTCCTTTAGTCTTCTTACGAGCAAGTCCCTTCTCCACTGGGATATCCAGCAGAACTGTCAAATCAGGCTGTAACCCCCGAGTGGCGGCATCATTAACAGCCTTGACAGTCTCTAAACCTAAGCCCCGTCCATAGCTTTGATAGGCGGTAGTAGAATCGGCATAGCGGTCACAGATAATAATCTTGCCACTCTTCAGATGGGGTTGGATGACCTCGTCTATTAACTGAGCGCGGGAAGCGTTAAACATCAGGAGTTCGCTGAGCGGTGATATATCTGTACCCTGAACCCGCTTCAGCAAGTGACGGAGTCTCTTGCCAAGTGATGTGCCACCTGGTTCGTGGGTTAGTAGTACCGGAATAGCTAACTGTGAGAGCCTGCTATATAGCGCCCTGGCCTGGACAGTCTTGCCACTCCCTTCTCCCCCTTCAAAGGTGATAAACAGAGCCATCCATTACCTCAGTAACCAGCATTTCTCATACCACAAGTCTAAGCTTTCTCACCAGTTTATCACGGGTGGAATAAGGGAGACAAAGAGCCAATTATCCACCTATCTCTTTCAAATGGGAAGTGTCGTTCAGCAGGCTGATTATCGCTCCTCGCGGGTTTGTTTCCACAATGCTCAGGGAAGCAGTATCAATACGAATCTGCCACCAGTGCTCCATGTCTATCCCCAAGAAACGGCATACCAGCACTTTTAGCGGTCCATTGTGAGACGTAATCAGTATCGTTTCCGATGGCGCGTGTTGATTCAGCCTATCCAGAAACTTACTCGTCCGCTCGATAAACTCCTCAAAGCTCTCGCCGTCAGGAAACGCCAGTTCGAGAGTGAAGTTAACGCATTTTTCAGCCACATCAGGATAGCTGCTGCCAATCTCACGAAATGTCAACCCTTCACAGGCACCGTAGTTAACCTCCCTCAGCTCGGGACAGTTTACGATATCCACCTCACGCCCGCCAGAGATAATCTCAGCCGTAGCCAAAGCTCGCCTCAGGTCACTGGAGTAAACGGCATCAATCTTCTCATCTGCCAGACGGTCACGCAACCGCTCAACTTGCCGGTACCCATCAGCATTCAACTCGATATCACTGTGCCCCAAGAACCTCCGAGTGGTATTGAATTCAGTAACACCATGCCTCACCAGAAGTAACCTAGACAACTAACCCTCCTAACCAAGCAAGCCGCACCTTGACTTGCGGATGAGCTTGTCCTGAATGACAACCCCCCTTATTAAACCACCCTTAGATATGAAGTTCGCTTACTCAAATAGCTCAGGGTGAATTATTCTTGCCATCTCCTCCAGACCCTGCACAATACGAGGTCCAGCACGGCTTACCAGGTCTCCATTGACAAAGTAAATCCTGTCTTGCTTCACCGCAGTCATCTGCTGCCAGATAGGGTGCTCCTCTAGCACCTCTTTTGATACCGTGGGTACGCCCCCGGTCATAGTCTGAATTATAATGATGTCAGGGTCGGAGTCAACTATCTGCTCAATACTCAATTGCGCCCAGGCACCCAGGCCCTCAGCAGCAATATTTTCTCCCCCGGCCATAGTAATTATATCACCAATAAAGGAGCCGGGACCCGCTGTCCAGGGGTTATTTGGGTCAGTAGCATCAACAATAAAGAAGACCTTGACCCTAGGAGCACCCTCCACCGTGGTAGTAACTTGAGATATCCTATCCTCCATATCTTTAACGAGTTGCTCACCCTCTTTCAATTTGCCGGTAACCTCCGCCGCCAAATCAATACTTTCCACAATGCTGTCAACATCATTAGGGTCCAAAACTACAAATTTAATTCCCAGACTGGCAAGCTCACTGTTGAATTGCTCGTGCTTCACCGTCAAAACCAGGTCTGGTTCTAATGCAACCACCTTTTCTATGGAAGGGCTGAATGCGTTCCCCACTTTTAGTTTTGCTTGAGCCGCCTCAGGGTAATCGCAATAATCACTGACCCCGACCACTCTATCCCCCAGGCCGAGGGCAAAGAGGATTTCAGTAATATTCGGTCCAAAGGAGACAATTCTCTCAGGGATTTCACTTATGTCAACTTGCCTGCCAATATCATCAGTATACGTTCCCGGCTGGAACTGTGTCTGACATCCAACAACTGGACTAACTAATAGGCTCAACAGAACGACAAGAATACCTACCTGCTTAAGTTTCACGAAACATTACCTCCAACTCAATACAGAATTTGAATTGCGCAAAATAAAATCCCCCTCTACGCAATACAGCACAAGGGGGATTCCTCATTAAGTCCTGCTCATTATCCCACCCCCTTCTCCGCGAAGGTTCAAGGATTCCCAGGGGCCCGGCGTTCTGGCTTCTCACCCAAGGCGAGTCACAGCAGGCGGTACTGCGTTGGATTTTCACCAACTTGCTCTCCGGTTAAACCTGATTCACTTCAGGCAACCCCCGGACTACCTATTCTTTTGCTACATGGTACAGGAATATAATGAACCAGTCAAGGTCTCAAATGGACTCATAATAAAAGTTACCGAAAGTGGTATTGTTGCTTCAAAAATAGTGTTACCAGGAGGGAGGCAACAGGCTGCGTCAAAGCAAAATAAAAAGGAACCCATTTGCGCAGAATGCGGTCACGACTTTAGAGGGAAATTATCGCGGTGATATCGGATTATCGATTAGGCATGAAGAGTCCCGCCTTTTGAACAGTGCGGTCTATGTTATAATACCACCGTAGGATTTTCAGGCAACTATGGCAGATTCACCATCAAATAGTCAGATCAATATCGTTGTTGGAAGAGCTAGCCCATCATACATAATTGATGGCGAGTCCATAGCAGTAGTAGATGTCTGTTTCCCGTCAGACGCTAAGACCATTCTAACCTTTGTGCACAGCACGTTGGGTCGAGATGTAAAAGAAATCAAGTTGATCGTACTTACGCATTCGCACCTCGACCATGTAAACGGTGTAGACTATCTATTGGATAAGACAAATGCTGAGTTAGTTGTGCACGTGAATGCACAGAACTACTTGACAGGAAAGCAATCCATCCCCGTCGCCAAATTTCACAGATTAAGGGAATTCATGGGTTTCATGCTAAAGCATCGTCTCCCTCGCCCTTCTATATCGGATGTCTTCTTAATGCCATGGGCTGGAATCCCCTGCATCAAGAGAGGTGTTCGCTCCAAAGTCACTCGTTGGCTGGCAGACGACGAGGATTTACCTGAGCATCCTGAATGGAAAGTGATTCACACTCCAGGCCACACAGACGATAGTATTTGCCTGTACAGCTCCCAGCATAAATCTCTAATTTCCGGGGACACAATAATAAATCTTAAGGGTCAGCTTGTGTTGAAGCCCCTATTACTACTGGACGATGAAGCGCTTATCGAGTCTCTCAATAAACTCAGACGACTTCAGGTAGAAGCAATATATCCCGGCTGGGCCCCGCCAGTTTTTGGGAAGGACATCATCGACCGTATCTTTGCAGACACGTTGGGGGAATAAACTCAATTGACTCTAGACCCCTACCCTGCCATATTGCTATCACTTGGGTGCTCAGTGGCTACTCAGTACTGAAAGCCAACTGTGTTCTATGATCGGTAAATCCCCCGGCCGCTTGCCTTTTCCCTATCTTTGCCACGCCACACAATCACTCTTCATTCTGGAACTGAACGATGTAATCGTGTGAAAAGTTTCCAAGTCCATCATGGTAATAGTCGACTAAGTATGCCGGGTCAATAAAGAGTTGGTCGGCATAGACCTCCCCGTCATCTTTATCGTCCCATCGCCAGGGGGCATTGGCCTTGTTCTCACCCCGGTCATCCCCCCTGAAAGTACCAAATTCGTAGAATATCTCTGGGTCATGCCTCTTAGCCCACAATTCGCCTATATCTACCAGGTCATAGCCCACATTCCTATCATCGCCATTCTGAGGTTCTTCCGCTTGTCCCGTATATCTATACACAACACCATCCCCACCAGGGAAACCTTTCTTCTCCCAGCGCAGGTCTCCATATACGGCATGTCCTTCTGCCTTAACATAGATGTGAGGATGATGTGTCTCAAATTCGATGTCTCCGTCTATATCCTCGTGCCCCTCTCCAACCTTGTTTGATACTGGACTATCATAATCTTTGTAGGAGTAGAGGTCCTCGTGTGCCCGAGTAATCATAAGGATAAACTCCCCGTAGGTTCCCCCCTCCTTCTGGATCACAAGCAGGCACCCTTCCATATCGTTTTCGTGCTCATCCCACGGTGCGGTAATATCATCCGACCAATCTCTGGGATGAAAGTCTGCATATCCTATGAACCAATGTGTCGTCGTTTCAACAACCCAGCAATATATGTAGGCCTCTAGTTTGAACTGTGGCAAGTTGTTCCAGTTGTTAAGGGGGTCCCAGTCACCATCAAAATCAATGTTGGTAATAAAATCGGCACGGAAATCATCCTCATCGGTATCCTGCCACCACACCGGTGCCCAGTACTCTGCCAGTTGAAGATGGGTGCGCTCAGGATAGGCAGTAATCACAACCTGTTGGGCGGTTCCCTGCATGGGGAAAGACTCCATGATTGGCCCTGAAAACCATATCTGCACCTGTTGCTGAGTTTCCAGTGCCTCAAAGGCTACCTGGCGTCGCTCCTCTCCATTCTGCTCGAAAATCAGTGTTACATCCTCTATGGTGACCACGTATTTATCAACTAATTTGTCAGCATGTGACTCTACGAGGACCTGACCCAGCGTGCCCTTTTCTCCGATCAGGTGAATTTCAGTGATGAAGCCCGTGAAATCCGGTTCCGTCTCGAGTGCTTCAGGTGCTGAAGTGCAACCTGCAGCCATACCAGTGACTAACGACAATACAATTGCGACAGAAACCGATAGATAGAAACGAAACTTTAGCATTACAGCTTTGCCTTATGCCTAAACTCTATTAGTTGATTCAATCTAAAAGCGGAGCCCCAGGCCAGCGAGAATCTTTATCAGATATACGATGGCTGGAATCAGTATTGACGCCAGCAGTCTGCGGATAATCCCCGCATTGAACGGCCAAGTTGGAGTCTCCTGGATTAATCTCTGGTAGGTTGCCCACGAAGTTACGGCGGAGGAAAGCCCCTCCATGCCACTAAACTGACCCTATATCGTCCGGTCCTCCAGTTCGCGGGAAATTGCCGCCAGTTGTTTCCGTGCCAGGGCTAACTTACGCTTCTTGGCCTCAGTCATGGCTCTGTGGGCACTCCACATAGATATAAAGAATATCAGCACCGTTACGCAAGCATCACGTACATGCTAATGCTTTGCCACCTCAGCAGGCTCTCCTGGGTTTAGAAGACTAGGCTCAGGCTGATACCACCGACGAAGCCAAACGAGATGCCCAGACTCCACTGAGCAATTGGCGCTAATAATCCAGGGTCAAATATGTCCAGCTTCAGGTCCCGACGGCTCAGCCGATTAATACGCACCGCGCCAGTCAATGTATCATAG